>Ga0209063_1000046_pt1 | contig 152224 bp, 128 predicted proteins | sample KloWWTmeKNB19Kit_FD_187177 | JGI IMG/M metagenome (GOLD analysis project Ga0209063, IMG submission 187177) | Active sludge microbial communities from Klosterneuburg, Austria, studying microevolution and ecology of nitrifiers - Klosterneuburg... | ecosystem: Engineered > WWTP > Aerobic digester... | reverse complement strand
TGCATGAACCACTAATCCTTTCTCTTGAATACAGAAATTTAAACTTGCTAACATTTTTTCTTTATATACTTCTCTCGAAAAAACATCTATCCAACCGACAACGGTAAAGGTTACAAAGTGTGGTATAACATCTTCGCCTACTTTATACTTACTTGACATATTTTATATTTTCTACCTATTAAGAGACAAAAAGTATCTAAATTCCATAAAAGTTTATGAATTATTTTTTTAAGTTCGTTATTCGTATGCGGTCAGAGACCGACTGAACTAATAGACACAGGTCATCCTGCGGAAGACCTGCGCCAGAAATTCCATAAAAGTTTATGAATTACTTTTTTAAGTTCGTTATTCGTATGCGGTCAGAGACCGACTGATCTAATAGACACAGGTCATCCTGCGCTAGACCTGCGCTAGAAATTCCATAAAGTTTATGAATTACTTTTTTAGGTTCGTTATTCGTATGCGGTCAGAGACCGACTGATCTAATAGACACAGGTCATCCTGTGGAAGACCTGCGCCAGGAAATCCATAAAAGTTTATGAATTACTTTTTTAAGTTCGTTATTCGTATGCGGTCAGAGACCGACTAAATTAATAGACACAGGTCATCCTGCGCTAGGCCTGCGCCAGAAATTCCATAAAAGTTTATGAATTACTTTTTTAAGTTCGTTATTCGTATGCGGTCAGAGACCGACTGAATTAATAGACACAGGTCGTCCTGCGGAAGACCTGCGCTAGAAATTCCATAAAAGTTTATGAATTACTTTTTTAAGTTCGTTATTCGTATGCGGTCAGAGACCGACTGAACTAATAGACACAGGTCATCCTGCGGAAGACCTGCGCCAGGATGAATCGTAACTAAGTGTTCTAGCGTGGTAAATCGTTTAACATACCAATCGCTTTTGTGCTTCTCAACAGCATTGCTGATAATAGAATTAGGAATTAAAGAAATCAGCTGTCCGAGAACCGAATTACCAAAATTATGCGTACTTTTATTCATATAGTAAGTTGTGCAAAAACAAACTATATATTTTGAGCCATAATTCCAAAATTATGGCTCTCTTTTTTTACTTTTATCGGACACTAGTGATATTTTATATTTTCTACCTATTAAGAGACAAAAAGTATCTAAATTCCATAAAAGTTTATGAATTACTTTTTTAGGTTCGTTATTCGTATGCGGTCAGAGACCGACTGATCTAATTGACACAGGTCGTCCTGCGGAAGACCTGCGCCAGGAATTCCATAAAAGTTTATGAATTACTTTTTTAAGTTCGTTATTCGTATGCGGTCAGAGACCGACTAAATTAATAGACACAGGTCGTCCTGCGGAAGACCTGCGCCAGGATGATAGACACAGGTCGTCCTGCGGAAGACCTGCGCCAGGATGAGAGACAAAAAGTATCTAAATTCCATAAAAATTTATGAATTATTTTTTTAGGTTCGTTATTCGTATGCGGTCAAAGACCGACTGATCTAATAGACACAGGTCGTCCTGCGGAAGACCTGCGCTAGAATGTCCAGGATGTAAATTACTACAATAAATGCTGGATTAAGGAGCATTATGGAAAAAGGTAGTATCCCACAAACTGTGTATGTTGAGGTTTTTCTTACTTTCCGAACTTAAGTTCGTTTATTAATGAAATAAAATCTTTATCTTTTAACCAAGCTGTAAAAAATCGATCTTTATTTATCAACGCATAGTATTTAGGATGAACAAATAAGCCTGCTTTCTTTGCTTCTCGTAAATAGGTAAAAGTTTCACTTTTACCACCTTCTGCGGCATAGCATCTTGCCATATTATAATATGCTACACCTCTATCGCCATCTAATTGTATCGCTTTATAAAAATCAGAAAGTGCACTTTTGTAATCACCCAATTCAATTTTACAGCTACCTCTATCCATAAAAATATCAGCATCGTAATTTACCAGCTTAATGGCATTGTTGAAAAACTGCATCGCAATTACATAATTACCTTGACTGTACAACACTTTACCTAAATAGTGATGTGCGTCTTCATCTTTAGGTTCTAATTGTGTGGCAAGCAATAAATCGTTATAAGCTTTAGGTAAACTATCTAAAAAATAACGAATAATTCCACGATTGCGCAATGCCATTTCAAAATTAGGTTTTATATTCAATGCACTGTTAAAATCATCTAACGCCAAGTGTAAATCTACTTTGCTCGGACTAGCTATATTTTGATTCCTAAAAATAGCTGCGCCTTTATTGTTGTATGCTAAATAATTTGATGAGTCACTTTTAATAACATGCCTAAAATCTTTAATGGCCTGTTCAAACATGTTAGAATAATAAAAACACATACCTCTACTGTTTCGTACGTTTATATCTGTATCTGTTTGCTTTATTGCTGCGGTATAATATTTTATCGCTTCTGAATAATCTTGTTGCTGTTTCATTACATTGCCTAATTCAATCAAAGCTGGAGCATATCTAGGGTCTTTCGTAATGGCTAATTCATAATTGATGCGTGCTGCGGAATAATTTTCTAATTTATGATAACAATATCCTTTCCAATATAAAGCATCTGCACTGTTTTTATTATTATCAATTATAGAATTTAGTGTAGAAATTGCTGGTTTATAAAACTGTTGTTTGATTTGTTGTTTTGCAAAATCTAAAATTGGATTCGTTTGTTGACTAAAACTAGATTCTGAAATAGATAAACTTAAAACTAAACATAATATATTTATTTTTATTAAACATTTTTTATTTAAAAAAAACTGAATCTGTTTTATTAAACTTAAAAATATCATCTACTTATAGTTTCGTTTTTTCAATTTCAATAATAGAAAAACCATTCTTATTGATACGATTAAAGTTTCCACTATTGTTTACTCTCGTTACTTCGTAGTCCAAAGGTACTTTAATATAAACCACTACTTCATTTAATATATCATTCGTCCAATCTAGTTCTATACTATTACCACTCATGTATATGTTTTCAATTTCTGTGCCAGAAAAAAAGTGCCCTTTACTGCCGGCAACACCAAATGGTGTGTGTCCTACGTTGAGTAAGCATTTCGATGTATGTTTGGGTATTTCAATACGCTTATCGCCTTTTATCAATTCGTCGGTTTGGTTGTCAAAAAACAAGCTGCTTGGCAACTTATACATTTTTGAATAATTACTCACATTAATCAAGGCTAAATAATATCGATCTTTTATGTGGAAATTAATGATGTAAAAATCGTTATGAAATGATACTTGCGGTTCTTCAATTTTCATTAATGGAAAAATGGAAGTGTATAATTTCATTTTCATCTCATTGTATTCAATAATATTATCTGACGTAAAAATTAAATGTCCAAATAACAAATTGGCTAGCAATAAAGAATATTGTTCGGAAAATGAAAGTAGATTTTTATTTTTTCGCAATAAAAAAACATCTGGATCGTTCCAAAACCATTTGCCAGAAAGTTGTCTTCTGGAAATTGTGTTATGTATCGCATTGGCAACCGATGGACGTTCCCGTGCACGAATCCATTTTAACAAAGTAAAATCCCAACTTAAATGTATGTCAGGTCCAATTCTACAATAGTCCGTAGTTCCTTTCGCAGCATACAACGGCACACCGCAACCTAAAATTAATTTTTCGCCTACACATTCCCGTAAAAACTGCATAGTATCATACATCACTGCACCACGAGATTTTCCATTTCTAGGAATGAGTGCCGTTCCATACAAAAAATCTAATTTTACTAAATCAAAATTCCATGTATTTAAAATAGTATTAAAAACTTCTTTTAAATAATTTCGTACTTCTTCATTATAAATATCTAATGCATAAAACCAGTAACTCCAAAGTGGATTAAATCCTATTTTTAAAAAATTACCTTTTTCATTTTTTAAAATCCAATGTGGTTTTTCTTTTACTATAAAAGAATTTTGTTCGCAAGCTAATGGTGCTAACCACAAACCGGCTTTCCAGTTTTGAGCATGAATTTTATCTGAAATTATTTTTAATCCATTCGGAAATTTTTGGTTAACAGTAAGCCAATCTCCAACCGATTGTTGCCATCCATCATCTATTTGAAAAACATCAATAGGAATATTTTTTTGCACAAATGCATCGATATTTTTTACAATGATTGACTCATTAATTCCCGTATAGTAATAATACCAGCTTGTCCAACCCATTGCAGGTTTTGTTTGTAGTGGTTTTAATTGTTGTACTTCGAAATAATTTTGAAAACATAATTGTTCAAAATTGGTAGATACATAAATGTCCAGCAATAAAAAATCTGCTATTGCTTTTGTTCCTTCAACATCTTTTTGTATAATTAATTTATTTTCAGTGGCATGATGTTCAAAAATAGTATAGCCATTTTCATCATACAAAGAACCTAGAAAAAAAGCACGACGCTTCGGTTGTTTAACATAGGTATATGTCCAACTATGAGCCACACCTTTTAAGTTTTTATATTTATAAAATCGACCATCACCATACGCTTCACCTATAATATGTGCTCCACGCAATTGTCGTTTTAATCTAACTTCTTTTGTAAATAATTTTGTTTCCGTCCATGATTGAAAGCCATTACAAAATACACCTTTTGAAAGTGCATAGTCATACGATGTTTCTATATAAAATTCTAATAAATGAAGGGTTGTTTTGGGTCGCAAAATGGCTTTATATCTTACATCGGCATGTACATTTTCCAACACAAATTCTAATTGCAATTGATCATTTTCAAACAAAGAAAAATCGGTAGAAGTAAGCGCTGTAGGTTGCTCGTTATCAGTTTGATATTTCAAATAAAACCGTAAAAACTTCATTCTTTCAAAGATAGACAGAAATGGAGTAAATTAAAATCAAGAAACTGTTATTTTCTAGAAATTGGGAAAGTCATACAGTGTGGCCCACCACGAGCGCGCGACAATTCTGCAGATGCCAATGTAATAATTGTATTATTCAGATGTTGCAAAGTCAAATTGTCGTTCAATAAATGTTTAGCGCTTATGATATTAAAATTTGAATCTCGTAAAGCCTGCAATGTTTTTAAATTGCGTTCGTATGAATATGCCACATTGGATTTGGCTGCTACAAAATTACACCCATCGGTCCATTGTTCACGTTGAGCAAAAGGTGAAACGCCTCCACCACATGCTATAAAATTCATATTCGGATATAGTTCTTTAATCAAATCTTTCAAGGTAGGATGCAATACGGCACGTGCATTATTTTTTGAATAAGTAACAATATCTACCTTATCATTTTTCTCAAATAAAAGTGGCGAAAAACCAACACAAGTATCATCGCTTAACAAAGTAAAAATAGTATCTAAATGCATGCAATAACGTTCATTTGGAATTTCCACCACAGTTACATAATCCACTACATCCTTTTCAAACAAATAAGCCTTTAATTCAAAAATAGCATCCAATGTCGTTCGTTCACTTTCACCAATTATAATATGTCTTGAATTCACTAACATTACATCTCCACCTTCAATTGAAATTCCTGAGTCATGTTGTAAGTTTTCATCAGTCACAAAGTCGATTTTTTTATGAGAAAAACTGGAGAATAAATTATGGTGATGGACAATAAATTTAGTTAAATAATTTTCGCGCAAACGTGCCGATTTATTGGCTTTACAAACAAGAATATGGTCATTGATTACACATCCTATATCACGTGTAAAAACCAGATTTGGCAAGGGTGCCAAAATTGATTGTTTACTTTCTGGATGCACACCAGAAATTAAAACGGTGGCTAAGTGTTCGGGTTCTAATTGTTTGAGCATTTCATATTTTCCCAAACCAAAATCTTCTTTTTCAAAAAGGTATTCGATTAGCTCTTCACGTACATTTTCCTTCAATAAAATATCATGCAATAAATCGGTAAATTCGTACACATTTTCTTTGCCTATTAGTTGTTTCAAAGTTTGTGTAAACTGATAATGCTCCTCTATCATTCGCGGCAAAAAAACAATATCGTCGTACAACAATTGCTCTGCTATTTCTGGTGAAATATGCTCGATACCAATATTTGGTTCATGAACAATAACTTTATCTAATGTTTGAATTTCTGAATTAATTTGCATATCAATAATTTTGCACGACTAACAACTTTAAAGATACTAAAATATTAGCGAAATCATTTTAATTAAAGATTTCTAATCTTTCTATGCAGTAATATAATTCTAAATTTTATGCTGTCATAAATTAACCCGATTAACAAACTCAAGGCTGCAAAAAAGAGAACATACAATCCATAATATTTATAAAAATAGCCACCCAAAATTCCTCCTAAAAAGAAACTAAAAATAATTATCAATCGCAATCGTATAGAATATTTTAGTCTTGTTTTTTGTTGTAATTCTGTATAAAAAAACAATTGTGACAATTCAATTCCTAAGTCTGTAAATAAGCCGGTCAAGTGAGTTGTTCTTACCACTGAGTTTGAAATTGTAGTAACCAATGAATTTTGCAATCCCATTGAAAATAAGAGTCCGAATGCAATTAAATTGGGGTTAAAGTCAATTAAATAATTTCCAAAAACACCTATTAAAATCAATACAATAATTTCAATTGAAACCGGAACTATATATACGAAACGTTCACTTCTTTTACCAATAATTTCAATTAAAAAATTAGAAAAAAATGAGCCTAAAAAGAAGAATAAAATAAATAAGAAAAAGACGATGCTAGTTATATAATTCGACTTAATAATTTCATCCATTAAAAAAGCAAAATGCCCTGTAACATTGGTTGTTAAATGTTGGACAGAAAAAAAACCGGCAACATTCACCAAACCCGCAACAAAAGACAACAACGACGCTATTTGAAGATTATGGCTATATGTTCTCGTTTTACCTTTATGCTTAAACATACGTCCATTTCTAGTTTAACTTACATACCATTCGTACTGCTTGATGATCGGAATATTCAAAATCATCAGGCAATCCTTTTACTTCAATCAATTCTATATTGGGCGATAAATAATAAAAATCAATTACAGTAGTATAGGTTTTTCCTTTCTGGTAGGATACATCCACTTTTCGATTGCTTGGTGTTTTTCCATCAAAGGCAAATGTCCATTCATTTTCAATAAATTCTTGTGGAATTGGCATTTCTTCATAATCACTATTGGCACTTAAAGGTGCATATCCAGGTGGAATTTGATTCCAATCGCCACCTACAATTACATAATTTCCTTTTGCATATTCCTCAACGATATATTTTTTAAAATAAGCCATTTCTTGCTTTTTCAAACTACCTCCATCATAGGCAGAATTGTGTGTATTTATCACTACTAATTGTTTACCATTTTGCAGATTAAATCGATGTTTTACAAAACATCTATCTAAAAAAAACAAACCTTTAGGCCAAGAAAAATTTGATGGAAAGGCATATTTAACCGGTGCTTCTGCATCTTGATATTTATAAAAAGTAGCAATACCGCCAACTATTTTTCCCAATGGTTCCAAAAATGGCATTACCACAAATTTCACATCATAGTTTTTACCAAAAACACCTTTATAATTTTTCAAAGTGGAAAATGCCATTTTAAATTGATCTTTATAATAACTGCGTTTAGAATTTCGATCAATTTCTTGTATCTCAATAAAATCAGCATCGGATGACCATGTTTGTAATTTATTTAAAATGCCCGATAAATTTTTATCCGAAAGAGCTTCGGTCGGTCGAACCATTTTTCCACCATCATAAAAAAAATCAGATTCTTTTCCTAAGCCGGCATATCCAATATTCCAATTGTAAAATACCAATGTATCTTTATCAAGAGTTGGTAATTTTTGCGATGGCTCTAATACCTCTGTTTGCTCTTCTGGTTCTGGTTTATAATCTGTTAAATGAGCATACAATATAGCACCCAGCACATACAAACCAAATAAAACACCGAATCCGAGAATTATTTTTACGATTAATATCATCTTCTTTTTCATTTCATTATTTTTAGCAATGAATTTTAGCTAAATTTAAACTAATTTTTTAACAAATACATATCTTATGAAGAATACAATCTTAAATTGGAAGTCAAATGATGGAGTATCTATTTTTGGTCAAAAATGGGAAAGCGACACGGCTTCACCCAAAGCAATTATATGCTTGGTACATGGTTTTGGTGAACATAGCACTCGTTATGAACATGTGGCTCAATATTTTACCGATAATAATTATGCTGTTATTACTTACGATGCACGTGGACATGGAAAATCAGACGGCAAAAGAGGGCACTTTCCCAGCTATGATGAATTTCTAAATGATGTTGGAAATCTTCTAAAACAAAGCGACCAACACTTTCCAAATCTTCCAAAAATAGTATATGGACACAGCATGGGCGGACAAATTGTTGTAAATTACGCTTTAAAACGAAATCCATCTATTGCTGGCATTGTTTTATCTTCTCCATTTTTCCAACCAGGATTTGCACCTCCAGCCATAAAATTGGCTGCTGGAAAAATAATGCGCAATTTAATTCCATCTTTTTCATTGCCTTCGGGTTTAGATGTGAATGCCATTTCGAGAGATAAAAATGAGGTGCAAAAATACAAAAACGATCCTTTGGTATTTGATAGTATTTCTTCAAAAATGGGCATTGAATTATTAGAATTTGGTGCTGAAGCCGTACAAAATGCTTCTTCTCTTTCCTATCCAACTCTACTTTTTCATGGCACTGCCGACCAGCTCACTTCTTTTGACCAAAGCAAGAAATTTGCAACAAATGCCGGAAAAAACGTAACATTTATTGAATATAATGGATTTTACCACGAATGCCACAATGAACCAGAAAAAACTCAAGTTTTAAAAAATATTGTAGATTGGTGCAATAAATTAATCGGATAGTATACAATATTCAACTTTTAGCATTACATTTGTACAACTATTTATTTCTTTTGTTTCTTGTCTAATGTTATAAATGTTCATTTGATTCGATTTTTAAAAGATTACTTAGCCTAATATTAATTAAAACAAATTATTTAAAATGAACATTTTTGTTGCAAACATTGAAAGAAAAGTAACTGAAGAGCAATTAGTAGAATTGTTTTCTCAGTATGGAGAAATTGCATCTCTAAAATTAATTAAAGACCGTGACACTGGCATTAGCAAAGGTTATGCATTCGTTGAAATGAGTAATGACGACGAAGCTCAAAAAGCAATTGATAGCCTTAATCAAGCTGAATTAAACGGAAGAGCATTAGCTGTAAATGAAGCTCGTGCAAAAGAAGAATACAAAAAACCATCTTTTAACAAAGGTGGTGGTGGTGGTTTCAACAGAGGCGGCGGCGGTGGCGGCGGCTTCAACAGAGATAACTCTTATAAAAAGAGATATTAATCTATCCTCACAACACAGTAAAAACCTTCGAGCAATCGAAGGTTTTTTTATTTTTATTTCATAATTTCATTGCTTAAAACCTGTTTTTAAAAATAAAAAACAAACCTTTCCTATCTATTTTAATCATCCATATTCTGTATAAATAGTTCCATAATGTCTTCTACTTTTTTAAATAAATTACTAACTCGATTAAAACAAGGCGATGCACGTAGCATACACTTAAATGCATTACCCGGAAATTTTGGACGTTTAGATGTTTATGACTTTATAAACATTGAACAAAGTTTACATCTTTCTTTTTTAAGTAATTTATTGACACACAAAAAATTTGCCTTCTCAATAACCATTGAACCACATCTTTTCAATAACAAAACTCAGGACGAGAAAAAGATAATCCATAAAATAATTAAAAAAATTAATCACCTAGAACAGCAAGACAAGGAAGGATTTGCTGAACATGGTTATCATTCCTTTGCTTTTGGCTATCCACTTTTAATAAAGCGTGATCCCGATAATTGGGAACGAATATTAAAAGCTCCATTATTTATTTGGTATTTAAAAATTGAAAAAGACACACGAAAAAATAATACGTGGACAATTCGTCGAGATGAAGATCAAGCTTTAGTTTTCAATGAGTTGTTACGTGCCCATTTCGAAAACAATGAAAAAATAAAAACGGATGAACTAGACATTTTGCTAGATGATGGCTTTCTAACGGAAGATGAACTAAAAATGGCCTGCCAATCTATCCTTCAAAAATTAAATGTTCCGTTTATTGCAGAAGAAAATATTGCTACTCTTTTGCCTTGCACCAACAAAGAAACCATCGAATCCATTACTAAAGAATCGCCTTGGTTACGTTGGTGTGGTGTTTTTGGATTATACAAAGTGCAAAAACAATCTATCATTAAAGATATTGAAGATTTATTAGCAAAAAACAGTAAAAACGCAATTGAAAATATTGAAAATGAACGTGTTGAAAATAAAATTTATGATGGTGAAATTTTATCTCCAATTACTTTAGATCCAAGCCAAGAGAATGTATTGTTTCAATTAAAAGATACCAATAAAATTATCATTCAAGGTCCACCTGGAACCGGAAAAAGTCAATCATTGACTGCTTTAATTACACAAGCCTTATTAAATAAACAAAAAGTATTGGTGGTTTGTGAAAAACGAACCGCCATGGACGTTCTATACAATAATTTAAAAAAAGAAAACTTACACCATTTATCTGTTTTAGTTGAAGACATACATAGTGATAGAAAAAACATAGTCGAAACTGTTCGAAATCTCATTGAAACAATTGACCAATCTGTATTGCGATTTAGAGAAAATGAATACGAAATGGTGCATGCGAAGTTTTTAAGTTTACAAGAAGAAATCAACCATAGAATCAACTTCAACCATAAAATTATTTTTGGTGATGACAATTGGAATGAACTCATCCATCGAAGCATCCTACTGAACAAAGATGCGTCAATCTATTCACTTGTAAATACAATCCCTAAATACATACAAAACAGCGATTTTAAATTTAGCTACGAGGAATTCATCCATTTAAATAAGGAACTAAATAAAGCAATAAACCTACAGCATGCCATACAAAAGAAGGTGCCTGCATTTGACACCATTCAGCAACATAAAATTGAAGAAACATCTGTGAGTGATGCTATTCTTTCTGCCTTATCAAAGGAGGAACAATGCGCCTCAACACTATTAAAATATATCGAAAATAATCAAAAAATATTTGGAGAAAACTACAACCAACTTACCTCTTGGAGAAAATATTTAGTCTCATTTATGTCTATTTTTTTAGTTTCTTACAAAGCTATCCAAAAAGCACAACATCAAACATTCGACGATTATAATCACCTTAAAAATGAATTGCAGAAAAATGCTATCTTAACCAATCGTATAGGATTTGCAGATACTTTAACAACAACTCGTATTGCTGATTTACAAGCTTCTTTAAATCAAATAAAAGAAACCAATTCCACAATCCTTCAAGATGCAGCCTATTTTGAAACCTATTTTCAGTTTCAAAAAAATTATTTGTCACATCAAAAACATGTACAACAACTATTGAATATATTTTTAAATTTTGAACACAAAAAAATTGAACTCATTTTTGAAACATATTATATCCAACAAGTAATTTTAAAAACTGCATTCGAAAATGGGATAAATGATTCCACAGAAAAACTTCTTCAAGAATTAACGAGCATAGATAATTTATTAAAACAAAAATTAAGTGAACGAATTCAATTTATTTGGCATGAAATGGCAAAGCTGAAAATTAAAAACTGCAATATTTCGGAATTAAAATACTTATATAACCAACGTAAAAACAAACAATTTTCTTCTAAAAACTCTTTGAGAAAAATTATTCATCAGGATTTTGATTTCTTCACTTCATTGTTTCCGGTAGTAATGGTAAACCCAAGTGCAGCAGCATCTATATTGCCCTTGCAAGAAAATAGTTTTGATTATATTATTTTCGATGAAGCATCACAACTTCGATTAGAAGATACGTATTCGTCCTTATATCGTGGTAGAATAAAAATAGTTTCAGGTGACAAACACCAAATGCCACCAACTAATTTTTTTGGTAGTGAAGTGCTTTTTTGGAGTGAACAAGAGGACGAAACTACTGCCGATGATTTCTTAGCAGAAAGCAAATCATTATTAGAATATGCAGATGACATTAACTATAAAAGTACCTATTTAGATTACCATTATCGTTCCAAACATCCCAGCTTAATTCAGTTTTCGAATCATGCATTTTATCAGTCACGTTTAATTCCGATGCCTGAAAACACACCTTACCAAGCTATACATTACAAACCCGTTAATGGTATTTATACTGATGGAACAAATCAACAAGAAGCCCATGAAATCGTAGATTTTATTTACAATATCCAAACTATAAACCAAGAACTACCCAGTATTGGAATTGCTACATTTAATATTTACCAACGAGATTTAATTTTAGAAAAATTATACGAAGTGGCATATTCCGATGTACAAAAAAATGAACATCTACAACAGTTATGGAACAAAGGATTATTTGTAAAAAACTTAGAAAACATTCAAGGCGATGAACGCGATATCATGCTTCTTTCCACCACTTTTGGAAAAGATGAAGTAGGAAATTTTAAACAACTATTTGGACCTATCAATCAACAAAAAGGCTATCAACTACTCAACGTAATCATCACAAGAGCAAAGCATTCACTTCATGTATTTACTTCCATTCCGGAAACTGTTTTTATGAAATTTGAAACAGAACTATTAGAGAAAGGAAACACTGGCAAAGCTATCTTTTATGCATATTTGGCGTACGTGAAAGCATGTTCAGAGCAACTCACTGATCAACATAAATTCGTATTATCAAGTATTGCCAAACAGGAAAATAATAATATAAATAAGAAAAAAAATCAAGCAATAAGTCCGTTGAAACAATATGTGTTTGACATTTTGAAACTTCGATATAAAGATGCCGTAAAAATGGATTTTGAATTGGGTGGTTTCAACTTAGATATTGTTCTATTAAAAGATCAACAACCAATTCTTTATCTTGATATAAACACGATCGAAAATTATCATTCGGAAGTAGCCTATCGAAATAAAATACATCAAGCGAGTATTTTAAACAATTACAACATTAAAACGTACACTATTTGGCCATTTAATTGGTGGAACAATGAAGCTTCTGAACTAGAAAATATACATACACTGATTTCGTGATTTGATTTTTATCAAAAAAAATTTTTTATGATTTAAATCATCCTTATTTTTATAATAAGTCATTATTTTTGGTTAATCGTAAACAACTAATAATTTTCTTAATACAAAAAATGATGAAAAAATCAATTTCACGTAGAAAATTTGTTAAATTATCAGCATTAGCAAGTGTAGCAAGCACACTTCCATTAACAGGTTGTAAAAAAGAAACGCCTTTAATTCCTAATGACAACAATTATTCTGAAGCGATAGTAATAGGTTCTGGATTTGGTGGCTCGGTAGCTGCTTTACGTTTAGGACAAGCCGGAATTCAAACGAATATGTTTGAAATGGGAAAAGAATATATACTGAATGAAACTGGAGAAACATTCTGCAATATGATGAAACCAGATGGCCGTTCTTCATGGTTAAAAAAAAGAACTGTTTTGCCAATTACTTCCATCCAGTTTGACATCCCAAAATATGTAGGCGTTTTAGATAGAGTAGAATTTTCAACTTCATACATGAAAATTTACAGAGGAAACTGCTTAGGTGGTGGTTCAGTAGTTTATGGTGCCATGTTACCCTATGCACAACCTTCTTTATGGAATGAGTTCTTTCCTTTCATCGATTATAGTGAAATGGAAAGCAAATGGTATCCTAAAGTTAAAAATGTATTGGATTTCAGTGTAGTGCCGGATGATGTTTTAAATAGTAAGTATTACAAATTTGCACGTGTAGGTTTAGAGCAATGTGAAAAAGCAGGCATGCAAAAAGTAATGCTTAACTGTGGTGTTGATTTTGATGTTATTAGAGGTGAAATAAATGGAAGTGAACGTAAATCAGCAACTTCCGGAGAATTATTATATGGTGGAAATAATGGATTTAAAAATAGCTTAGACAGAAACTATATTCCAGCAGCAAAAGCAACTGGAAATTTAACCATTCACACCTTACACAAAGTAGATAGCATTAAACAATTACCTAATAATAAATACGAAGTAACTGTTCAAAAATTAAGTGAACAAGGTACTGTAGAGTATGAAAAGAAATATACATGTACACATTTATTTGTAAATGCAGGTGTAGTAGGAACAATGCAGATTTTATTGAAATCTCGCCACAATGGTGGCTTACCAAACTTAAACAGCGAAGTAGGAAAACATTGGGGAAATAATGGAAACATTATGGCGATGCGTACATGGTTAACCCAAGAAACAGGCGCTGATCAATGTACCGTTCCAACTACTGCTTATGGCGATTTAGATAACCCAGTAACACCATTATTGGCAGAACAAGCTCCGTTCCCATTGGGCATGGAATTAAGACAATTATTAGCATTAGCCATCACTAAAAATCCGGAACGTGGTTACTTCACCTATAATCCGGTGACAGAAGATGTTGACTTACATTTTAACCAATCACAAATGGAAATTTCACGTCAGGCTATGGGTAATTTTATCAATCGTTTAAATGCGGCGAATGGTGGAGTTTTAGAATCTGTCATGTATTTTGGAGGTAAACAATATGGTGATGATTTCACTTATCACCCATTGGGTGGCGCAGTATTAGGTTTGGCTAGCGACCATTATGGAAGATTAAAAGGACATGACAATCTATATTGCTTAGATGGTTCCATGATTCCAGGATTTTCTTGTTGTGCCAATCCAGCTTTAACGATTGCTGCTATTGCAGAACGATCTATGGAGAAAATTTTAGCAGAAAATTTTAAATAGTCTTTTTTACATACTAACCAAGTAATATTCTAGACTGTCATTCTTGGCAGTCTTTTTCTTTTATACAAAGTACATTTATTAAATTTAGTGCTTAAAAAAAGTAAATGGCATTTTACGATTTAAGCAAAGAAGAAAGGAATCAAAAAGTAAATAAAATTTTCAACGATATTTTTATTGCTATTGAAAAGGATAAATTTCAAAAAATAGAAACCTATAGTGCTGATGAAGACACTTATATACGAAAAACTACTTATCAAAACATTGGAAAAATTTATTTTAAATACCCTGATTTACAATCAAACATTATAAATAAACTGAAACAAATATTAAAAAATAAAGATGAAAAAATAAGACAAACCACTGTGAATGCGGCCGGAGAAATTGGCATTAAAAATTTTGAAATTGTAGAATCTATTTTTGATATCGCTTTGTTGGATGAACATCATAGTGTACGAAATGCAGTGATTGGTTCTGTAAAAAAAATGAGTGAGAAAAACCCGATTCCGGTTTTACAATGGGCAAAAAAATATTTACATCACGCTGATAAAGAAATACGAAGAGAAATTTGTCATGGCATTGAGTTGCGTGGAAGAACACATCAGCAAGATATTTTGCCTTTTTTAAAAGAATTGCAATTTGATACTACTGCACGTGTGCGTCATACATTAATTCATGTATTAGGACAAATTGCCTATAAAAAAAATTGTTTAGAAACCGTTATTCAAGAATTAAAAACTTGGAAAAATAAAGACTTAGTTCTAAAAGCTATTGATGAAATAATAGATGTTCACCAGCGATATAAAGATTTCTCCTTTTACACCCAAGAACAAGCCATTCAGTATATTGATAAGAATTTCAACACCCAATAAAAAAAGGTTGCCCAATGATGGACAACCTAATTTTTATTCAGTTAATGTTGGATTATAACTTGATAGAAACACCTGCTTCGAAGATGCTTTTTCCATAACCAAATTCACCATAAAACCCAATCTTGTCAGTAAAGAAGTATTTAACACCAAATTGAGGTCCTACGAATAACATACCACCTACAGCTTTTCCACCGCCACCAACACGTGCAGCTAAACCTGTACCAAAATTTAAACCTGCATACAAGTCTAATTTATCGGCAACTGCAACACCTTTTTTATCTCCAATTAATTGCATAAAGTGGAAATTTGCAATAATTCCAACAGGAATATAGATGGTTCCACCACTGCTACCATAAAATCGTCTGTTACCACTTCCACCAATACCTGTTACTATACCTATGCCTACATAATCATGTACACCAAACTCTGCTTGAACAGATAAAGTTCCAGAATAAAAGAAACCACCGTAGTAATAAGCACCACCTTTTCTACCAACGTAACCTTGATACCCATTTTTATCAAAATACCCTAAATAAGAAGAAAATCCTAAACCAATAGATATTTGCTTAGAGCCTTTTCCTTCAAATGCTTTTGATCCGGATGATTTTGATTTACCCTTTGCAGTTGGTGCATACATTTCCATGTTTGAGATATTCATCCCAATTTCGTTCGCGAACGTAGTAGTCGAGTAAAACACTACGCCTACAATTGTCAAAAATTTCATTAGATTTTTCATACTTGTTATTTTTATGCGACAAATTTATTATTAAAAAATGGATAAAATATCCCTAATACTAAGTAAAAATGACCGAATACTCATTTACTCACACTTTTTCCACAACGATGGCACTTGCACCACCACCGCCATTACAAATGCCGGCAGCACCAATTTTTCCATTTTTATGTTTTAAAACAGAAATTAATGTAGCCACAATTCTGCAACCGGAACTGCCAATTGGATGCCCTAATGCCACTGCGCCACCAAATACATTTATTTTTTCGTGTGCAATATTCATTTCTTTCATATTGGCCAATGCTACAACAGAAAAGGCTTCGTTAATTTCAAAAAAATCCACTTGTTCCAAGCTTAAGTTGGCTTTTTGTAAAGCTCTAGGAATGGCTTTAGAAGGTGTGGTGGTAAACCATTCTGGATCCTGAGAAGCATCTGCAAAAGATACAATCTTCGCTAATGGTTGAACGCCTAATTCTTTAACTTTCTCACCACTCATTAATACCATTGCACTTGCACCATCATTAATTTTAGAAGCATTGATAGCCGTAATAGTTCCTTCTTTTTCAAAAGCCGGTTTCAAAGCACCCACTTTGCTTTCATCAAATTTTTTATACTCTTCATCTTCGCTAATAGTAATATCTCCTTTTCGAGCAGCAATCACTACTGGCACGATTTCCTCTTTAAAATATCCATTGGCATACGCATCTTGTGCTCTTTTATAGGAATCAATGGCATACGCATCTTGATCCTCACGTGAAAATGAATAATGTTTAGCACAAACTTCGCCAGCATTACCCATCATATATTTTTTATAAGGGTCTTGTAATCCATCGCGAGAAATAGCATCTAATATTTCCCCATTTCCATAACGAATTCCCGTTCGTCCACTAGGTAAATAATGTGGCGCATTGCTCATGCTTTCCATACCACCTACTACTACAACATCATTATCTCCTAATAAAATGGATTGAGCACCTAACATAATGGCTTTCATTCCTGATGCGCATACTTTATTAATGGTGGTACAAGGCGTTTTTGTGTTGATGCCAGCGGCAATCGAAACTTGTTGCGCCGGTGCCTGCCCAACGTTGGCTTGTAATACATTTCCCAAATAAACCTCATCCACCTGATCACCGTTTATGCCAGCTCTATCCATCGCTGCTTTTACTGCAGTTTTTCCTAATTCCAAAACATTTACACCAGCCAAAACACCACTTAAAGAACCAATTGGGGTGCGCGCCATCGAAACAATAAATACTTCTTTCATTTTAACTATTTTTTATGGTTCAATGATACGAAAAATGCACTTAAATCGGAAAGATTAAGCCCACAAATCCTATTTGTTTAAGAATAGTATAACACCCATTATATAAAAAAGATGTCGAATCTAAGTTATCACCATGTGTGCATTTTCATTTAGATTAAAAATCAACACAACAATTATCTTTGAAAGTTATGGCAGAAGATGTAGTTAAAGAAAAACAAAAAAGAACCAAGAAAGTTTTGGCTGAAGAACCGGTGGAAGAAATTTCTACCGCACCTTTTATTGATGAAAATAATCTAAAAAAAGGGTTGGGGTTGTTCTTGCTTTTTTTATCCTTATTTTTATTTATCTCCTTTTTTTCTTATCTGTTTACTTGGAAAAATGATCAAGATAAAATCTTTAATTTTTCATGGAAAATAATTTTCAGTAAGGAAGCGATAGTAGAGAATAGTATGGGAAGAATGGGTGCCTATTTTGCACATATCTTTATCTATAATCTATTTGGTGTTGCAGCTTTTATTGTACCTTATTTATTGTTTACTTTTGGAGTTAATCTTGTTTTTAATGAAAAAATATTTAAGCTCACCAAAGTATTTATCAATTCTATTTTATGGATAGTATTTATTGCCACCTTGTCTTCCTTTATATTTAACGCATCAAGATTCCCTTTTGGTGGTGGTTTGGGTAAAAATAATTTTGATTGGCTCTCCACTTTATTAGGTAGTTTAGGGTTGGGCATTTTATTAGGCGTTATTGCATTTACGATTCTAGGATTTAATATCAAAGATACTTATAAAAGAATAGCCGATTGGAAACAAGCATGGAGCGAGCGTAGAAAACAATTTTCTATAGAAAAAGAAAACAACCATAATGACATTGACGAGTTTTACAAAGAAGAAGAATTAAAACAAGAAGATGGGTATGAAATGGAAAGCATTATACCAGAAGAAAAAGAAATTCCAATTCCACACCAACAGGATAATACTTTTGAAATTCTAAATGAAATTGAAAGTACAAGTGAAAATATCCTTGACGATGAAAAGGAGCATGACAATGGCTTAAAAATGGAATTAATTGAAAAGGAAACTGATGAATTAGAAATAGTAAAACCTACACCACTTGAAAAATCAAAGAAAGAAAAATTCTCTTTAGAGCCAGATTTTGAAATAGAAGAAATCCAAGCCTTCGGCACAGTGGATGAATCCACAAAAGAGGAGATTGATACTGCCTTTCCGGAGAAAGAACATTTTGGCGTAGATACTCAATTTGATCCTAAACTAGAACTATCTAAATATAAATTTCCCACTTTAGATTTGTTAGAAGAACATGGAAGTGGCCAAATTGAAATCAACAAAGAAGAATTAGAAGCCAATAAAAATCAAATTGTACAAACTTTATCACATTATAATATTGGTATTGAAAAAATAAAAGCGACTGTAGGGCCAACAGTAACCTTATACGAAATTGTTCCTGATAAAGGTATTCGTATTTCAAAAATTAAAAACTTAGAAGACGATATTGCATTAAGCTTATCTGCATTAGGCATTCGTATTATTGCACCCATTCCCGGACGAGGTACAATTGGCATTGAAGTTCCCAATGTGAAGAAAAGCATTGTATCGATGCGTTCTTTATTAGCTGGAGAAAAATTTAGAAATGCCGACATGGATTTGCCTATTGCATTGGGTAAATCTATTTCTAATGAAGATTTTGTGGTGGACTTGGCGAAGATGCCACATTTATTAATGGCAGGTGCCACTGGACAAGGTAAATCGGTTGGCTTAAATGCCATTTTAGTTTCACTATTATACAAAAAACATCCTGCTGAATTAAAGTTTGTGTTGGTGGATCCCAAAAAAGTAGAACTAAATTTATATAAATTAATTGAGAATCATTACTTAGCCAAATTACCGGATGAAGAAGATGCCATCATTACGGATAATAAAAAAGTAATTTATACATTGAATGCATTATGTATTGAGATGGATGCACGTTATGAATTACTAAAAGTGGCACAAGTTCGACAAATAAAAGAATACAATCAAAAATTCATCACCCGACAATTGAATCCCAATAATGGTCATCGCTATTTACCTTACATTGTGTTGGTAGTAGATGAATTTGCCGACTTAATGATGACTGCCGGAAAAGAAGTGGAAGCACCTATTGCACGATTGGCACAATTAGCACGTGCCATTGGTATCCATTTAGTAATTGCTACTCAACGTCCATCCGTAAATATCATTACAGGTATTATTAAAGCCAATTTCCCTGGAAGAATTGCCTTTAAAGTGACAGCGAAAGTTGATTCACGTACTATTTTAGATGCTGGTGGTGCTGACCAACTCATTGGTCGTGGTGATATGTTACTTTCACAAAGTGGCGAACTTACACGTTTGCAATGTCCGTTTGTGGATACTCCAGAAGTGGAACATATTGCTAAATTTATTGGAAACCAAAAAGGCTTTCCTACGCCTTACGAATTACCAGAATATATTGACCCAAAAGAAGCAGATAAAGGTCAGCGTGAATTTAATTACAACGATCGCGATGAATTATTCACCGAAGCTGCCAAACTAATTGTTCGAAATCAAATTGGTTCCACTTCACTCATCCAACGAAAATTAGCCTTAGGTTATGCTCGTTCGGGAAGATTAATGGACCAATTAGAAGCAGTTGGAATTGTTGGTCCCAACGTAGGCAGCAAAGCAAGAGAAGTGTATGTGAAAACCGAAGAAGAATTGGAACGAATTTTGCAGGAGTTCGGCGAATAAAGTTGATAAACACTTATTTCCTTTAATTCTAATAATTTATTACTTTTAAAAACTGAAATTTTTATCTAAAAATGCTGACACTTTTTTCCATTTTCACGTTTCTTCTTTCTCTTTTTGGGTATAATCCAGATAAGCAATTGAACGACCCAAAAGCAAAAGTATTACTGGATGCTGTAAGTAAAACATATAAAAATTACGAATCAGTAGAAGCAAATTTTACGCTAATCAGCACCAATCCTCAACAAAATAAATCAAGCAACCAAAAAGGTACCGTTTATTTAAAAGGTGAAAAATATAAATTGCTCATGGGTAAGCAAGAAATTATTTGCGACAAAAAAAGCGTATGGACTTATTTAAAAGACATAAAAGAAGTACAAATTAACGATTACGAACCCAACAAAGAAGACATTACGCCTTCTAACATGTTCACCATTTATCAAAATGATTTCAACTACATTTTAAATGGTGAAGATAATATTGATAAAACGGAATGCACTATTATAGATTTAATGCCAAAAGATAAGAACAAACCATTTTTTAAAGTGCGCATTTGGATAAACAAAAATGCTAAATTTATTAAACAAATGAAGGTATTCGACAAGAATGGAAGCACCTATACTTACACGGTTACGCTGTTTAATTCCAAAGCTGGATTAGAGGATAATTTCTTCAAATTTGACACCAGTAAACATCCGGAAGTGCATGTGGAAGATTTGAGAATGTAAATTAATACCCAACTTTCTTACCAAAGCAATATACTGTTGACAATTATTATGCGTCGCTTTAAAAATGACACTTTACCGTATTGATTATTTAATTGATTTATACTCTTTTTTATCAGCGTTGCACTTATCATTTAAATTCAGCGGGATTAAAACAGATGTCAATATTTATGCGTTTTTATATTGTTTAGAAAAATGTAAATTTATGTATGAATTATAAAACAAAATTCTTGAATATATTTAGACGTATTAGCCAAATACCATCTGTAGAAAAAAAATTAGCAGAAAAAATTATTAATGGAAGTACGATTTCCAAGAAATTAATTGCAGATATTGGATTATATCCGAAAGGAAGCATTCGAAACTGCAATAGAAATGGGATTAATTATAGATTAGACATAAGCGATTACATGGAACATGCTATCTTTTTTGGTATTAATGATACGTTAGATTGTGATAGAAGAATGTTATATAGTTTGATAAAAGAAAATTATGTATGTTTAGATATTGGTGCAAATATTGGCGAAACCACTTTAAACTTTGCACAATTAGCCAACAAAGGAATAATACATAGTTTTGAACCAGTACCCTATTTATTTCAACGTTTAAAATCAAATGTAGCACTAAACAACTTTCAAAATATATTTATACATAATTTGGCACTATCTGATAAAGAAGAAACATTATATTTTGAAATTCCAAATAACAATAACAGCTCAGGTATTTCTTTATATAAAGAAAAATCAAAAACATCATCCATCGTGCATTCTACAACAATAGATCAATTTGTTACTGACAATAAAATCAGTAATATTGATTTTATTAAAATTGATGTAGAAGGATTTGAAAATTTCGTTTTGAATGGAGGCCACCATACGATACAAAAAATGAAACCAATTATAGTAATTGAAATCGACAATCAAAATTTATTACAACATCAATCTTCAGAGAAAAAAATAATATCTAAATTACAAAATGAATTTGGATATACATTGTATAGAATTAATGGCATTGAAAAAATAAAAATAACTGAATTAGAACAGACAGATAGTCATTATGATGCGTTGTGTATCTATGAATTGTAATTTTATTAATCTAAAAATATGGTTTTAAAATTTGTGCTTTGGTACAGATTTTAAAAAATGGAATAATACACACTAAGGAATTACGCAACGACCAAACATTATTCACCAATCACTCATCATCGAATTTGACCGCTGCCACGAACCAGCCATTTTTCGGTGGTTAATTTTTCCAAGGCAAAAGGACCACGAGCATGTAATTTTTGAGTTGAAATTCCAATCTCTGCGCCTAAGCCAAAACAACCACCATCCGTAAAGCGCGTGCTGGCATTCACGTAAACCGCAGCAGCATCAATTTCATTTAAAAATTGTTCGGCTAAACTAGCATCCATAGTTACAATTGCTTCGCTATGTTTGGATGAATATTGTTGAATATGCTCAATAGCTTCTTCTATATTTTCAACTGTTTTTATGGAGCACTTTTGACTTAAATATTCCATTCCAAAATTATCATCAATGGCTCGTTTTAAATTTTTATACTGATGCGATTCTAAAATTTTGTATGCTTCATAATCTGCAAAAATTTCCACATCAAATTCTAAGAATCCTTTAATAAGTTTAGGCAAAAAAGTAGCTGCAATCTTTTTATCTACAATGATAGTATCCAAAGCATTGCATACAGATGGTCGTTGCGTTTTAGCGTTAATCACAATTTTTGCAGCCATCTCTAAATTTGCTGAAATTTCAATATATGTATGGCAAACACCTGCACCAGTTTCAATAGTAGGCACTTTCGAATGTTCACGAACAAAATCTATCAGTTGCTGTGAGCCACGAGGAATAATAATGTCCACATATTTTACTGCTTCCAATAGTTCTTTCACGTATTTTCTATCTACAGGTAACAACTGCACGACATCTTCATCCAGCTCATTTTTTAATAATGCTTCATGAATGATTGACACTAAAATTTCATTGGTATGTTCAGCATCACTTCCACCACGCAAAACTACCGCATTGCCTGCAAACAAACACAATGCCGCCACATCAATCGTCACATTAGGTCGAGCTTCATAAATCACGCCCACCACACCAATAGGAACGGTTACTTTTTGAATGTTTAAATTATTATGCATGGTAACCGACGACAATATTTTTCCAGTAGGAATTTCTAATTTTACTACATCATGCAAACTATTCGCTAAATCATTAATTCTGCTTTCATTCAGTAGTAATCTATCTTTTTTAGGATTACTATCATCCATTTTATCTAAATCCAATTGGTTGGCGGCAATAATTTTTTCGGTATTTTGGCGCAATAGTTCTGCTAAAGACAACAATGTTTTTTGTCTAATTTCTTTAGTACTATTTTTTACAGAAACACTTGCTTTACTTACTCGTTTTAATATATCTATAATTGAATCCATGTTTTTTATTGTTGATTAAAAATATTTAGAATTTTGTACAAATAGAATGGTTCGATATTAAATTAAGAATATGTAATTTTAAGCAAATGAAAAATGGAATTAAATTTATAGTAAAAGCCTTGTTGTTTTTATGCACATTACTTATACTCATCGTTATAGTAAAATTCAGTTTTATAGGAAAAAATATAGATGTAGAAAAATGCAAAACCTATCTCCTACCATCTGCCAAAAAAAATAATGTGCGACTTACCTTTTTAGGCACTTCCTGTTTTATTATTAATTATGAAGGAAAGCAATTTATAAGCGATGCATTTTTTAGCAATCCATCTTTAATAAGTACAGCATTGGGCAACATGAAACAACAATCCATTAAATCGTATTTGAATGATTCCTTGTACAAACATGTTTCCATGACTACTATTTCACATGGCCATTACGATCATTGTTTTGACCTCAATCAAATACTACAGCCGCAAACAACTGTAATAGCCGACCAAAGTACCATTTTTCAACTAGAACAAGAATTAAAAAACAATACTTCTAAAATCGCATTAAAAAATACTGAAAAACAAAATTGGATATACTCAGCAGATAGTATTTTTAGAGTGTTTCCCATTTTATGCAAGCACAATCCACATTTCGGAAAAACCATTTTATTTAATGGCATTTACAAACAAGCTTTAGATAAAATTCCAAATTATTTATGGCAATGGAAATTAGGACATAGCAATTATTCTTTTTTGATAGATGTATTAAAAAATGATTCAACCATATTTAGAATGGCATTACTAAGTGGCACAATTGATGATGTTGATTATAAAAAAATAGATTCAATTTGCAGTGTTAGAACGTGTGATATTTTATCGAGTACATTTTGGAATAAGAAGCTAAATGCACAAAGCTTAAAAAAATCATTATCCAGCACAAAAGCACACATTTTATTGCTCAACCATTGGAATAATTTTTTCAGAAGCAATGATAAATCCATCCAACAATTTAGAACATCTAAGTTAGAAAAAGAACTAAAGGAATTTAAAGAAGAAGGAATACCAGCTTATATTATGTTGCCTTTTACCAGTGTAGATTTATAAAAAATGAGATTAAATAACGCTAAATATCATCCTCTACAACAATACTATATCATCTGCATGAGCTAGAATAATATTTTGTTGTTTGTTGTTTTTCAATAAATCGGTAGAGGAAATTTTTGTACGTGCAATAGCAATTGTATGTCCATTATCATCAGCAATTTCTATTACTTCGCCAATCCCAAAAACAGAACTTACTGATTTTACACCTACAGCTAATAAACTTTTGCGTTTCACTAAAGCTTTGTGTGCACCATCATCTATTACAACGTTACCAATAACTAAACTACCACTTGCCAACCATTTTTGTCGAGCTGTTTTAGATACATTTTTAGGCACACAAACAGTGCCATTATTTTCGGCAACTGCCTGAATAATCGATTTATTTTCTTTAGCAGAAAAGATGATGACTTTAATGCCTAAACTTGTGGCTAAGCGTGCGAAGGTTAGTTTACTAATCATACCACCAAGTCCACTGGATGATTTTTCTTTAGTAGCTAAAGCCAACACTTGTGCATCAAACTTTTCAATTTTATCTATCACATTTCCATTACTATCCAACACTCCTTTTACAGATGTTGCTATTAATAAAAGTTGGGCACCAAATCCAACTGCCAACAACGTAGCCAATTCATCGTTATCCGAAAATTTTAGTTCACGCGAGCTCACTACATCATTTTCATTTGCGATTGGAATAATCCCATTTTTCCAAAGTTCATGATAAGTATCACGAAGTTGTAAAAATTTTTCTCTATCGGAAAAATGCCCACGTTCACACAAACTTTGTGCAATGGGAATTTTATATTTTGAAAAAGCTTCTGAATATTTTTGAATTAACAATGGATTACCAATAGCGGCTGCCGCTTTGCGTTCTTCAATTTTACCTGAATAATTTTTAATGTATTTTTTTCCACTTCCAACAGCGCCCGATGAAACGATAAGCACATGAAATTCTTTATGTAATGCAGCTAATTGCTTGGCTAAATTTTGCACCATCAATTCGTCTAAATTACCTTTTTCATCGGTAATAGATGCTGTACCTATTTTAAAAACCAAAATCGGTTTTTCCATATAAAAATTTGTTTTATCCAAAGTAATACTAATTTTGGAGTTGAATTAATATTTAAGTTTAAATTTAGTTGAACGAATAAAAATTAAACTATAAACACTGAATAAATGACAGCCGAACTACTCATTCAAATGCTCGAGTTGGAACCACATCCTGAAGGTGGATTTTATAAACGAACATTTATAGATGAGCAACAGCGATTTTCTTCCATCTTATTTTTATTGATTGAAAATAATTTTTCTGCTTTCCATAAAATTAAATCCAATGAGCAATGGAATTGGTACTTGGGTGATGCCATTCATATTCATGAAATAGACAATAATGGCAATTATCATGAAACAAAATTATCGGAAACGCATTTTCAATTCCAACATATTGTAAAAGGCAACACTTGGTTTGCGAGTGAATGTGTTGGAAATTTGGGTTATGCCTTATGTGGTTGTACTGTAATTCCTGCCTTTCATTTTAAAGATTTTGAATTATCCAATGCAACAAAATTAATTCACCAATTTCCAGAACAGACAGAAATCATTAAACGATTAACACGATAAAATGCAAGCAATAAAAATACACAACACCATCATTAATGCCATCACGCAATGTTTAAAACTAGTGCTGGAACAACAAAAAGTGGCTGATAAAGAACTCGCAATTATTTTAAAACAGAATAAAAATTTTGGGGCACGAGACAGAAGTTTAATTGCAGAAAGTGTGTATGATATTATTCGTTGGAAAATCAAATACGATTATCAACTATCCACATTGGATGCAAACTTAAATTTATACAAGCACTTATTGTTAGTCAGTTTATTGAATAGAAATTATGAAATAAAAAATCCAGAAATTGTTGATGTTTCAAATGAGCAAATTATTGCACTAAAAAAAATTATTGCATTGCCTATAGCTGAAAACAGCATTGAACAATCGTATCCTGAAGAAGTATATCAATATGGATTTGATAGCATTGGAAACGATTGGCATATTTTAGCAAAAGCATTGAACCAAAAAGCAAAAATTTTTATTCGTATAAATACTTTAAAATGTACAAAAGAAAAATTGATTACAGAATTGGATAAATTAAACATAGAATATAATTTAGCAATCGACGTATCCTATTATAATGAAATTAAAAATTTAGATTGCATAGAAATTATTTCTAAAAATAATTTAAAAAACAGTGTATTGTACCAGCAAGGTTTTTTTGAATTTCAAGATATTGGTTCGCAATTAATTGGACACTTTTTATTTGAAAATTGCCTAAATAAATCAAACTTAAATGAACTTAAAATTATAGATACTTGTGCTGGAGCAGGCGGAAAAACCTTGCATTTATCGGCGCTCTACAATAATTTAGAAAAAATTTATGCAACAGATTATGTTGCCATGCGATTGAAAAACTTAGCACTAAGAGCTAAAAATGCAGGTTGTAAAAACATAGAAATTATTGATTTCAATGAATCAAAAAAAATAAAAAATGCAAATATTATTCTTATAGATGCGCCATGCAGTGGCATCGGCACATTGAAACGTCAAGCAGATTTGAAATATAAAATTAATGCTGAAAAGATAAAAGAATATATCACAATACAAGCTCAACTTTTAGAAACATACCAAAACAATTTAGTTAAATCAGGAAAAATTATTTATGCTACATGTAGTATTTTACCGCAGGAAAATGAGCTACAAATAGAAGCGTTTTTAGAGAAAAATAAAAATTTTAAACTTGTAGCTTCTACACAATTATTACCAACACACTATCCAGGTGATGGTTTTTATATGGCTTGCTTAGAACGGATAAGTTGATTTAATGCAAGAGAAATCAATTTAATTTCAAAGGTGCAACCATCACGAATTCAGGAATAATTACATGAAATAATGTATCTGTCTGTAAATTTTTCATTAAATAAGTTCCATACATTTTGCCCAAATCGGTTTTTAAATCACACCCAGAAACATACGTATAGGATTTTGTTTTTCGAATAATAGGTTGCTCGCCCACTACACCTTCGCCTTCCACTTCTCGATGTGCTCCAAATGCATCAATAATATACCAATGTCTGCGTAACAACTGTATGGTATCATTCCCATTGTTTTCAATTCTAATACGATACGCAAACATAAAATGCTGACTCATAGGATATGAGTAATCAGGCTGAAAGAACGATTCTACGCTGACTTTGATATTATGAGTAATTGCTATAAACATATCTACTAAAGTAAATATAACGAAAAAAAAGGAAATAAAGTTTCCAAATTAAGCGATAAATTAATTGCTATTTTTTAAAAAATAATCGACTATTATTTTTAGTTGCTGTTGTGCTTGAGCTAAGTCGTCGTTTATTATTGTTAAATCAAAATTCTCAGATTCATGCATTTCTACAGATGCTTTTTCCAATCGTTTTAATATTTTTTCTTCTGAATCCGTGGCGCGTGCACGCAATCTCGATTCCAGTACTTCTAAACAAGGTGCTTGAATAAATATGGACAAAGGCTTGAATTTTAAATTCTTCATCACATTAATAGCACCAAATACATCGACCACCAAAAGTGGGAATTTATCTAACTGATTGATGCGATCTAATTCCGATTTTAATGTTCCATAATACGTGCCTTCATACACTTCTTGCCATTCCAACAATTCATCGTTTTTTATTTTCGTTTCAAAAGCTTCGTTATTGATAAAATGATAATCTTCGCCATCAGTTTCACCTTTGCGAATGGCTCTGGAAGTAGCAGAAACGGAATAGGAAAGTTTAGGAAATTGTTGCAACAAAAAATCACCTAAAGTATTTTTACCAACGCCAGATGGACCTGAAAGAATAATGACTTTTTGCATGTGCAAAGATATAAATTAGATATGAGTTCTTCGTAGCAAGTAATACGATTTTAATAAATAAATATCTATTACAAAACATTCATCAGTTGTTCTTTTATCTTTTCGAGTTCGTCTTTCATTTGCACCACAATTTTTTGCATAGCCGCATCGTTGGCTTTCGAGCCAATGGTATTGATTTCTCGACCAATTTCTTGTGCAATAAATCCTAATTTTTTACCTTTTTCCATGCTATTATCTTCGCTTATTTCTATAAAATAGGAACAATGTGCTGTCAAACGCACTTTCTCTTCATTAATATCCATTTTTTCCAAATAATAGATTAGTTCTTCTTCCAATCTATTTTCATTCAAAGAAGTGGATGATTGCAGTTCTAAAATGTCTTGTTTTAGTTTTCCTCTTAAACGAATAATCCTGTTTGCTTCAAAAGGTTCTAATTTATTTTTTAATTCTTGAATGATGGCAATGCGATGGATAACATCATTTTTCAACTGAGCACCTTCCTCTTTTCTAAATTGGATAAGTTGCTGAATAGCGGACTCAATGGCATTTAGCAGCGCAATGAAATCTGCCTCATTCAGTTCTGGCATTTCAGATTTAGTAATATCTTGAAACCGCAAGATGGCCGGCATTACATCGCCAATGGGAATATTCTTGGAAGAAGAAAATTGTTGCAATTGTTGGTAATAATTTTCTATTAATGAAAGATTTAAAATAGAAGCAGTGCCATGTGATTTATCTTCTTGAAAATATAAATCAATTTTACCTCTAATTAATTGTGTGTAAATATATTTACGAATATCAATCTCTTTTCCACGCAAATCAGCAATCGCTTTAAAATTCAAATCACATGATTTGCTGTTTAATGATTTAATTTCTACCACAAATTGTTTTTCGCCCAATGGTAAAGTAGATTTGCCGTAGCCGGTCATGGAATAATACATGTGTTATGATTTCAGATTTATGATTTCAGATTTATGATTTATGATTTCAGATTTATCTATTCTATTAAAAATCTTTACTTAAAGAGAAATGCCAAATTGGTTTTTTATTAAAATTTAATCCATCGTAACCAAATCCAGTGTCTAAGCGAATAAAATAGCCTAAGATATTGGTTCTAAAACCAGCACCAGTGCCAAATACAAAAGGATTTCTGTAATAATTAACGGTGATAACGACCGGATTAGTTGGAGATGTAACCACTTCTGTGCTTAAAGAATTGCGTTGGTCAAAAGGATTAGCAAAATTATACGCGATTCCTGCATCAAAGAAAGCCACCAATTGGAAGTCACGCAAGAATGATGATTTCAACGGTTTTTTGGCAATTAGGGAAAATAATGGTAAGCGCAATTCCGAATTCCACAATAGGAAGTTATTTCCATTTCTGATGTTTTGTGGCAAGCCTCGCATATTCGTAACGGATGTTTGCAAACCATAATTTTGATTGGATGCCACTGGAATATCATTCGCATATTTTGGATTTAACCAAGTATCTACACCACCTAAGAAATATAATATTTTTTTAGGACCAAATGAAGAAGCACCTGCAAAACGATTTGCCCAAATGATATTTCGATATATTTTTTGATAATGTCGAATATCGAATCCAATATTCGCTAAATGCGATTTTTTTTCGTTGGCGTTGTAAAAATATTCAGCATATATTTTATACCGAAAACCATTGTAAATATTATATTGTACTTCTTTTGAATTATCGTGAACAAATTCCAATCGACCTGAAATCCAATTTTCTTTTACATCTTTCAACAAACGACTAATTTCATCTGTGTAAGAAACATCCAATCGTTCATTTCTGTAAGAAACGGACCATCGCAAACTTTTGGTAATATCAAATGGATACGAAAATTGTGTTTCAAAGAAATTACTTCGTGTTTTACCGGTGTAGATGTACGGCAATGTATTTCCGTTTGCATCTTGAACATTAAAATTAATTTTATCTGAACGACGATAATACAATATGCTTTTATCGATGCGTTTTTTCAAATTGATGTATTTGATATAAGTTTCAAAACCTTTGAAATTAAATGGCACTCTAAAACCACCAATAATTTTATGATCTTCCATTAAATCACTGGTGGCAAAATTTATCATTCCACTTAAATTTGGGAAATTATAGCTTCCCAAGTTTTGGTTATAGCTTTGATAGCTTTGAGTAAGAATGCTGTTGTCTAATTGCGTCACCACATAATCAGAAGTAAACTTTGCACGATAGGGCAATATGCGTATTTTTTTTCGGGTAGTTGTTTCCATATTTACCTCACTTTTCACCGGTGTATTTTGCAAAAAAGGTGGTGGCAAATCTTCTTCTTTCGAGGCATTGTTGGCAATTGTATTTTCTGCTAATGAATCTGCGATTACTCGTTTTGAACTATCTATTTTAGTGGAAACATTTGCATTGGATGGAACAATTGTCGTATTGAAATTAGATTCAAATGTGTATTTAAATTCTGCTGTCAATAAGCTGTCCATCGTAATGGATTTTCCTATCGATGCTGCTTCTTTATTTACTTTTGCCGTTACGCTTTCTGTTTTTTTATTACTTGTATTGCTATGTAATGTTGATTCTTTATAATATTTACGGAACGAAGTATAATTTAATCCGAATGATTTTTTATCCAACAACGTTTCTTCACTTAAAGTAGGTGTTGCATAAAAATAGGATTTTCGTTTGTTCGTGCCAAAAAACAAATACGATTTTTGGGCAGTAATTGCAGCTTCTTTAATTCCATTTTTATAATTAGAAATAGGAAAATTATTTCCATTTAATTTATATACATCTACTTCCTTTTTAAGGATAGTGGCAGAATCGGTGAGTTCATTAATTTCAATTTCTATGGAATCTTTTCCAATGAACAAACTATCTAAAGTTCCTACATAGAGATTTCTAATTCCATTTTCATCACTCAAAAATGCATATTGCTGGTTGGAGTAACTTCCTAGTGCTTTTTCATTGGCAAATGGTGTTTCGGTAACTTGTGCCAGTTGAGTTCCTTTTTTATTTAAATCATAGAAAAACAAGTCGAGTGTTGCCGTAGGCAATATGGAATCGTGAGGTTGCAGGTATAATTCTGGTTGTAAACGATTCGATGAAAACAAAACACCATCATTGCCATTCCAATTTACATAACGAGGAAATAAATCATCGTAAGAATCATTGTTTAATTGGGTGGTAGTAGAATTGAGTGTGTTGTATAAATATAAATCCGTTTGACCTTTGTTTTGTCCTGAAATAATTAAAAAATGGGGATGATTGATAAAATCAGCACCATGTATTTTTTGAAATTTTAATATTTTATTTTTGGATGTTTTATGGTTATCCATATCTACTTGTGTGATGCGGATAATGTCTTTCTTTTCTGAAATAATTGCCAACTTATGGCCTGTTTTTGTCCAAGTGAGAATTGGATACGATTTATCGAACGGATATTGGTCGGAGCGAAATCCGCCTTTCATTACTTTCTTACTTTTTTTAGTTTGTAAATCTTGTACAAACACTTTGTAAAATCCGCCATCAAAAGCGGCATAAGCTGCATACTTGCCATCGTACGAAACGTTTAACTCAGTGATTTCATTGTTATTTCGTTTTTTAATTTTGTAAGCTATCGAAGTGGAAAGGCTATCTCTATTTTGGTCATCTAATTCATATCTTCCTTGATAAAAAGTTTTCCAGTCTTTCATTAATGTTTCAATGGTAGCATTTACAGCGTACGCAAATCCTTTATTGATATTGTGGTTGACACGTGTGAGGTATAAAATATTAGGAATGGCATCTTTTCCATATACTTCCGAAATCATATACCAAAATGATTGCCCAGCTAATTGTGGATTGAGGTTAACGAAACGATTGAAATCTGATTTTTTATTTGTTGCAAAATACATTTTTAATTCAGCATCGAGGTTCGTATTCCATGGCTCACCAATATAGGAAGAAAGTCCACTTCGATACCAATCGGGCATCACAATAAAAATGGCATTTTGAATTTTTTGTCCAAAGCTATTTCCTGTCATCATTTGTCGGATATACAACTCTGATAAGCCTTTCATGATATCACGCTGTAAATCGCGATGATTACCATTATAATGTAAGAATAATTTATTATCTCTAAAAACAGTTGTTCCACCAATATTGTAATCTTCTTGCCCTAAGCCAATATTAGTTTGTGCTAAATCATTGATGTCATTATATACTAAAATATCCACTTGTGAACGGAAGTGGAAATCCATTTGTTTATTTAATTCTTGCAACTTTTTTTCAGCGGTTGACCACACAAATCGTCCAATTTCTTGTCCGCCAGGATAATAGTAAATGGTAAAATTATCTGAATTATAATACAACCAATCAAAGTTATGGTACTGCACTCTATTTTGTCCAAATAAAACTTGTGTAGTTTGTGCAGAAACACTATTTAAAATTCCAAAAAAAATGAAACCAAATCCAATTAAACATGAATTTACAAATGTATATTTTGTAGGAATCCTTTTATGTATTTGTAAATTTTTATTCATAATCTATTCACCAAACAAATTTTATTATCCTTGTTACATTTTGTACTTTTACAAAGTAAATAAATATCTAGGTAGTTTCCTAAACATCTAAAAAATAGATACTATCTAAAACGCTAACTTTATTTTAATTTAAAAATATAAAAAAACTAAGCATTTCGTATGGATAACGCTACAATAAAGACAGATATTGCGGTATTTTGTTTTAATCCTTTTCAAGAAAATACTTATATTATTGCACATCCTAATAAAGAATGTTGGATAATTGACCCAGGTTGTTATACCTTGCAAGAACAAAAAATACTCATCCATCATATAGAAAAAAATGAGCTTAAACCGACAAAATTAATAAACACACATTGCCATTTAGACCATATCTATGGCAATAAATTTATAGCAGATGAATTCCAGGTTGAATTGGGCATCCATGAAAAAGAATTACCTATTTTAGAGCGAGCAGCCATTGGTGCACGTATGTTTGGTGCTAAAATTCCGGAAGCGTGCGCACCTTCCTATTTTTTAGATGAAAAAGATATTATTACTTTAGGAGAAATTAATTTCAAAATATTATTTACGCCAGGACATTCGCCAGGAAGTATCTGTTTTTATAATGAAACTGAGAACTATGCAATCGTTGGTGATGTGTTGTTTCAAGGCAGCATTGGCAGAACGGATTTACCAGGTGGTGATTACGATACATTACTTAAATCTATAAAAACAAAATTGATGACATTGCCAGATAACACGATTATTTACAATGGCCATGGAATAAGCACTTCAATTGGTGATGAACGAAAACATAATCCCTTTTTGAGATAAGTAGATTATTTCGCTTTTGTTTCTAATTTTTCCTTGATAAATAAATTAACGGAATTGAGTGCGTTATCAAAATTTACATTATTATTGACCACTATATCACAAGATGGTTTATAGGGTAAAATATATTTTTGGTAAGCCGGAAATACATGATGTTGATATCTGTACAACACGTCTTCAATTGGATAATTTCGTTCTGTTCTATCCCGTTGGATACGTCGAATAAGTTTAATATGTTCATCGGCATCAATAAAAATTTTAAAATCCATTAAATCTGACACTAATTTAAAATGATAGATAAAGATTCCTTCAATAATGATGATAGGTGCCGTTTTATAAGTAATTAATTTAGGTGCTGCCAACGGATTGTTGTAAGTGTATTCTTTAAGTATAACATCATCACCTTTTACTAATTTTAAAACATCTTGATGGTATTCATTTTCTTTAAAGGATTCTGGTAAATCAAAATTTTTTTCTCCATTTTCATCTATAAATTGTTCCTCTCTTGGTTTGTAATAATTATCTTGACTTAAAATACAAACTTGAGTTTCAGAAAATCTACTTGATAATTCTTTCACGAATGTCGTTTTTCCGCTTCCACTTCCACCTGATATTCCAATTATAAATGGTTTGTTGTTCATGTTGTTTAAAAAAATATTACTCAAAACTAATGAAACGATTTTATCTTACCTATTTTTGTAGTAAATTTTAAGCATGCAATTATTAGATGGGAAAAAATTAGCTGCAGAGATCAAATTAGAAATTGCAGAGGAAGTAAAAAAAATGGTATTAAGCGGCAAGCGTGCACCTCATTTAGCCGCTATTCTAGTGGGCAATGATGGTGCGAGCCAGACGTACGTAAGCAGCAAAGTGAAATCTTGTGAAGAAGTTGGTTTTAAATCTACTTTAGTCCGATTAAAACAAGACATTACCCAACATGAATTAATTTCTCAAATTAACAACTTGAATAATGATGATGCCATAGATGGATTTATTGTACAATTGCCATTGCCACGGCATATTGATGAAGAGAAAGTTATATTAGCGATTGCTCCTGAAAAAGATGTAGATGGTTTTCATCCAATGAATGTAGGTAGAATGACCTTAAACTTACCAAGTTATATTTCTGCAACACCGAAAGGAATTTTAGAAATGCTGAATCGGTATAATATTGAAACGGAAGGCAAGCATTGTGTAGTGATTGGGCGAAGCAATATTGTAGGCTTACCGATGAGTTTATTGATGCAACGTCGAAGTAAACCTGGAAATTGTACGGTTACCATTTGCCATAGCAAAACAAACGATTTAGCTGAATATACCTTAAAAGCGGATATTATTATAGCTGCTTTAGGCAAGCCTAAGTTTCTAACTGCCGATATGGTAAAAAAAGGTGCTGTAGTAATAGATGTTGGTATTACACGCGTGGAAGATGCCAGCAAAAAATCGGGATATAAATTATTTGGCGATGTAGATTTTGAAATGGTCAGTAAAAAATGTTCCTATATTTCGCCGGTTCCAGGTGGTGTGGGATTGATGACCGTTGCCTCACTATTGCAAAATACATTGAGTGCGGCGAAATCAGAATTTTACGCTAAGAAATCGAGTTTAGAATTGGGTGCGTTTTAGTTTACAATTCTGGATTTTTTACAATAAAAAACGGATTCAATAAATTTTCTTTATTGTATAAAAGCGGTTCGTTTGTTTCGAAGCATAAAACTTGGGCGCCAGCTTCACTTGCCACAATTTGCCCGGCACAAGTATCCCATTCCATCGTTGGCCCTAAGCGTGGATATACATCGGCTTTTCCTTCTGCCAATAAACAAAATTTTAGAGAACTTCCGGCTGCAACAAATTCTACATTGGTAAATTTCGATTTCTGTTGTTCAACATATTCGAGTAATTCAGGCGTTTGGTGGGAACGAGAGCCTACAATTTTCAAAATACCATCGTTCGCTAATTTGCGAATAGTCAAAGGAAGCTGTATATTATTTTCAATTTTAAAGCTGCCTTTACCGAGAGCAGCAAAATAGGTAATTTGTTGAGCAGGCACGTGTACAATTCCCAAAACAGGAATACCATTTTTTATGAGTGCAATGTTAACTGTAAATTCACCATTTTTTTTAATAAATTCTTTGGTACCATCTAATGGATCTACCATCCAGCAAGAAGTCCAATGAACGCGTTCATCATAGGAAGTCAGTTTTGTTTCTTCGGAAATAATCGGAATCGAGGAATCGATTTTTTTCAAACCATCGACAATGATTTCATTCGCCATTTTATCGGCAATTGTTAAGGGCGAATTATCACTTTTTAATTCTACATTAAAATCTTGTTTATATATTTCAAGAATAGCATTTCCAGCTTTAATGGAGATATCGATGAGTTGTTGTATCATTTATGAATAAATAAAATTAAAATTAGCTTCTTGGATGGATGGATTTTGGATATCTTTTTCACTTAGGATGATGTCATTTGTCGGAATTTGCCAATCAATATTTAAAGTTGAGTCATTGTAGGCGATGCCACCTTCTGACGCTTTATTGTAATAACTATCACATTTATACAAAAACTCACAGGTATCCGAAAGGACCACAAATCCGTGTGCAAATCCGCGAGGAATCAATAATTGCAATTTATTTTCTGCTGATAATTCTAAAGAATAATGTTTCAAAAATGTGGGTGAACCTTTGCGTACATCTACAATTACATCTAGTACTTTTCCTTGTACAACACGTACTAACTTGGCTTGTGCGTGTGGGTCGTTTTGGTAATGCAAACCTCTTAGAACACCATACGATGATTTAGAATGATTATCTTGAATAAAGTTATAATGAAGCTGATTTTCTTCTATTATTTTTGCATTAAAACTTTCATAAAAAAAGCCACGGTTATCGGCAAAAACAGTAGGTTTTAATATATAAGCATCTTGAAGTGGCGTTGAAATTATTTCCATAAAAAATTTAAGAATTATGCGCTTTTGATGGTTTGTTTAATATCTGCCCAGAAATGACGTCTAATGTAGATAACCGCAATAGCAATTATATCAATAAATACACCGATAAACATAAACATTAAAAATTGTTTGCGTGTAGAAACTACATTTTTTAATAAAGGCAAATGAGGTTCATCTATAGTTTGGAAAAGTGGCATTATAGATGCGTAGTTGGTTTTAGAGGCTTCTAATCCTCGAGCTGTTTCCGCATAAAGAGCTTCTAATAATCCTTTATTTCGTAAATAACGAGTTTCATTTAAATCTGCTTTAAAAGTAACCAAGTTATTGGCTCTATCTTTATAATCGGCTAAATTAAATTCTGAATTTTCTAATTGCGCTTTTACCATGGCAAGTTTTTCTTCTAAGAAATCCACTGTAATTTTTGCTTTTTTGGTAGCACGTTCCACGTAATAATCTGTCAGGTTATCATAAAACGCTTCGCATAGTAATTTTGCAAATTCTTCATCGCCTGATGTTATGGTAATTGAATAAATTTCTGCTTCATTATAATCAATGGAGACAATCTTTTTCAAGTTGGTTAATATTTTTTTAAATACGAGGTAATCAGGAATACTCATATCTCTAACTGAAGTAAAATCTGTAAAATAGCTGCTAGTATAACCTGAATTTAAGCGTAGATAATGATTGGCTAAATAATCTTCTCTTCCTCTAAAAACAAATTTTTTAAATATCAGTTTGGCACACACTTTTTCTGTGAATGAATATTCTTTCAATTTTTTAGGATTACCAAAACTTGCATTGGTGGTTTGAAGTAAGTTAGAAAAATTTCCGCCACCAAATCCGGGAATTTGTGGTCGTTCTTCTGAAAGGAAAAAGGTAATTTTTGCGGTATAGGTTGGTTTTTCTTTTTTACCTTCATAAAAACCATATAATCCTGTGAGAATGATTGGAATGACAAAGAGTAAAGCAAATTTTTTAGTGATGCCTATTAACTCTTTTCCCACTTTCAAAACCTGCACAAGTCCTTGATCAGAAGAAACGGAATTTTCGTTTTGTTCTGTTGAATCTACTTGTTCTTCAGTAGTGTTTGTAGTTTGTTCTATATTCTCTTTTTCTTCCAATGCCATTACTTAGATGTATTTTTCACAGTAAGATATAATAAATAGAGCGTTAGTACGGATGAAATTGCACCGATAGTACCTGTAAATACTTTTTGTAGTTTTTGACCAGTATCTGCTGAAATTCCATTTCGTTTGCGTTTAACTTTTTCGGGTTTTGAAGGCACCACAATAACAGCACCTTTTTCTACTTTTGGATAATTGGGTCCAAACATAGAGCGATGTGTACTTAATACTTGACCATTTGGTCGAATGACATAAGTTTTACGTTTGTAAGCAGTATCGCTAAAGCCGGCTGCATATTTATAAATATAAAATTTAGCATCTTTTCCTTCTGTATAGGGCACATATAAATTTTCAGGTTTACTTTCATTCGGATAATTGAATGCGCCACGAATGGCCACTAAATCTTTTACTGCAGGAATCTCGATTACATCTCCAGCTTTTAATATGTAGTTGAATTTTGAGGATTTACTTTTCAATGCTTTTCCTAAGTCTGTTAAAATATATCCTATGCCATTTTCTTCTCGTGTAAGTTTAGCGCCATCTGCAAAAGCAAATCGGGATAATCCGCCGGCACGTTCTATTAATGAAGCTAATCGTTCATCTTTAGAAGTCAGTACATATTGTCCTGGATATAATACTTCCCCTTTTAATGTTACTTTAAATTGATATTCAAATTCAGGTGTTGGTCGAACATAAACCTGATCGTAAGGTTGAAGTTTAATTGAATTGGCCACTGGATCTTTTCCTACGTTTTTACTTACACCATAATTTAAAATAGTTACTTGTGTAGGTACCGATTGAGAAATGGCTTTATCATAGTTGGCAATTCTAGCAATTTCAATTCTATTTGAAGCTGCTTCCATTTTAAAGCCTTGCGCCAAAATAATTGCATCTGCCAAGGTCATGCCTTCCATGTACGGAAAGGTATCGTTTTTACGAACCATTCCATTTACTTCTATATAATATTTATCAATTCTACGTAAATCTTTAAGCACATAGATTTTATCTCGTTTTTTTAATTTAAAGGTATCTAACGCTTCAAAATTGTTGGTGGTGTCAATTTTAAAAGAGATTAATTTTTCAGTCAGGTCGTCATTGACACGATAGATAATTATTTTATCAAGTAAAGCTTCTTCCTTCAATCCATTACACATGATTAAGGCATCTCGCAAAGACATTCCTTTTTCGGATTCAAATTTTCGTGGTTTCCTCACTTCACCTTTCACTTCTATATCAAATTTATCAAAGAAATCTGTCTTTGAATATATTTCAAAAACGTCTCTAAAAGTGAGTAGCATATTATCTTCAGAAGATGGATCTGCAAGCACATTATTTAAATTAATTTTAAATGAGTGTTTTCTAAAATCGTCGTAATTTGTACGTACAAGGTAAGCTTCGTCTAAATAAGCATCTTCTTTTAAACCTTGTGCTTTATTTAATAAATCAATTATTCTATCACCTTCGTTCCATTGATACCTTCCTGGTAATAAAACTGAACCATAAACTTCTACATAGTTTTTTACTTTTTCAGGAATAGAACGAACGCCGATTACGTCACCATTTTTTAAAATAATTTTTCCATTTGCATTTCTTACACTATCTAAATCTATGTCGATTAAAATTTGTTTATTTTCTTCAAATCGTCTAATCTGAATTACTTTGGTAAATGCATCTGGTTTGTAATTACCACAGTATTTTAATAAATCGTCGAATGTTTCATTGGGCAACATTTCGTATTTTCCTTCCCGATTTACAGCACCTTCTATTCTGACTATATTTTTTTGTGCAGGTACATATACATAATCATTATTATCTAAAAATATATCATCTTGTTTTTCAGGTGCAAATAAGAATTTATATAAGTCAAACTTTCTAATAATTTTTCCATCTCTTTTAATTTGAATTTCACGAATGGTACCTGATTTGGATGGACCACCAACGTAAGCTAATATATTATATGCGGTATTGATGGCTGGAAATGTATATGAGCCTGGATTTTCTACATCACCAACCACATTAATTGTAATCACGCGTGAGTAATTGATTGATACATCAAAATCTGATTTATCAATCATATATGCATTAGCAAATCGAGTGCGTAATAATGCTTTAGCTTGGTCGAGTGTTAATCCTTTTAAATATACTCTACCAATATTTTCTTGTTGGATATATCCATCTTTATCGATGTAAAATAAACGGTTATAATCGGCATATCCCCAAATAGAAACGACGATTTGGTCGCCAACGCCTAAAATATAGTTTCCTGGAGGTTTAATATCTACTGCATTATTAAATATTTTTACATTTTTTTGGCGAAAATAATTAAATCCATAAATATCTACAGAATCTAATCTTTCACGAAGTTCAAGTGTTGCTGTTGCGGTTAATTTTTCAACTGTTTCAGATGCTTTTTGTGCTTCTTTTAATAATTTATCAGGTTCGCTTTTATTTCCTTTTACTTCTGTGGCGTTCATTGCATTTCCAATGGCACCTTCTTGTTCATCAGCATCCTTAGATCTTGGATTTAATCCTTTTGCTAAATCTTGTGATTTTTTTACTTCTTCCACTTTTATTTCTCCTTGTTTAACGCGCAAGGTATCTTCAATTTTTTTGAATATTTCCTTCACTGTTGGGTCAGCACTTGCCGGTGGAATTAATGGTGGAGCAATAAATTGAGCATTTACTTTAAAAGCAGTAAATACCAATATACATAATGTTATTTTTTTAATCGCATTGTTCATACTATGCTAATTTGTATTGTTTATTGTAATAATTTAAATATTCACCGGAAGTTACGTGTGTCAACCAATCTTCATTTTGCAAATACCAATCTACTGTTTTTTCTAATCCTTCTTCAAATTGCAATGAAGGTTTCCAGCCTAATTCAGTATTTAATTTAGTGGCATCAATGGCGTAACGTTTATCGTGACCTGGTCTATCTGTTACATAAGAAATTAATTTTTCTGAATCGCCTTGATTTCTATTTAATTTCTTATCCATTATGGAACAAAGTAGTCTAATTAAATCAATATTTTGCCATTCATTAAAACCGCCAATATTATATGTTTCTCCTTTTTTGCCTTTATGGTAAATTACATCAATGGCCGTTGCATGATCTTCTACAAAAAGCCAATCACGAGTGTAATCTCCTTTTCCATATACAGGAAGTGCTTTATTATTTTTGATATTATTGATAAATAATGGAATTAATTTTTCTGGAAATTGAAAGGAGCCATAATTATTAGAACAATTGGAGATAACTATTGGCAAGTGATATGTATTTTCATACGCACGAACGAAGTGATCAGAACTCGCTTTGGAGGCTGAATATGGCGAACGTGGATCATAAGCAGTTGTTTCAGTGAAAAAGCCGGTTTCGCCTAAACTACCATAAACTTCATCCGTAGAAACATGGTAAAATAATTTATCTTCAAAGTTTCCTTTCCAGCTTTCTTTTGCTGCATTTAATAAATTAACAGTGCCAACCACATTCGTCATAATAAATTCCAATGGATTTAGTATTGAACGATCAACATGCGATTCTGCCGCTAAATGAATAACGCCATCAAACGAATATTTGGAGAATAAACGATTAACAGCAGCTGCATCAACGATGTCTATTTTTTCAAAAACGTAATTTGGTTGTTGCTCTACATCTTTTAAATTTTCTAAATTTCCGGCATAGGTTAATTTATCAAGATTTACAATCTTATATTCAGAATATTTATTTGCAAATAGCCTTACCACATGAGAACCAATAAAACCTGCACCACCTGTTATCAAGATTGTTTTCATAAAAAATAACTAATTAATTTATAATGTCCAATGATTTAAAGTTGCAATTTTAGTTTTGTATAAATTTTTAATATCTACGAGTATCGCATCTGAATTGGTCAGTGAAATAAAATAGTTTTCATCTAATTGTTTATAGGCATTGTGGGCAACAGCAACAATAACGGCATCATACTTTCCGTTGGGTTGTGCTGATAATTTCACACCATATTCTTCCATAACTTCATGTTTGTCTGCCAAAGTATCTACCATCTCCACATCAATTTGAAACTCTTTTAATTCATTAAATAAGTTAAACACTTTTGAATTTCTAATATCGGTTACATTCTCTTTAAACGTGGCGCCCATGATTAAAGCTCTGCATTGAGAAGGATTTTTACCAATTTTTAATAGATGTTGTACTACTTTTTTGGCGATGTAGTTTGGCATACCATCATTTATATTTCTACCACTTAAAATAATTTGCGGTTTATAACCTAGTTCATTGGATTTATACGTTAGGTAATAAGGATCGACACCAATACAATGTCCACCTACTAAACCTGGCTGAAATTTAAGGAAATTCCATTTGGTTCCGGCTGCTTCTAACACATCGTAGGTGTTTATTTTCATTAGATTAAATATTTGCGAAAGTTCATTCATCAAAGCGATGTTTAAATCACGTTGTGTGTTTTCGATTACTTTCGCTGCTTCAGCCACTTTTATTGAAGATGCTTTAAAAACACCTGGCTCAATGATAGTACCATAAACTGCGGCAATATTTTCCAGTGCTTCCTCATCACAACCGGCAACAATCTTTGTGATTTTAGTTAACGTATGCAATGTGTCACCTGGATTGATACGTTCAGGAGAATAACCCACTTTAAAATCTACTTTACATTTCAATCCTGAATTATTTTCAATAATAGGCACACAATCTTCTTCTGTGCAACCTGGATAAACAGTAGATTCAAACACTACAAAATCACCTTTCTTTATTACTTTTGAAACCGTATTGGACGCACCAATTAAGGGTTTTAAATCCGGAACATTATGTTCATCCACTGGAGTTGGAACTGCCACGATAAAAAAAGAGGCATTTTTTAAAACCTCTGTTTCTGCCGTAAATTCTATATCACAATTATCAAAAGCTGACGCTGATAGTTCATTACTTGGGTCGATATTTTTCTGCATCAACGCTACACGTTTTGGGTTGATATCGAAGCCAATAACTTTAAAATGTTTCGCCAATTCTAAAGCGATAGGTAAGCCTACATAGCCTAATCCTATAACGCCGATTATTTTTTCTTTCCTGTTGTACGATGCAATAAATTGCTTTGAGTCTGTCATGTTCATTTACGAAATGTCAAAAATACAAAAAAAATACGTTATTATCTTAGCATAATCGGTCAACAAATAATAAGTTTGCTAAAAAAAATGTTAATTGACTAATTCATAGATTTTCAAAATTATGAGGTATCTCTATTCATTTTTAATTCAATTTTATGGCTTATTGATATTTTGCGCCTCTTTTGTTAATTCTAAAGCAAAAAAATGGTGCGATGGAAGAAAAAATTGGTTAAATTCTTTAAAGAAAAATAGAAATTTACAACTAAAATATATATGGATTCACTGTGCATCTGCCGGTGAATACGAACAAGCAATTCCACTTATTCAGCAAATAAGAAAGGAACAGAAGGAAGATTATCAAATCGCGGTAAGTTTTTTTTCTCCGTCTGGGTTTGAAAGCTATCAATCTTCAAAAGAAATTGATTTGCTATTTTATCTACCGTTGGATACGCCAAAAAATGCTATTCAATTATTAGAAATTCTACAACCGAAATTTGCATTTTTTATTCGATATGAAATTTGGTGGAATATCTTATTTGAATTAAAGAATAAAAACATTCCAACGTATTTAATCAATTCCAATCCACATCAGAAGCGAAATTTTATTTATAAAAAATATTTAGCACGAACATTACCTTTTTTTACGGAAGTATTTCACACAAACAAAGTTGGTTCAACAAAAATTGAACGTGTATTAAACATTAAAGATGCCGATAATTTTTCTGATTCATATCTTGAAAATTTCAGCAAAGATAGTTATGTAATACTTTTAGGAAGCAGCTGGGAAACAGAAGAAAAATATGTTGCTGCATTTTACAAAAAATATATATCGAAAATAAAAAATTTAAAAATAATTATTGCTCCACATGAATATAATTCAACTAAAATACAAGTGTTAAGCAGCTTATTTAATTGCAATATACATTGTTATTCTGTTGAGAAAAACAAGCCTCCTTTTACTACTGAACGAATAGCCTCAATTTTATTTTTAGACCAAAAAGGAATTTTAAAACATGTATATAAATATGCTGATATTGCCCTCATTGGTGGTGGATTTAAAAATGGAATTCACAATTGTTCCGAGGCAATGGTATATAAAATTCCAGTACTATTTGGTCCTAATTACAAACAATTTGAAGACGCAATTGAATACATGAGCTCTAAAGTTGCTTTTAGTTTTCAAAATTATGACGAGTTTGAACACATCCTTTTAGATTTATATCAACAACCAATTAACCTTCACCAATTGGAAGCATTAGATTTCTATTTTAGTAAAAATAAAAATACCTCTCAAGAGATTTTAAATACAATAAATTTAAAATAAAAAAAGAGGCAAAAATGCCTCTTCAAAAAAACTGTTGAATACTTATTTATTTTCAAATTTTTTTCTCAATACTTCTAAGAATCTGGCAGCAATAGAACCACGTTCTGTCCAGTTGTATTTATTCCAAAGTGTCGTGTTGCAATATTGTTCTGCAGATGTTTGGGAATCAAAAGTATCTAAGTGTTTTAAGGCTGCATCGTATTCAGAAAATTGATTTCCAAATAATTCACGAACAAAAATAAATTTATCATTTAGAGTAATAGACTCACTTAACGTTTTATAGGATTTATTGCTACTTATTTCAGCTACTGTTTGCTGTTTAAATGCGTTCATTAAAACAGAAGGAGTAATTTTTTGAATGGTCGTTTCTTCTTCTTGCTCTGCAACCAACACTAAGTCATTTTGCTCTTCCATTATATATGAATTATGTTGATGATTGTTTGTTTCATTTAAAGATGTTCCTGCATTTAACACAAGTTCATCATTTAACTGTTCATCTATAATAAACTCTTGATTTAAGGTTGTTTCAGTATTTATATTTTTCTGATTTATCCTACCTAAAATACTTGAATCGTCGTTAGTAATGTTGGCAAAAGCATCTGTTAATGTAGCTGAATCTGTGTTTTGAAATGAATCCGCTAAAGAATTAGAATTTTCCAACAGGGTTGTGGTTAATGTGTTTTCAATTGTTTCAGTTGTTTCCTCCACAAATTGAAATAATTGTGGTTGTTCTAATGTTGGAGTAATAGTATTTTCAACTTTATTCAACGAGTAATCTTCCGTGATAATACTTTCTACAAAAGAGGTTGTTTCTCCTTTTGGAAGAATTGTCTCAATTGTTGTTGTTGTAGATTTTTCTTCAAATAGTTTATTTAGTGAATAATCTTCTGTGATGATGCTTTCGGCAAAACTTTTAATGGATGCAACTTCCTGATTGTCTTGAACAGTTACTAAAACAGTACTTTTATCTTCAGCTTTATTCAGCGAATAATCTTCCGTTATTATATTTTCGAATTGTGGAATTTCTTCTACGGTTTCATTTTCTGAAGTCAAAGTTGCGATTTCACCAATCACTTCTATTTTTTCATTTTCAATTTCGGAATGGATTTCTTCCACCATTTCTTCCATTTCAAATTGTTGTTCTTTATTTAAAGAAGCTTCTACTTCTTCAATATGTTCAGTTTCTTTAACGGCAACAATTTCTTTTTCTTTCGCAGCTACAAACGATGGCACTTCAGAGGTTGTTGGCACAAATGATTTCGCATCATTTTGGTCAATTAACAACAGACGTTCAATGTCTTCCACTCTGTCAATACTGGTGTATAAGTATTTCTTCATTAAAAGTAATTCATCTCTAGACATTGTTCCTTCTGATAAAATTGTTCTGTTTAAATTAGAAACTACCGTTAAGTAATTCTCTATTTTTTGCAAAGCATTTCTTATTTCCATCTGTTTTTGTAATTTGAAGTCGAATTTATACTGTAAAAAACAAATTTCATACATGTTTTTAGAACCAAATGTTAATAAGTCTAAATCCGGATGGATTGAGGTCGTTTGTGGCTCTATGTTTTCAGGCAAAACAGAAGAGTTGATTCGCCGACTGAAGCGCGCAAAATTTGCTAATTTAAAGGTAGAAATTTTCAAACCACAAATAGATACGAGGTATCATGAAACAGAAGTAGTTTCACACGATTCTAATTCCATTTTAAGTACTCCAGTTGCCAGTGCACAAGCCATCTTGTTATTATCAAACGATGTAGAGGTGGTAGGCATTGATGAAGCGCAATTTTTTGATGAAGAATTGCCTATAGTGTGTGAACAATTAGCATCTAAAGGCATTCGCGTCATTATTGCTGGATTAGATATGGATTTCCTTGGTCGCCCATTTGGTCCAATTCCGGCTTTATTGGCAAAGGCAGAATACATCACCAAAGTGCATGCCATCTGTGTTCGATGTGGTGCTTTGGCCAATCATTCTTATCGCTTGGTGGAAAATGAAAACAAAGTTATGTTGGGCGAAAAAGAAAGTTACGAACCGCGATGCAGAGCTTGTTTTGACAAAGGTATGCAGAAAAATTAATGAACAAAAAGAAGATTAAATTTTAAAAAAATAAAACTAATACAATTTTAAAAATAAAATATAATATTACATCAACCTAATACAAACTATATGAAATTAGCAGGATTTGAATTAGCAAAAAAAATAAATCCAAATAAAGTCGATTTATTTTTAAACGGAGCAGCCATTCGTTCTAAATTTTTTATCCAAACCTACATCATTTCTTTGTATGCAGCACATGTTATTAAAAATGAAAAAGATGCCATACACAGCAATATCGAACGCTGTTTACGTATGCAAATCATTACACCATTAGCCACTTCGAAAGCAGTAAGTGAAAATATACAAAATGGCATGAAAGCCGGCTTAGGCAATTTATATGAACAACAAAAAGATTTAGTAAATGATATTAAAAATGTGATAGAAAATGCCGGTATTCAATACAAAGATATTATTGATATTTATTATACCGCTCAAGGTGAATTGAAATTTTTTAAAAATAATGTTGAAATCTATCATCGTACAGATGGACAACTTTTTGCACAAACCATGTTTAATATGTACGTAGGAAATTCACCTAAAGACAAAAAAATAAAACAAGAATTGCTGAAAGGTGTTTGAAAATAATTGTCATTATATCCTTGTATAAAAAAATACAATCATGAAAAAAATAACGTATTTAATCTTGTTTATGTTACTTATTTTTATCGGAATAATTGGCTTTAAAACGATTACTGCACCGAACTATCAAATAAAAATAAAAGCAAACGAAGCACCTCCATTAACGAACATTTCACTTTCACATTTTCAAAAGGCAATTACCTTTCCAACTATTTCTTATGCTGATGCAAAAGATTGGGATTCTATTCCTTTTATTAATTTCAGAAATTATTTAAAGGAAACCTATCCTTTAGTCCATCAACATTTGCAAAAAGAAATGATTAGCAATTATACCTTGGTTTACAAATGGCAAGGAAAAAACTCATCTCTTCATCCATTTATTTTAATGGCGCATCAGGATGTGGTTCCCATTGAAAATGCCACTAAAAACCAATGGACATGCGAACCGTTTGCTGGCACTGTAAAAGATGGATATATTTGGGGTCGAGGCACAACGGATGATAAAATTAATTTGATTTCAATTTTAGAAAGTGCAGAAAAATTATTAAAAGAAAATTTCCAACCGGAAAGAACCATTTATTTTGTTTTTGGACACGATGAAGAAATTGGTGGCAAACAAGGTGCTGTAAAAGTGGCTGCGTTATTTAAACAACGAAATATCAAAGCCGATTTAGTGTTGGATGAAGGTGGCATTATTACAAAAGAAAAAGTTCCCGGAATTACAAAACCTGTAGCACTTATTGGTACTGCCGAAAAAGGGTATATGTCATTAAAAATTTCTGTGAATAAAAAAGGTGGACATTCTTCGCAACCCGACAAAGAAACTGCCATTGATATATTAAACAAAGCATTAGTTACCTTACATAAGCAACCATTTCCTCCAAGATTTGAAGAAGCGATGCTAGGTTTTATGCACTATTTAGGACCGGAAATGCAATTTCCAAATAATATGGCTTTTGCCAATCCAACCATATTTAAATCATTAATTGTAAAAAATTATAAGAAACAAGGTGCCGGAAATGCCATGATTCGCACCACATCAGTGCCAACAATAATCAATGCCGGAATTAAAGACAATGTAATTCCGACATTGGCAACTGCAGTGGTTAACTTTCGTTTATTGCCTGGCGATTCGGCTGATTTTATACTTCAGAAAGTAAAAGAAATTATCAATGATAAGCGTGTACTTGTTCAAGCTTATGATGATAATATTTCCGAAGCATCAAAAACAACACCTACTACAAGTCTTGCATTTACAAAAATTGATAGCATTGTAAAATTGAGCTATAAAGATGTTTTATCTGCGCCATTTTTATTGATTGGTGCAACAGATTCACGCCATTTTACGGAGGTTTCAGATAATATAATAAAATTTAGTCCAATGCTGGATCCCATTGGATTTCATGGTATTGATGAACGCGTCAGCACAGAAAGTTTCCGACATTCATTATGGTTTTTTGAACAATTTTTAAGAAGTTGTTAATCACCATCAACTTTATTTTTGTCGATGTACTTCATACAATGCCATGGCAGTTGCCACTGATACATTGTATGATTCTAAGTCGGAATGCATAGGAAGTTTCACCAATTCATCTAATAAACGAACAACAGTATTGGAAATTCCTTCATCTTCGGAGCCGGAAACAATGGCTAATGGCATTTTCGTATTGGATTCTTGTATAAATTTTTCCGCAGTGCCATCTAATCCAATTAATTTAATTCCATTATTCTTAATATCTTTTAATGTTGCTATTAAATTATCCACGCGACAAACAGGGATTTTTAACAAAGCACCTGCAGATATTTTTACTGCAACATCATTAATAGCAGCACTTTCTTTTTTGGGAAAAATAATTGCATGTACGCCTAAACCTAAGGCAGTTCTAGCTAATGCACCTAAGTTTCTTACATCAGTTATATTTTCTAAAATAAGCAATAATGGATCTTCGCCTTTTTCAAAAACAAAGTCAATTATTTTTTGTACTTCTTGATATTGAATTAATGAAGTAAAAGCCAAGACACCTTGATGGTTGGCTTTGGATAAAGAATTTATTTTTATTTCTGGTACATATTGAAAATAGACTTCCTTTTCTTTGCATAATTGTATGATTTGTTTTATTACATCACCATTTGCATTTTTTGAAATCAATACTTTCTCCACTTCTTGAGTAGATTGTAATAATTCTAAAACTGGATTTCTCCCTGCGATAAGTTGTTGCTTTGCCATTTGTATCGTGCAATTTACAAGTTAAATCAGAAATAAATAAACAAAAACTGTCCCGAAGAATCGGGACAGCCAAGATAGTTCTAGACCAATTGGGGTTTAGTACTTATTTCTTTAATAAATCTCTGATTTCTGTTAAAAGTACTTCTTGTGCTGAAGGTGCAACCGGCGCTGCAGCTTCTTCTTTTTTCATTTTATTAATGGCTTTTATCACCATAAACACTACTAAGGCTACTACGAAAAAGGTAATACATTGAGAAATAAAATCTCCATATTTGATGGCTACTTCAGCTACAGCAGGTGTTGCTCCATCTGCTGATGCAAGCACTGCATTTTTTAATATAATTTTTTTCTGAGTAAAATCTACACCACCAGAAATCATACCCACAGCTGGCATTACTATGCCATCAATAAATGATGAAACCACTTTCCCGAATGCGCCGCCCATGACAACACCTACTGCCATGTCTATCAAATTTCCTTTGATAGCAAACGTCTTAAATTCTTGAATCATTCCCATATTTATTTATTTTTTTACTTTTATAAATGTACAAATAAAATTGATTAATATCAACTTACTTAAAAATTTCAGTAGGCAATTGTGGTGTCGTTTCTAAACTTGACGATGTCACCAAACTTGGAAAATCCTGATACAATTGCTGTTTAAAGGTAGCATCTTTATACATGATTGCCATTATATCCATGCGTTTTACTAAATCTTCTGCTGTTTTTTTCTCGCGGCTGTATAAGGCTGCAAAATCATTTGGAAGATTATAAAAGCGCATACAATCTTTTAAGTCTTTTAATAAAAGTTCACGAATAGGTTTGGCTTTATCACCGGATCCTGCTTTGTAATATAAATCTAACCATTGAACATTTAAAATATTAAAATATTGGTTGTTGGGAGAATAATATGGTGCATTTACATATTGAAATTCTTTTTTTGCACGATCTAATACATTGATGGCTTCTGCATTTTTTTGGTGCCTAATTAAATCATCGGCAATACTAAAGTGTACGCTTTTTAATGTATTCATGATACGATTGGAATTTTCATCCACAAACATTTCTCGTTCGCCCAAACCACCATATTTAAATTTCTTCATCACAATATCGTAGCTTTTTTGTGTATTAAAGGTATAATATCCACGTTGATTTTCTTCAAATCTACAAGGCACTAAACGTAAAATTTGACCTTCCTGCATTAAGTATTTATCTAAGCCATTATAGTAAGAAGCATCTACTGTATTAGAAAAACAAATTGGACGGCTCCAATCACCAGCAGCCACCATTGCCAACAATGCCAAATCGTATTTAATGATTCTAGTTTTCCCTAAATCCCAAACAATTTCATCTACTATTTTATCTTTATATTCAGTTGGAACTATATTGTTTTTTTCAATAGCAATTTTATCTACTTTTAGTTTCAATTTGGTAGTTGGTAAGTAATTTACGGCTTCACCTCTACTGGTTTGTGCTTTAAATTCTACATCATCACTCAAAATAAATTTCATGATATTTTGAATATCATAATATTCATTAGGGTTCGCATAGTTTGATTGGTTATTGTATTGGATAACATCTCGATTGCTGCCTCTGTATTTATCGGCATTAAAATCTTTATAGAAAGGAATTGGTGCAGATTTATTGGCTGCTTTATGTAAATAATCTATATACCAATCAACACCCAATAAACTTAAGTTTACAATACGCACATCGGTTCTAATTCCTTCTACTTCTTGAGCATACCACAATGGATATGTATCATTATCGCCTTGTGTAAATAAAATGGCATTTGGCGGGCAACTTTCTAAATAATTGGAGGCAAAATCACGTGCCATAAATCGACCATGTCTATTGTGGTCATTCCAACCGGCTTTTGCCATAATAAAAGGAACAAATAAACAGATAACTGTGATTCCTATTGCGATGGGTGCTGCGGGTATTTTTTTTCTTAGAAAATCAAAAATAGCGACAACTGCTAAACCTATCCAAATACAAAATGTATAGAATGAACCCACTAACACATAATCTCGTTCGCGTGGTTCACGTGGTGGCTGGTTGGTATAGATTATCAATGCTATACCGGTTACAAAAAAGAGCAATCCAAACACGATGGTTTGTTGTTTATTTTTTTGATACATATAAATTAAGCCTATTAATCCTAAAATTAATGGCAATAAATAAAAATTATTTCTGGCTTTTTCTTTTAATAATACGTCTGGCAATCCTTCTTGTGTGCCACTTAAGTGCATATTATCCACTACGGAAATCCCACTTAACCAATCGCCATTCATGCGTTCATTTCCAGGTGTACCTTGTAAGTCATCTTGTCGGCCTGCAAAGTTCCACATAAAATATCGCCAATACATATAACGCAACTGGTAATGGAAAAAATATTTTAGGTTGTCTCCAAAAGTAGGTTCTCCTTGAAATCCTGTCCAGTATTGATAAAAAGCGGCGGCACTTTCACCATCATTCGTTGGTCCCATTCTAGGGAAAATCATCTCCTCTTTCGGATCGTATTTATAGGATATTTTTTCGCCTTTTACTTCATACTTTTTAGTAACTAAATTTTTATAATAGTCTTTTCCTGTTACTTCATAATCTACCGGTTGTGCATCAAACAGTGGTCCTTTTACTAAGGCTCTAGATCCGTATTGTTCACGGTTTAGATATGACAATAAACTAAATGGATCTTTTGGTGCGTTCATGTTTATCGGTGGATTAGCGGATGAACGAATTGGCACCATTGCATAAGAGGTAAATCCGATAAATATTACCAATAAACAAACGGACAGTAATTGTAAGTCGGCATGTTTAATTTTATGTGCATAATAAATAATAGAAACTAATCCTCCAAAGATTAAAATCCAAGTAAATAGAAATCCAACATTAAATGGCAAATTTAGTGAGTTAACAAAGAAGAGTTCTACCATTCCGGCAATTTTTACTGCCATTTGAACGACACCTACTTGAACTACTCCTAAGAATATAAATCCGATTAAAAATGCCACTACAAATCCGATTATACTTGGATTGTATTTTCTAAAATAATAAATGATAACAGCAATTGGAATAACCAATAATGATAACAAATGAACACCTAATGAAATTCCAACCATGAATGCTGCAAATACCAACCATCTGTTGGCATGTGGTTTATCGGCATCATCGTTCCATTTAACCACTGCCCATAATACGATTGAGATAAAAAAAGTGGATGATGCATATACTTCACCTTCTACGGCTGAGAACCACATCGTATCACTAAAAGAACAAGCTAAAGCACCTACAGTTCCAGCACCTAGCATTGCAATAAAGGAACCAATTGTAAGCTCATCACCTTCTTTTGTTAGAAGTTGTTTGGCCACTAAGACGATTGTAAAATACAAAAACAACACAGAAAGCGATGACATTAAAGCCGACATAAAGTTGACCATTAATGCCGGATTCTCTGGATTAAGCAATGTAAACAATCTTCCTAATAACATGAAAAAAGGTGCTCCTGGTGGATGTGCTACTTGTAATTTATACACGCATGAAACAAATTCACCACAATCCCAAAGGCTACCTGCTGATTCCATAGTGGATGCATATTGCCAAGTTGAAATGGCAAAAACAATAATTCCCACTATGCCATTAATCAGTTTGTACTTTTTATTCATTCTTATTGATTTTGTGCAAAAATAGAAAAAATAAGCCGTTTTTAGCTTTTTAAATAGTGTGAATAAATGTAAATGTGAATAAAAGAATAAATATTAAATTTAAATCAAATGTGCTAGATATGACGTTCCGCATGATAGGAGGAACGTACCATTGGGCCGCTTTCTACATACGGAATACCAATAGACAAACCATATTCTTTATATTTAGCAAATTGTGTGGGATGAATAAATGCGGCTACTTCAATATGCATTTTAGTTGGTTGTAAATATTGCCCTAAAGTCACCACATCACATCCATGATTTTTCAAATGATGAAGGATTTCAAACACTTCTTCTTCGGTTTCACCTAAGCCCAACATAATACCACTTTTAGTACGTTTCCCAAAATCTTTCGTACGTTGAATTTGTTCTAAACTTCGTTCGTATTTAGCTTGAGGTCTAACTTTTCTGTATAACCTTTTAACGGTTTCCATATTATGTGAAACTACTTCTTGTCCTGCGCTAATCATTATTTCTAAGGCGTTCCAATCTGATTTGGTATCAGGAATTAAGGTTTCTATAGTTGTATTGGGTGATAGTTCTTTCACTGCGATTACTGTATTGTGCCAAATTTGAGCTCCTTTATCCGGAAGTTCATCTCTATTGACTGAAGTGATAACCGCATGTTTCACTTGCATTAATTTTATCGCTTCTGCTACGCGTTTGGGTTCGTCATAATCTACATGATTTGGTCTTCCGGTGGCAACGGCACAAAAGGAACATGAACGGGTACATACATTTCCCAAAATCATAAACGTGGCAGTGCCAGCACCCCAACATTCGCCCATATTCGGACAACTTCCACTTTCGCAAATCGTGTGTAATTTATAAGTATCTACTAAGTTTCTAACTTTTTTATAATTCTCACCAATCGGAATTTTAACTTTTAACCATTCTGGTTTTCTTGGTTTGGGTGATATCATTTCTACTTCAGCCATTTATACAAATTTTATGCTCCATTGGAACATTCACAATTTATTTTTCTTTTCGTTTTCCTAACATAAATCCGGCGTACACACTTGGATATAAAAATCGATTATTATCTACCATTACCGGTACTTTTTTATAATAGAAATCAGAAATAATTCCAACTTCTAATGCTTTGATAAAACTATCATTTTTTCCAAAATCGAATTGCATGCCAACTTCGATGTGCAAAGCAGGTAATGCTTTAAATTTCCATCCTTTACCAAATCCGGAAGCACCTACTATTCTTTCAAAATCTAAAAAACTATTATCAACGCCTTCTTCATACGTAACATCTACTAAATCATCTTCACTGGCGGTGGTTAGTGGCTTCGGAATCACTCGTAAGTAATATGGTTTTAAAAGTCCTAAAGAAATACCTCCAGCATATTGAACAAATATTTGCACGCCATGACGTTTTCCTTTTTCAGCAATTAAAAATTTTTGACCTGCACCTGCATATAATGAAAATAACGTGTTTTGTTTGCCATAATAAAATGGTTTAAATCCATCACCAAACAATCCGCCACCTCCATATCGAGATGCTTGTTTGGTTTGTTTTGGATGAATAAAATAGGAAAATTGAGCTTGAAATAAAATACTTCTTTTATATCGTTTGGATTTGGTAAATTCTGCTGCTAATGAAAAGCCATCACTTTTTAAACGTGCGCCAGCTGACCAGCTTTTTTTATATAAAACCGAATCTCTATTTAGATTAGATTCTTCTCTACGTTGAGCTTTTACGTTGATAAAAGTTAACGTGCTTACCAATATTATTATAATTTTGTACAATATTTTCACTTATATTAAGACGCTAAATTGAGTAATATAGTTTAAAAGTAAAACATTTTTTTATGTTCACCTCAAAAATAACATATTTAGGCGAATTGCGTACTGAAGCAGTTCACATAAACAGTGGCAACCAAATTATTACGGATGCGCCTACCGACAACCTAGGAAAAGGTGAAGCCTTTTCACCTACAGATTTAGTGGCAACTGCATTGGGTTCTTGTATGTTAACCATATTAGGTATTAAAGCAAATCAATTAGAAAAAAATATCATTGGTGCCTCAATTCATGTAACAAAGATTATGTATAGCGAACCTAGGCGAATTGGTGAAATCGAAATTCACCTTCAAATTCCAGATGACAATTTCACAGGAAAAGAAAAACAGATTTTAATTAATGCAGCGCATACTTGTCCAGTGGCAAAGAGTTTAAATACCTCTATACAACAAAAAATAAAGATTGAATTTTTGAAAAAAGATTAAGCTACCTTAATATCGCTAATGGTAATTGCATTATGGCTTTCATGGTAAATAACTTTTCCATTTTGGAAAACGATTAACTGAGGTGAAGCATGTTCCACACCTGAAATTGCTGCAATTTGATTGGATATGGATCTGAAATTTAACAAGTCTAAATAATAAATAGGAAAATCTAATTTCCAATCACGTTCTAATCTATTTTTAGCCATAGAACTTATGGAACACCTTGTACTGTGTTTAAAAACAGCAAATACATTTTCTGATTTTACTAATTCTGAAAATTGCGATTCAGAAATTAAGTTTTCCCATTTCATAACTACTTAAACGTGTTTTTTAGTCGTTTGTTCATATTTAACTTTTGACCAACCTGGACAACCTGTAGAATTTTTTCTGGCACAAGAAGTGGTTGCAACTGTTAAGAACAAGCACATAGATGCTAATACGGTGTTTTTAATAAATTTCATATTGTTTACGTTTGACTTACTACGCAAAAATAGACTATTTATTGCAGTTATACATCCTATATTTATATTTTTTAACAATTTGACTATGCTTGCGTCGTATAAAAGAAACAAAAATTTAAATTGGAATTGTGAATAAATAGGTATGTCCTAAATAGAATAGTTCTCTATTTTTGAACATGCAATATTTTCATTTTATAGCCATTGGAGGTGCTGTCATGCATCAATTGGCTTCGCATTTAAGAAACCAAGGTAATCGAGTAAGTGGTTCAGATGATGCCATTTTTGAACCCGCAAAGTCGAATTTGGAAAAACTGGGTTTAATGCCGGAACAAATAGGTTGGTTTCCTGAAAAAATAACGACTAACATTGATGCCATCATTTTGGGAATGCATGCCAAGTCCGATAATCCTGAATTAATAAAAGCACAAGAATTAGGTTTAAAAATCTATTCGTTTCCTGAATTTATATTTGAACAATGCAAAGATAAAACACGCATTGCCATTGCCGGAAGTCATGGCAAAACATCTATCACATCAATGATCATGCACCTGCTTCGTACAAACCAAAAAGCATTTGATTATTTAGTAGGTGCAAAACTAGATGGATTTGATTTTATGGTAAAAACATCGAACGATGCGCCATTAATGGTTATAGAAGCAGATGAATATTTAACTTCTCCATTGGATTTACGTAGTAAATTTTTACATTACCATCCACACATTGCTATCATTTCGGGCATTGCTTGGGATCATATTAATGTGTTTCCAACTTTTGAAGCATATTTAGAAACATTTCGGAAATTCATTTTAAGTATTCAACCAGATGGTTATTTAATATACAACAGTGATGATGAAGAATTGGTGAAGATGATAAACCATCTTCCACTCCAAATTCATCTAATTCCTTACAAAGCATTTGAATTTATTGTCCGCAATGATGATAATTTTCTTTTATACCAACACAACGAATATCCTATAACTATTTTTGGCTCTCATAATTTTGCGAATTTAAAAGCGGCGTTTGAAGTTGGAAAACTAGTTGGAATAGCGGAAGATGACATACTGATTAATTTTCAATCCTTTCAAGGTGCGGCCAAACGATTAGAAAAAATAAAAGAAGATAAAGCAATCCAGCAAACTATTTTTAGAGATTTTGCGCATGCACCAAGTAAAGTAAGCGCCACAGTAAAAGCCGTGCGAGAACGATATAAATCAAGAAAAATTATTGCTGTTTTTGAGTTACACACCTATAGTTCATTACAAGAAAATTTCATTGAGCAATACCAACATTCATTAGATGCTGCTGATGTTAAAATATTATTTTTAGATGAGGAAGCATTAAAAATAAAAAATAAACAAGATTTAGATGAACAATGGCTGAAAGCTCAATTTGCAGATGATTCCATTTTCGTATTTAAAAATGCGAATACCTTAAAAGAAAAAATTGAAAAAGAATTGAGTGGTAATTGTGTGTTGTTGTTAATGAGTTCAGGAAATTTTGGAGGCATCTCATTTATTTAGAGTACATAAAATTTCTAAAAGATTAAAATTTGAGCATTCGACTATTAAAAACAGTTAACCTAATACAAATAAACTAAGTTTATGTGTATTTTTGTTTATTGATGAAAGATTGCATAATCATTATACCAACATATAACGAAAAGGAAAATATTGCAAAAATAATTCCTTATACATTACATCTTTCCGATAGATTTGAAGTACTTATAATTGATGATGGTTCACCAGATGGAACGGCACAAATAGTGAAAGAAATGATGTTGCAGTTCCCTAATAAAATTCATATCATTGAACGAAGCGGCAAACTAGGCTTAGGTACTGCATATATCACTGGATTTAAATGGGCTTTAGAAAACGGATATTCATATATTTTTGAAATGGATGCTGATTTTTCGCATCCTCCAGAGAAGCTTTTAGAATTATTAGATGCCTGTGAAAACAAAGGTGCACAATTATCCATAGGCAGTAGATATATAAAAGGTGGTGGTGTAGTCAATTGGCCTTTTGATAGATTATTTTTATCATGGTTTGCTTCTATTTATGTACGTATAGTAACAGGTATGCGCATTAAAGATACTACTGCTGGATTTGTTTGTTATTCGAATGCCATACTTCAACAAATAGACTTAAATAAGATAAAATTTGTTGGATATGCCTTTCAAATTGAAATGAAATTTGCGGTATGGCTTACGGCTTCAAAAATTATTGAAGTACCCATCGTTTTTAAAGATCGAGAAGTAGGTACTTCAAAAATGAATGGAAGTATTATACAAGAAGCTGTTTTGGGTGTTATAAAAATGAAATGGCAAAGTTTGAAAAACAACTATTTTTATTCGAAATTAAATTGAGCGGTAACGCTGATAAGCATCCACACCCAAACTTTACTAAGGTCGAAAAAATTTGTTGGTTGCAAACCAACAACGGCAGGTGAGTTACTTAAATCTAATTTTTTATACACCATAAAATGTATCTTTCTATTGTAATTAATTAAGGTATAAATGGTACTTTTAGTGTTCTAAATTTATAGTACACTTTATAATGCCTTTTACGTTTGCACATATTGGATATGTACTGCCGATTAAAAAAAAATGGACATCTCAGTTGCATATTTCAGGATTAATTTTTGGAAGCATCGCTCCTGATTACGATATACTTTTTCGATTTACAGAAAATCGACATCATATATTTCAATACGATTTATTTTGTGTTCTAGGCATGATTTTTCCTTTGGCTCTGGTGAGTTTAATTGCCTTTCATTTGTATTGCCAAAAAATACTCTTAAAAATGTTGCCCCTGAATTTTCAATCCTATTTAACGCCATTTTTATCCATTGAATTAAAAAATGAACTAAAAATAAATGGGATTAAAATAGCCATATCTATTCTTATTGCCATTTATTTACATTTATTACTCGATATATTAGGACATCTATTTGATGCCTATTCTATAAAAATGTTTTTTTTATTTTTAACTAATTCTGATTCAATTGCTGTTTCCTCCTATTATGCCGCCATTTATTTTCCACCTTTATTATTAAGTTTCATTGGCTTCTATTTTATCATTATATATTTACCCTTACCATTACGAAATACATCTTCCTTCCAACTGAATACACAGCAACTAAAATTCTGGATGCTTTTATTTGCACTCACTTGTTTTTATTCAATGATAAAATATTTCTATACGATGAAAGAAACTGACTTTGCCATTGATTTCATTGTCATCACCTTTACTTCCTCGTTTATGTTAGCCTTTTTTTCTATCTGTTTATTTTATCATTTTATTTTAAAAGAAGATGCCCAATAATTATACTGCTACATCATCTAGCGTAATCCATGGTTTGTGGATAGGAAATAAAATGTCTGCATTAGAATTATTGACTATTCACTCTTTCCTACAACATGGTTTTCAATTTCATTTATGGACATATCAGCAAATTGAAAATATTCCAAATGGTTGTACCGTACGAGATGCAAATGAAATAATTCCCAAACAAGCCGTTTTTTTTTATTCCAACAAAAATAAATTCGGACATGGAAAAGGAAGTTATGCCGGATTTTCTGATATATTTCGATATAAATTATTATATGAATATGGTGGAATATGGACAGACATGGATGTAACATGCATTCAAAACATAAATATCAATACTGAATATTTTTTCAGGTATCATCATAAATCAGGTGCAGTAGGCAATTTCATGAAATGTCCACCCAAAAGTGAACTGATGCAATGGTGTTATCAACAAGCTAGTAAAAATATAAATGAAAACAATACAAATTGGATGTTGCCTATTGAAATTTTAAATGATGGAATAAAAAGGTATCAACTCGAAAATTATATTCAAGCTATTTCGAATATAGATAGTTTTCCAATTGTACTTTCATTGCTAAAAAACAAATCGTCCATTCCTAAAGAATGGAAGGTAATTCATTGGATGAACGAAGAATTTAGAAATTTAAATATTGATAAAAATGATTGTTTAGAAGGTTCCTTTTTAGCATTTCAATATAAAAAATACCAACTTCCTCATCAAACCATAAAAGGAAAAAACAAAATTACTTATTTGTTGCGATTGAATAGATTATATTATTTATTAAAAAATATTAAAGCAACTTTGAATTGGTATTTATAGCCGCTGAAAACAAGCTTAAATATTTTTCAGCTGTATTTTTCCATGAATAATTCTGATATAAATTTTGCAATACTAAGGATGGATATTGATAATCCTTCAAAAATTTATCATTATAAAAGGCACTTATTTTTTGCGCAATTTGTGTTGGCTGATCATACGCTACAAAATCTCCATTTACGCCTTCTTCAATTAGCTCATTATTGCCACTGATTGCTGTTGCAATGACATAAACACCACAGGATATCGCTTCTAAAACAACTAGAGACATTGCCTCTTCTCTACTTGGTGCTACTAAAATATGGGCTTTCGTCAATTCATCCATTACTTGACTATGGCTAATTTTACCAGAAAATTCGATGTTTGACAATTTATTGATTGATACAAAATTTTCTAATTCTTGTTTAAGCACGCCATCGCCAATAATTTTTAAATGAACCGGAATATTTTGTTTTTCCAAAATCAAATGTGCTTGCAAAATACTTAATGGATTTTTTTGAGTTACTAATCGTCCTGCAAATACTATTTTAATTGATTTATCGGAATGATGGAAGCCTTTTCGAATATGCGTAGGCAACAAACCATTTGGAATGACTACATTTTTTTGAGCCCATTGCTTACCTACCATTTTATCCGAAAACTGTTTCAATTCTTGTGTTAAAATAATATTATTGACAGATGATTGGAGAATCTTTTTAATAAATGGGTAACACAATAAATGCCAAAAAAACATCTGCGCAGGACTAAACCATGGTATATCATGGCCATGCGATAGGATAAAAAAAGGCAATCCAATTGTATTTTTTAAATGCAATGCAACATATCCACCAGGCAATGTAAAATTCGACAAGCAGATATCAAAATCACCGGCTTTGAATTGTTTTGCACAGTATTTTTTTGCTTTTATCATCCAATCATACATTTCCAATGGATTGGATTGATGTGTATGTTTACGTTTTGCTTTTAAGCGAATGAGTGTTAAATTATTTTCAGTATAATATTCCGGCTCACCTGAAAACCAAGTCGTCACTATAGTTACTTTATGTTCTTTAGCCATAAATTCATTGGCCAAATGTCGCGTAACAATTCCAGCGCCTCCACCTAAAGGTGGGTATTCGTAATTGAGGATTAAAATGTTCAAATTTTTCGTTTCAAGTTCAAAATATACTCAATTTATTCAGTAACGTTTAATTTAAATTGATATTTTATTTCACTAGTATCCAATAAAATAAAAAAAACAGAGCCATAATTTTAAAATCATGGCTCTGCAAAAATTAGTTCAAATTTTAATTAATCTTTTACAAATTTAGTGACATGTGTTTTACCTTCAAAATCAATAAACTGAAGTATATAAGTACCATTTGCCAATTGATTAAAATCAAATACCGTTGTACTGATGCCTTTATTTAATTGAATGGTTTTAGAAGAAATTTTTCTACCCAACACATCCGTTACTTCAATACTAGTAGAGTACGCTTGAGTAGATTGTATTTCTACATTTAAAACACCACTTGTAGGATTTGGATAAATGCCGGCAAAAGTATTTGAAAATGCTTCTTTGACTGGAATATTGATCACGTTAGAATATTTAAATGTACCATCATTATCTACGATTTTTAATCTATAGTAATTATTGCCCAAAACTGGGTAATTATCTACAAAGTCATAGTGTAATTCTTGAGTCGAATTTCCAGCAGCAGGTTTCGTACCAATATATGTCCAATTTGAATTTTCTAAACTCTTTTCAATTTCAAATCTATTGGTATTTTGTTCTGAAGCCGTAGTCCAATTCAATATATTTTTATCGCCATCGTTGTACCCCGTAAATGTGGTTAGTTCAACCGGAAGTGGTGCGAACGGGAATCTATTGGGATGAATATAAAACGTTGAAAAATTACTCACACTAAAAGTTGCTGCATATACTGTTCCCGACTTCGTTATCGTAGGAAAAATTAATTTGGCTGTAGCAGGAGATGGCGTTGGAGCAGTAAATGCGCCTGCACTTCCTCCATCATATTTTGTAACCAATAAATTAGTTTCATCATTGAAAGCATAATCCGTTCCTACAGCTTTAGCTTTTAAAGCATCAAACTCTGCCTTTGTAAAATAAAGGGTTACATCTACACTCTGCCCTGTTTTAGTATTTGGATTAATAGACCAATGACGTGGTAAATAGGGTTGCTGATCGCCAACATTTGTAGTAACTGTTTTTACATCTGAACTGCTTGGTGTTCCTGTTGGTTTATAATCATAACCTTCACATATTTCGGAAACGCCCATTTCTATAACACCGCCTGAAGGGTCAACAACTTTAGCAATAATCTTCCCTAAATTATCATAGTAAGTATAAGTTTTTCCATTTTTTACGTTGCACGTAATACATGAATAATACGGTGCAGAAGGTGTAGATGCTAATGAAACAGTACTTGCATCAAATGTAGTAGTTGGAGTGATAGATATAGACGCAGCTAATGCCGTGGAACACGCTGGTGCATTATCTGTATAATTCAATGTCCATTGCACAGTAGTAGTACCCGATAAGCCTGTAATGGTTGTTGAATTTGAAGACGGTGTTGTTATAGTACCGTTGCCTGAAACTTTAGTCCAAGTACCAGAAATACCAAAACCCGGGGCGGTAGCGGTAAGCTCTGCATACGGATTAGTTGGATCCGCACAGGCGGCTACTGCTGCTGAGGCAGATGGCGTGAGTTGCGGACGAATAATTATTGTAATTACATTTGAGTAAGCAACTGTACCACAAGCATCTGTTACTTTTCTTCTAAAATAATACGTACCATTAGCTAAACCACTTGATGGGTCATATGTTAAAGTATTAACTCCTAAATTAGTTACTCCTGTTGAAAAGTCACTACTTGTTGAGCGTTGCCAGTCGTAAGTAGGAGCAGCGGGACTACCATTAGTAATACCAACAGTACCACCACTTGGTGAAACTGAATTAGTAAATGCTCCAGGATCTGCCTGATAGCAATATTCAGAGTTATTTGTAATTCCACCAATAGTGCCGCCAGATAATGTAGTAATTGTATTGCTGAACATAAGTCCTTGATTAGATCCTCCAACACCTTCTGCATGTCGTATTTCAACATTTGAAGTAGAGCTTAAATAACCTGTCCATACATTATTGTGATTATCACAGCAGCCCAAGTGTTGCCATACTCTTGTGCCGTTTATATACAGTTCCGCATCGTCATCGTGTTTAGGTACTCTAATGGAATAAACACTGCAAGGAAACCCCCTGCGAACAGATCGTAATGTATGGTTGTTTAGGCCAACACATGTTCCTGTATAGCCGCTTGCATGGGATGGTGAGTAGTTTGTATTCCAAGCATAAGTACCTGTTTCTGTATCAAAATCTAAAGTAGTATTTCCTGCATAAAAACCTGCATAAGTAATCCCTGTGGTATTTACAGTACTGCTACTAACATTGGTACCATTATATGCATAGTGATACCAGCGATTATCAGCAGGCGGTGTAATTTGACTTGTTGGTGGTGCTGTTGGTGCTGTATTGGAAACAGAAACATACGATACAATAAGTTGTGGACGATTGTCGCTACTATATCCTGCAAATTCAATATACCTATTATCATTTCCACCTAAATCTTTACTTCCATAATCAGTCAAATCCATTCCCATCGTCATGTGATTAGTGTTCCTGTTAATCACTCTCAAGATACTTGCTTCATTATTACTAATTAAAAAATCTTTCCATGCATTATTGGTGGTTTCGTTATAATCTGTACAGGAACCACCACAATTTCCCCATACGTCCCAACTTGTATATCTTTCCATATTATTTATGGCGTTATATATAGTAGTTCTACTGTCTGGTACAGGATTGGTATTTGCCCAACCTACATCAAATCGCATTCTTCTATCACCTCCACCTCCATCAGTCCAAGATGTTTGATACGCTAAAAACTGGGCCGAGTAAGGACATTGGGTAGTCAATAATGAAATGTTAAACTTTGCAAATCCTTGCCATACCCTATCGCAGGTTGGATAAGATCTATCATTAAGACCTGTTCTTATTGTGGGGGTCATATAATCATCACTACATCCTACTCCATCTTCATTTATACTAGCTGCTCCAGTGTTGTCAGTGCTATTAGTAGGGGTAAATGTTACTGTTGGATCTATTATTATAGGATAGCTAGTTGTTGATTTTTGTAACCATGCAATAGGAACCAACATAACAATCTTAAAGGTTGTAGTATTTATTTTTTCTACTAAATATGTTGCTTCCTCATATTGATGCAATTTGCTTTCAGAAAAATAACGTAAATCTGAATAGCGAAGTACTTGTTCTCCTTTCGTATTTAAAAACACAACACTTTTTTCATTTTGTTTAACTTGTATATTTTCATTGAAAATTAAAACCTCTTCAAAACCTGCAAATTCTTGAACATTGTATTTGTTAAAAATATTATTCTGTATCACATATTGTGATTTAACAGAACCAGTTTGCTGTTCAGCAGAATAAACAACATTTTTAGCTACAGCATAATCTATATGATTATTTTTCTTTTCAGAAAGAGTTGGCTGTACATTTACAAAACCCAGTATGTCTTTTCCTGCTTTTTTATCAGCAGAATATAATACAACTTTACTTGTTTTATATGTTGCAAGTTTTACGCCATCTTTTTTAAAATAAATTCCGTCAGAACTATTTCCATAATATGTTTTTACCTTATTATGTATATTAGCAAAAAGAGCGGATTTACTTGATGAAACATTAGTAATAATAGCGTTGGAAGAAGTTTTCCAAACTCCATTTTCCAGATAGTGAGAAGGTCCGGCTGTAAGTAGTGCTGTGAAAGTGCCATCATGGTTATCAAAATGCTTGCTTGTTTCATCGCGTTTTTCAAGCATTTCATTTTCTTGCTTAAACTTTGAATATGGTCCATCAGGGGCATATAAGTTTTTAATAACAGGGTCGTTTAATTCTTTCTGTAATTGGTTTTGATTTGGGGCAGCAGCAAAACCGATTATTTGTGAGAAAAGAAAAATAAATAACGTGAGATATCGAAAATTAATATTTTTCTCTTCACTGTAAAAGTTGGTTTTATTCGAATTTTGTAGGGTTCTGTATGAGCTGTAGTTTTGTAGATTTACTTTCATAATGAAATATTTTATAGTTTAAAAAAAAACAGATATTCCTGTCTGTATTGACACAAAAGTATTTCATCTATACATTTATGTCAATACATAATTCTAATGATTTTTCCTGACTTGTCCCCAATCAAATTAGTGCGGTAATGTGTAATTGATTATCAATGTTTTAGTTTCAAAAAAGGTTATTTTGACCGCACTAAGTGCTTTTTTTGCAGGGTAGAAAGATTTAGAAAAATCATGGGCATGGGAATATATAATTTAATCATAGTTTAATTTTACTGCTAATTTAATAATTTTATTTTAATATCGCAACTTAATTATGATTTATTTTTGCTTTTGTGTACATCTCCCAGCCATTGGCAAGTGTATAGCTAAAGCGTGGCTAGGTGGGTAAGAGGTTTGTTGGTTACAAATCAAAAAAGGCAAGGCAAACCAAAGGCAGGATAACAAAAAAAGTATAAATCACTTTTCAGATAGAAGATGATAGAATTCATTTATAACATTTACCAATGTCTGTTTTACCTGATCATAATCCGTAAATGAAACTGCGTTATTGCTATCAAATTGCAGGTTATTATAATACACTCGAAATTTAAGTTGTTCTTTAAGAGATGTGTTTGCCATTGTTAATTCTTCTATCAAAATATCTATTTCTTTATTTAGTTGTTTTTTTTGTTCTGTTGTAAAATTTTGGAGGAAGTTTGTTTCTAAAAACAGGATATCAAATTTGGCATCCATATCCTCTTTAATACTTAAAAACATTTGTTTTCTTTTGTCGGCTTCCTTTTTTAAATAATGGAGCTGATTTATAAATTGAAAATATGAGTCCATATTTTTTTTTGAAATTATATGATTATCTTTTTTGAATGTTACCTTTTCTAATTCTACAATGATGTTATTTATATAGTCTGCATCTCTATGCAACAAAGCCAAATTTCTAGGAGATTCAACATTCAAAATTTTTATTGGAATTGCAAGAGAATTACAATATTCTATCATCATAGGAAGTTCTTTCCAATTTTTCGTTAATGGGCAGAAGTTTATATTTAAATTTACTTTACCTCTATCCATATAAGACTTAAGTGTTTTGATATTTTGTTGGATAGTTTCAAAATTCGAATTAACTCTTATCATTTCAAAAATACTTTTCTCTAACGCATCTAATGAAACACCAATATCAAACTGTCCTGTTTCCAACATGTCTAAAAATCTTGAAGATAAATAACTTGCATTTGTCTGAATATGGATAGTACATTTAGCGTTAAGGCGTAATATATCTTCCCAAATTCTAAAATATGTTTTTATTAACAAGGGCTCTCCTCCTATAAATGTTGCTGACTCTAAAGTAGGTAAAAAATCTTTTAGCTGTTCAAAGAATGAATCCGGATATATGTTTTTTTGTGGTGGAAGTCCTTTTCTTTTTCTTATCGAGGACGATAAGTTTTCATTGCACATGATGCATTCAAAATTGCATAAATCACTTATCTCAAACGACATTTGAGTTGGAAAATTTGTATTATCATCTGCATATAAATCGTACTTCAATGCTGGAAATGAGCTATAATTTTTAGATTGCAAGACTTTCTCGCAAGATTTGCAATATTCAAAATCAAAGTTTTCGAGTTTCTCTCTAAAATGGTTAGCACGTTCGCCGTTCCATATTTCATTTATGCTGTTTTCATTTACATTACCAATAATGAAAGTACTATTAAAACAACAAGCAGTAACATCTCCATTCATTTGAAAATGCATACTATTAAAAGGTGCATAGCAAATTCTTTTTTTAGGACCATAAGGTCTGTTTTTATTAAAGTCAATAATTAAATCTTTATGAATTGTTGAATGGATGTCAGTATGATTATAATCTACAAATATAGTTTTTAGACGCCAATAGATTTTTAATGTATTATATCCTATATTTGAAACAAATGGATGCTTTCTAGCAAAATTGATAATGGTTTTATTGATTTTCATAATCCTTATACCTGTAAAAAACGATTTTTGTCTTGTCTGATAAAATAAATCAATATTCAACTATTAACCAATAAGATTTTCTGCAAAGATTCTAATTCGGTCAATTAATGTATATGATTTTCCCGTCAATTTATAAAATAATTTCTTATGGTCAATTTGAGGATGTGTATAAGGAATCGTGTCAACTAATGTTGCAGTTTCGGGAATTTCTCCATTATTAATAATATTTATATCATTCAAATATGAATAAGGATTAATTTGAAAGACATTCGCTAAATTATCATTCTTCTTATAATAACAATAAAGTGGAGCGTCTTTATCAGTTAGCATTGCAATCAAAGCTAACCTATCTTTGTCACTCCTGTTAGGAAAAGAGCCGTGAAAAAGTTGCGGTAAATAAACTAACACTTGTCCTGGTTTTAAATTCATTGATGTAATATGTTTTTTATCTATTTTTCTTCTGCTAATCATATTCGTTTTATATGATCCTGACCTATAATTGTCAAAAAAAACATGACTTCCTTTTATTAAATAAAAAGCTCCATTCTCTTTGTTGGTTTCTACTAGTGGTATCCATAAAAAAACGGCTGTATGTTCCTGTTCATCTACAATATTCCAATCTTGGTGTATATCGAATTCGATTTTTGTTTGAGCGCTTTTCACCATAAAGGTTCCTCCGTACAGCGTATATTCTTTAAAAAAATTTGGAACGAAATCAGTTAGTATTTTTTGTATATTGTCCTTTATATAATTATTAGTCTCATCATCATTATTCCTACTGCTTTCATATAGCCCTTCCTTATGTTTATCCTTTATCGTTTGTGAGTAAATATCTTGCAATTGCGTAATTGCTTCAGATGGTAATATCTCTAAAACTATATAACCATCTTTTTTAAAAGAAGATTGATGTTCTTCATTTATAAATAATTCCTTCATATAACTAAATAGGGAGTTTATTTCTAAAATATTTAATTGCAAATTTCAATTTAGTCATAAAATCGAGTTGCACATTTGCAAATAAAGATTCTATTGGTAAATTATTTTTCACATTTCCACTTTGCAATATCAGACTTTCCATTTGTTCTGCACTAACTATTTGAGGGATATAATCAAGTTCTTGAATAATTTCTGAGTATTTTGGAATTTGCTTTTTTTTATAGGTTTCTCTAAGTGAAAGATTTGTATAGTTTTCAAAAAAATCTGATCCAACTTTCAGTTCTATTATTTTGTTAGTTGTATTGGGTTTTAAAAAATAGTGATAAATATCTGCTTGTATTGGCGTTATACCTATTCCAACAGCGACTCTTGCGTCTCTTGTTCTGTTAGGGAAAGCAGCATGAATGGTTTTATTATTAAAGATGAAAGCATCACCGGCTTTTATATCTTGAAATTGCAAATAAGACAAAAGTAATTTTTCATGACCCATTGTCGATGTAATAATTTCCGGCGAGGGAGATCCAACAATGTTATCAAAAAAATTATGGCTTCCTTTTATGAATCCGAGGTTTCCAGTTTGGGTATTTATATCAATTAAACTAATCCATATTGTTGCAGAAAAAAAATCGACATCTGCTTGTCTAACAAATTGCCAATCCTGATGTGGATACGTGTATGAAAAATCATCTGGTAACTTTACTAAGAAGCTGCCTAAATGTGTTTTATAGTTCTGAAAGAATTTATCCAGTTTAGGAGTTACTATTTTTTGAATAAGTAGTTTAGAATTATTCTTTAATTCTGTATTTATTTCATCTAGGGAAACATACATTCCATATATAGAATTTTTCGCATTATGTGCTATTTCAATTTGATAAAATTCTTTTAATTGTTGTATCTCTTCTGCTTGCAATAAATTACTTAATAATGCGAAGCCATTTTTCTCAAAAGTAGCTTGTAGTGTTGAATCTTTAAATAGCTTAAACATATTTTCTATTTTTCAATTTTAAATTCAATTAGTTCGATTTTAGTTTGTTTTTTATACTTGTCCAAATAGATTCTTTCTTGTTTATACGCAAATCCTGCATTCGTTGAGTGAGTATAACTTGTTCTTGTTTAATGCCTATATTGTGTTGGGTTAATATCTGCTCTAAATCTTCCCATTTATTGCTTGGCAATTTTACTTCCACTTCATCAACCAACGTTGTCTCTAGATTTATATGGTTGTTGTGATACATACTTGCAATAATTGGATAATTTGTAGTTACCATAAAATCTATTGGCACTTTATATTTTAGCATTGTTTTACCTTCGTTATTGGGATTGCATATATAAGTATAAATATCATAATCAGAATGAACAAAGCTCATAGAAAGTGCTTGTCTTTCTGAATTAGAATAATTCGCAAAAGAGCCATGTATTGTTTTTTGATTAAAAAATACAATCTCTCCTGCTTTCATATCCATTATATCAATGTAATGCATCAGTTTTTCTTGATGTACAAAAACAGGCGTTTTTAATATATTAAATGGAAAAGCACGAACATAATCATAAAAAGAATTTGAATAAGGAATAAAGCCTAATGCAGCGTTATTAATACTTACATCTATTAACGGTATCCAGCACATTACGGAATCTATTTTAGCTTCATCTGTAAACGTCCAATCTTGATGAGCACTTACAAAAGCGAACTTGCTCGTATTTTTATTCATATAGCTTGCAGTGTACGGTATTCTGCTATTCAATAATTCTTTAATTTCAGAAAATACTATCTCAATTATGACTTCCCTCATTTTCTTTCTTAATTCATAATTTTTGGCATTCATACCAACATTATAACCAAAGCCAAAGGCATCTGGAATATTTAATCTTTGATTCCATTGAATTAATTCCTTGATACTATTTTCATTTAGTTTCCCTACTTTTACAAAACCATTCTTTTGAAATGTATCTTCTAAATCTTTATTTTTAAAAAAAGGAATTTTCATCTTATCACTTTGCATTGTCGAGAATTATTTTTATCTGCTCTTTATTTAATTTTGTGTTTGGAATTTTCTCCCATTTTAAGAACTTGAGGCAAGATTTATCTTTTATCTTGTTTTTCACATACCAATAATCATCCATTTCTATAACTTTATATACTTTTGCATAATTAAATATGTTATATCTAGGGCGATAGCAATAAATTATATCTGCAGCACGCTCACATAGTAAGGAAAGGAAAGAAATATTGTTTTGAGAAGATGTATTAGGTTGAAGTCCATGTATAATTGCCGGATTAAAAAAAACTGCATGTCCGGCTGGAATATCAAGATATTCATAGTAAGCAGAAAAATTATCTGCTATCTTTTGAATATAATGCTCTATGATATTTTCACCTCTATAAGGTATAGATATTTTATGACTGCCAGGTACAACTACCATTGTACCATTAGTAGTTTTATTTACAGTTTGCATAGGCACCCACATAAAAACGGGATGATTAGTAGTTTGATCAAAAAAAGACCAGTCTGTATGCATATAAAACCCACTATCTATTTCATTTGATTGACTGATATATGAGGTAGAAAACAACTTAAAATTTGAAGGCACTAATGAACTTAACGTTGAATAATTTAAAACATCTTCTTGAAGTTCTTTCTGTATCTTCTTTCTTAAATCTGTATTCGGAATTTCAATACTTATATAAAATGGCTTATCAATACCATATTCACTAAAGGTATATTTTTGTTTAATTTTATTTAATCCTATATCATCTAAATAAGGTAAGATGATATATCCTCTTTTGTCGAAATATTCCTGATGCTTTCTATCTATAAATATCATTTTTAATTCAATTGTATCTTTTTTTCAAATGTCTATTTTAGGTTTGTGGCTAAACTAATAAACAATGTACGAAGTAAACATATAAATGCAATATTTAATTTACATAATTTCACGAAGTTTTTACTTATTTTATTCATTCATTTACCTAAATCACTAATTTTAAGTAACACTATTTTCCCTATCTTTAAAACTTATGAAATTCAGTAATCTCTTCAAAAAAAAGAATGTCATTTATAAGCCAAATGATGTTGGTTCTTTTTATAATAAAAATCATGATGCTTTTATTAAAGTTTATGGTGAAGTGATACAAGCCTTTCGCACCAATAACCTAGATACTATTTTAAATTACCAGGCCGAACAAATGGGATTAAAACCGGAACATCGCGTATTAGATGCAGGCTGTGGTGTTTGTGGTCCGGCAAGGTATTTTGCAAAAAATATTGGTTGCAAAATAGAGGCAGTTTCCATCTCTGAAAAACAAGTAATTATCTCCAATGAACATATAAAAAATGAGCAACTTGAAGCTAAAATTACGGCTCATCAATATGATTATCACGAAGTGGATAAATTATTTCCAAAGGAAAATTTTGACAAAGTCTATTTCTTAGAATCTTTTGGTCATTCTACTGATAAAGAAAAATTATTAAAATCAATTTGGAAGGTTTTAAAACCTGGCGGAGAAGTTTATATCAAAGATTTGTTTCGTCGTGTATCAAACAATTGGTTGGTGCAACGAAAAATTGATGCAGAAATTAATAAGATTAATAAAGCCTATTTTTATGATGTTACTGACTTAAATGCATTTGTAGATTGGGTTCGAAAAATAGGTTACGTTATTGTGTTTATAAAAACCATTGATATTCCATTAGCAGATTTTGAAAACCTTTCTATCTCCAATGAATTCCAAGAATTAACCGGCATTGCTAAAATCGACAATTGGGAAAAGTACATTTTTCCAATTGATTTTTTTGAGGTAAAACTTTACAAGCCTGAATACAATATTGAAAAAGGAAAACATAGATATTTTTTGCAGAACATTTATCAACTACAGATGAATCATATCAACAAAGAAGAACTATAATACATGTTGACCGTTACAAATATTCGTGACCGACTTTGGGGAAATGCGCAATATAAATTCAGCATCATCTTTTGTAGTTTATATGCTGTCATTTTTTATGGTAATCAACAGAATTCAAAAATATTATGGTATATTTTTATTTCCATTATTTTATCGATTGGTGTTGCCGGCATCGGTTATTCATTGAATGATTGGTATGATTACAAGGATGATTTAAAAAATAATAAGCAAAATATTTTTTTGTATTTCAATAAATTTCAAAGCTTTATTATTGTCCTACTTTTTATCTTTTTTTCCATTTTCCCATGGTTTATTTTACCATTCAATCATTTTTCTTTATACTTATTAGGTTTAGAATTTATTTTATTTATTGTATATGCATTGCCGCCGATACGATTAAAAGAAAGAGAAATAATTGGCGTAATAACAGATGCATTATATGCACAAGTGATTCCATGTTTATTGGCTATCTATACCTATTTTATGATCGTTTCAGGTGTTACGTTAAACAAGACGATTTTAATTCCTTTTACAACATGGCTCTTGTTTTCCGGTTGCAGAAACATCCTAAATCATCAAATAGAAGATTACGCAAACGACCTAAATACAAAAACAAAAACTTTTGTAGTAACAAACGGAATACCTATAACTCAAAATAGTATTATGTATTTTTTTGCACCTATCGAATTTATTTTATTTTTCACTGTATTACTTTTGTTGCCTCCATTCAATATTATTTTGTGTACAATATACTTGCTTTTTGCAATTTCATACCTGATTGTTTTTTATTTAAAAAGCAATCAAACACTATTTATTGACCGGAAACAGTTGTTCCAATTTATCAATCAAAAATTATTAAATGAATTTTATGAAATTCATTTACCTATTCTACTTTTAATACTTTTCAGCATAAAAAATAAGGATTTTATTTGGATTTTATTTTTAAACATACTACTATTTTTTCCCATATTTTATCGATATGCAAAAGGATTTTTTTTGAAATATTTATTAAATGGAAAATAGAATTAAACCGCTTTTAAGCTTTAGAGTTTAAGCTGTTTACTTGAAAAATAAACCCAAAAAGTAGTATTGAAAACAATCCTAATACAATATACTTCATATCATGATACATTAAAACTGATAGTACAATTATTGACAAATATCGTTCGTAAAATAAATTTATCTCTGTAAGTTGATTCCTATCTATTTTTGTTTTTCGTTTCCATAGAAATGGAATAATGTATTTTTCTCTATTGAATATATATAACAAATACAAAACAAAACTTACTAGAAAAATAATTCCAAAATTTAATTGCATCAAGAATAAAACATAGCAAATAACCTCGAACGGAAGTATAATCTTTAATATGGCTTGTTTCAAATTACTTGTATGGATTGAGGTTGCAACAGTTTTAAAATCCAATACTGCATCGTATTTTTTATCTTGAATGAGATGATATAGTATATTGCGAATGCCTTTTGTAAACGACCAACAAACCATTGGAACAAGTACATTCCATCGTAATGCTTGAGATGTACCCAACATATACGCAATGACATAAAACAAAGTTCCACTGTACAAGGCATCTAAAATTAAAGCAGCAAATTTATTTCGTTTTAATCGAAATGGTTTTACGGAATAAAAAATAAACAAAAGCAATTGGATGCTACATAAAACGAAAATCAATGGTTGAATTTTTAAAAACAAATACAGCAAACAAGCAATTGATATTACTAAAACAGACAAGATGCCGCATTTAAATGTAATGGATAATTGTGCTAATTGATTTTGTTTTAGTGCCAATGCATCATCTTTAATATCGGTCCACTCATTAATAAAAAACCCAAAGGATGCAACACAAATCGACAATAAAAAAAGCAACCAAAATTTATACAGAACTTGGTTTATAGAAACTGTTTCCAGGTTATTCTCTAAAAGTCCTATATAAAAAAACGACAAAATAGGTGGAATGATATAAATCAGCCAATCTTTTGCTCTTAAATAGGAAAAAATATTCTTCAAAAAATCCATAAAATAATCTTGGGTATAGTTTATGTTCTAATTATGATTTAACAGCTTTTATCTCTAACCAATCTGCCGGATAAAATTCCGGAATGTTTTCAAAAATATCAATTTTATTTTCTTGTTCAAAATTAAATCGAACGCTAACATCGTCCATAAAATCAAAAGTTGAAACAGTAATATTTTTCCAGCCAGTTTGTTCTAATGCTTGTATGGTTTCTTCATACGCTAACGTGTTGTAACAATAGTTTTTGTTAATATTTTCAATTACTTTATCAATTTGTTGTTGCTCAATTACATTGGCAGATTTTCGTTTGAAAAAATCTTTAATGTATAATCGTCCATTTTTTGCTGTTTTTTTATAGGCATTTTCCAACGCTAAATGTATGTTGTTTGAATGTCCTAAACTTTCTAAAAATAAAGTAACATCGTATGTGTCATTTTCAATAGGTAAATTATCTAATTGATGATAATCGCCTAAAAATAAATGAACATTGTTGCCTACGTTTTCCTGGTTTATTTTTTCATTACCAATTTTAAATTGCTTCGGTGCTATCGTTACACCTGTTACTGTTGCATTCCATCGTTTTGCAAAATGGATTGCCGGACCAGCCACGCCACAACCTAAATCTAAGACGTTTAACTTCCAATTTATGCCAGCTCTTCTTCCTACATAATCCAATAAACTATCCGTATTTGTGGGTCTAAATGCTTGAATGACATCGCCATAATGACGCAAGTATGAATCGGTAGATGCTTCATAGTATGCTTGTACATGTGTTGGCGAATATTTATTCATTTTGTATAAATAAAAAAATGCTTGTTTATGTTATTTTATGCAGTTTACACAAACTTACAAATATATCCCAAAGCTGATGATATGGAATTATTTCCCAATCGGCAATAATGTTTGCATTCGGGCGACGTAATTCATCCAATTCCTGCCAATCTGATTGGAGCATTGTTTTAGCATTAAAGCCTGATTTTTCAGCCTTCATCATCGCACTTAAAAATAAATGATTTCGTTTATACGTATTATCGTTTAAGTATCTGGAACGATATACACGTAATGCTTCCATATTCGAAAAAATATACGAAAAATCATCGCGAGCTGCTTGGAACAAAATAGATATAATACGAATAGCAAAATTAAAACCTGACTTATCTTTTGAATTTACAGGAACATCGTTCATAAATCGACCTAAACTAAATTTATACTCACCTTTATTTAAATAATTATCCATAAATATCAAATATGCTTGATAAATTTTCCATCGTTCGGTGAGTTCATCCGTTTGACGTTTAAATGTCGGATTGGCAATCACTTCTTCATAAACATGGTACGCTTCTTGTATTTTATGATCGCGTAAATAAATTTTAAATTCTATTTCTTTTACAATGTACCAATTGTATTTATTGCGCTCCGGAAGTATCGCTAAATTGGTTTCCAGCATTTGCAATGCTACCTCATAATTTCCCAACTGCAAATTGGAACGCAATCGATACACCAATAAAATAACACGTCTATTGTTTGAGGAAACTTGAATATATTCATCTAGTAATGCTTCTGTGGCATCACATAATTTTAAAATTCCTTTTAAATCGTTTTTATATTCGTGGTACAAAAGTGAAACATAGAAATAGAAAAATTGAATCTCGGGATTTTCCACTTTTAAACGAACCGTATTTAATTCTTCTACAATGGCATGTATCTTATCTAATAATTCTTGATTTATGGAAGAAGCACTTACAATTTCAACAATTCCTTTGTTGTATAAATTTTTAGCTATCTGTTCATTCTTCAACATTTCTGAATACTCGTTAAAATATTCCTCTTCAATCGTAAATAATTTTTTATTGCCCTTCAAGGCGTAATACGTCATTAATAAATAAGAATAACTCTTTAGTATATCATAAAATTGATATTTCTGTGCTTTGGTATAATTTTCTTTAATCAATTCTACTACCAAAGTTGATGTTCCGGTAAGCTTTACTAAAATTTCAATGATATGGCTATGCGTGATACATTCGTAATAGGCTTTGCCTAATTCGTAATTAAACAATTCATCCACATCAAACAACAAAATTGTTTTTAGAATCTTGGATTTGAATCGAGATTTTAATTTTCTGAACTTGGCATCTTTTTCATTGCTTCCATAAATAAACTTTGCAGCAGTGATATCGTTCGTTATTCTTCCCGATTCTAAACCGTCATACAATTTGTAATATAAATTATTAAAATCTTGGTTTATAAATGTTTTATCAAAAACATCAATCTTTGACAAGCGTTTTTTATTAACAATTTTTACCAATTCGATAAGTGCATCCATTATGTCACAATTTAAAATAAAAAAATAAAACTAAATCTTTAATAATAAATACTTTACTATTCTATTTGCCAAATTAATACAAAAAAGAATAAGTCACATAATCTTTTTTTTGTAATTCTAATTTAGTGACAATTCCCTCAACTTTGCACATGGAATTTAAGAAAAAGATTCCTTTTAATTATAGTTTTGAGTATAAATGAACTACCCTTTTTGGGATTTATTTAAGTTCAAAATTAGGATAACATAAATTTTTATTAAAACCCAACATTAAAATCCTTGTCACAAAAAATGAAGTAAAAACCCAAGAGAACCACATATAACTGTGTAATAATCAATCATTTGATTATGCAAACTTATAAATCAAAGTAATTATAAGCAGTCACTTTTTTGTTAAAATTGCAAATAACACATGAAAAATAAACCTCATATTTGCTTTCAATAAAAATCGCAAACATGGGAATTATATTAGCACTTTTAATCGCATTATTAGGTGTCATCACTGATCCAAACGGACGTGTTATCACCGATCCAAACGGTAGAGTTATCACTGATCCAAACGGACGTGTCATCACCGATCCAAACGGTAGAGTTATCACAGACCCAAATGGTAGAGTTATCACAGACCCAAATGGTAGAGTTATCACAGATCCAAACGGTAGAGTTATCACAGATCCAAACGGTAGAGTTATCACAGATCCAAACGGTTTAGTGATTACTGATCCAAATGGAAGAGTGATTACTGATCCAAATGGAAGACCATAATTAGTTTTTTCTCCCCCCACTATTATAATAAATAGTTAGTAGTTTAGTTCTTACACGGAGTGGTTTCGCCACTCCGTATTTTTTTATATTACATAATTAAATAAAAATTATGACATAGAAACGAACAAAACAGGAAACTAGCTCATTACTTACCAAATATCAATTAAATTTTTAAATAGGCAATTGTACTGCTGTTCGTATCATATTGGAGGTTGCTTTTGCCACTAAAGTCCCATCTGTTTTATACAATTCCGCTTTTATATGCAAAATGGTTTTTCCTGCTCGCAACACTGTTCCTTCTCCAAAAATAATATCTGCTGCTTTAGCCGGAATTAAAAAATCAATATTCATATTAACCGTTGCAAAGCCATTTGGCCTTCCTAAAGTAAAACTTGCTGCGCCCATTACTTCATCTAAAATGGTAGCCATAATGCCGCCGTGCATAATTCCAATCGGATTCAACATGTATTTCTCCACCGTAAATTGCATTTTCACTCTTCCTTCATCTACTTCTACTACTTGCGTTTTGAGCCAATCCATCAGTGGATACTCATATTGCCATTTATCTTTTCCTATTTGATTCCTGAAAAATTCGATTCGTTTATTCATTTGTAAATGAAATTTTGTGTTAGAGAATTAAGTAATAATTAAATCGTAAAATTGCGTTATTCATTTTTATATTAACCCGCCACAACCTCGTCTTTATTAAATTCTGATGTTAAATGAAATTGAATTTCAGGATAATCTTGTTGTGTGAGCCTCAATATCCATTCTGAACTAGCTAAAAATACAGGTTGTTCTTCTTTATCAAACGCGATATAATTGGATTTTGTTCGAATAAACTCATTTAATTTTAACTGATTTTCTGAAGTAACCCAACATGCTTTATAGTACTGAAGTGGCTTAAACTGACAAGATGCTCCATATTCGTGTAATAAACGGTATTGAATTACTTCAAATTGTAAGTCACCAACAGTGCCCACAATTTTAGCTTGAGTGGTATGAACCGTAAATAATTGTGCTACGCCTTCTTCCGTTAACTGCTGAATTCCTTTTTCCAATTGCTTAGTCTTCATTGGATTGGTATTCACTAATTCTTTAAAAATTTCCGGAGAAAAACTTGGAATACCTTTAAATACCATATTCTCTCCTTCCGTGAGTGTATCACCAATTTTAAAATTCCCGGTATCGTTCATCCCAATTACATCACCTGGATAAGCATCATCCACAATATTTTTATCTGAAGCCATAAATGTAACTGGATTACTAAAACGCAATTCTTTCTTCAAGCGAGTATGATAGTAAAATTTATTTCGTTCAAACTTCCCTGAACACACTCTCAAAAATGCGATTCTGCTTCTGTGGTTTGGGTCTATATTGGCATGTATTTTAAAAACAAATCCAGTCAATTTTTCTTCTGTCGGCATCACCACGCGATTATTGGTATTTCTTCCTCTTGGCGAAGGTGCAATCTGTATAAATGTTTCTAACAATTCACGTACCCCGAAATTATTTACACCTGATCCAAAAAATACGGGTGCTATTTCACCTGATTTATACTTATTTTCATCAAATGTTTCATAAACACCATCTATAAGTTCAATATCTTCCCTTAATTTATCCGCATCTCGATCGCCAATTTGTTTATTCAATACACTATCATTTATATCCTTTATGCTCACAAATTCTTCTTCAACTTTTGTAGAAGATGCTCTGAATAAATTCAATCGTCTTTCAAAAATATTGTAAACTCCTTTAAACAGCTTTCCTCCACCTATAGGCCAAGACAATGGGCGAACTTTTATAAATAATTTCTGCTCTAATTCGTCTAATAAATCAAATGGGTCTTTTCCATCTCTATCCATCTTATTTATAAAAACAATTACCGGCATATTGCGCATTCGGCAAACTTCCATTAATTTTTCAGTTTGCATTTCGACGCCTTTTACACAGTCCACTACTAAAATAACGCTATCCACTGCTGTTAAGGTTCGGTAAGTATCCTCCGCAAAATCCTTATGACCAGGTGTATCTAGCAAGTTAATTAAGGTATTTTGATACTCAAACGACATCACGGAAGTAGCCACAGAAATTCCTCTTTGCTTTTCTATTTCCATAAAATCCGATGTGGCAGATTTTTTGATTTTATTTGATTTTACAGCTCCAGCTGTTTGAATGGCACCACCATATAATAAAAATTTCTCGGTTAATGTGGTTTTTCCGGCATCTGGATGCGAAATGATGGCAAACGTTTTTCTTCTTTTTATTTCTTCTGAAATCGACATTCAATAAAATTAAGCTACAAAAATAAGCATTATCAAATTAGCAGAATATGAAATATACAACTGAAAACCTAAATATATTTGACAGAATAACTAATACCAAATTTGTTGCATCACAAAAAATAAAAACGAAACTAAAATTATCGATGTTTTGTAGTATATTAGAAAAAAAATAGCATTATTAGTGTTTACTAAATTGTAGAAACAAAAACCCCAATTTCAACATATAATTAGCTAAACATGAAATACATAATTACATCCTTTTTACTTTGTTTTTTGTTGCAAGTAAATGCCAAATCTGAACAAAAAAATGCCATTGATTATGTGAAAAATGAAGGACAATGGAATGCTCCATTTTTATATAAAGCTGACTTAAATGGTGCTTGGGTTTTCTTAGAAAAAAATAGACTTACTTATTCATTTCTGGATGCTGCGCACCTGCATCATCAACATGGTAAAAAAAAAGAACCGAAAAATGAAATTATCAAAGGACATGCCTACCACGTTAATTGGCTAAATGTAAATAAAAATGCATCCATTAAAAATTTACATAAAAAAGATTATTATCACAATTATTATTTAGGAAATAATAAAAACAATTGGAAATCAAATGTTGGCATATACAACACTATTTTATATCAAAATATTTACGACAATATTGATTTTAAAATTTATAGTGATGCATCATCTATGAAAACAGATTATATTATCCATAAAAATGGGCAAGTCCAAGATTTACAATTTCAATATGAAGGTGTGGATGCATTAAATATCACTCCAGAAGGAAAATTAAAAATTACAACTTCTATTAATACCATTTATGAACTAAAACCGTATGCCTATCAGAATATCAATGGAAAACAATATGAAGTAGCCTGCCAATATAAATTAAATCAAAACATACTTACTTTTTCTTTACCCAATTCGTACAATAAAAATTATGATTTAGTCATTGATCCTGTTTTGGTATTTTCCACCTATTCAGGAAGTTTTTCTGACAATTGGGGTTCATCTGCTACGCATGACAATGCGGGAAATATGTTTTTAGGTGGTATTGCCTTAGGTGGTTCGTATCCAACCACTGTTGGAGCTTTTCAAACAACTTTTGGTGGTGGTGCTGGCTCCGACCCAACCGACATTGCAATTACTAAATTTAATTCAAATGGAACCGCCAAACTTTATTCCACTTATTTAGGTGGAAGCTCAAATGAGCTATTGGCTAGTTTATATTGCACCAATACAAATGAACTAATCGCCGTGTTAGCCACAAGTTCAACAGATTTCCCTACTACTTTAAATGCATATAATAACACGTATAATGGTGGAATATTCACGTTTGCAATGGCAAATTCTATTCTATACGACAATGGATCAGATATTGCCATTTCAAAATTCAATGCTACTGGAACTTCATTAATCGGATCTACCTATTTAGGAGGCTCTGGAAATGATGGTTTAAATCAAAGTGTTGCTACAAATTACAACTATGGCGATGATTCCAGAAGCGATATTGCCGTTGATAAATATGGAGATATTTATATTACTTCTACTACTGCATCTATTGATATCTTAGGTACTTCAGGAAAGGCGCAACCTTCAAATGGAGGTGGATTTGATGGCCTTTTGGCAAAATTTAATCCTGATTTATCTTCTTTAAAATGGGCTACTTATTATGGTGGAAGTGGCGATGATGCCTCTTACAGCATTGGGTTAGACAAAAATGAAAACATCTTTATTTGTGGTGGAACAAATAGCACCAATTTACTCAGTACCACAAATGGAATTATCCATAATTTTCAAGGAGGTGATGCTGATGGATTTATCGCAAAATTTGATAATAATGGTCAATCTATTTTAGCTGCATCTTACTTAGGCACCAACGATTACGACCAAGCCTTTATTTTAGATTTAGATATTATGGATAATGTATATGTTTTTGGTCAAACAGTGGGTGAGTATCCAGTGAGTGCCAATGTATATTCCAATATAGGTGCTTCTCAATTTATCCATAAATTAAATAACTCATTAAATACCACATCATTTTCTACTGTTTTTGGCACAGAAAACAGCAACGACATTAATATTACACCAACCGCACTCTTGGTGGATGTATGCAACAATATTTACGCAGTAGGTTGGGGTGGATTTATAAATACATTTGGAAATACATTTGATATGCCAGTTACGTCGGATGCCGTTATGGATTCAACAGATGGAAGCGATTTTTATCTTATTAATCTAAGTGAAAATGCTGCCAATTTAGTATATGCCACCTACTTTGGTGAAACAGGTGGAATCGGCGACCATGTAGATGGTGGCACTAGCAGATTTGACAAAAATGGAATCGTATATCAGGCTGTATGCGCCAGCTGTGCAGGTACAAATGAATTTCCAACAACTGCCGGCGTTATTGGTCCTGATAACAATTCCAACAATTGTAATATGGCAGGTTTTAAGTTTGATTTTAAATTGACCGGCATGCAAATTATTACAGTAAGTGCAACACCTAATAAGGGTTGTCAGCCCTTAACGACCTCCTTTTCCTATACTTCTACTCAACCTGGAATTCAATGGCATTGGGATTTTGGGGATGGCACTACTTCAAACGCGCAATATCCTACTCATACTTACATGCAAAACGGAACCTATACTGTTCGTTTTTTCTTAAAAGATTCTATGAACTGCAACCCTATTGACTCAGCAAGTATTCTGATAGAAGTAGGATTACCAAAATCATTTACCTATACTACAGAAATATGTCAAGGTGATTCCATTGTTATCGGACAAGAAATTTTTAAAGAAAAAGGAACTTATCTAGTTACCATTCCTTCTACCAATGGTTGCGACTCAATTGTAACTTTAAACCTAAACATATTACCGGCTATAAATTCAACCTTAAATAAAACTATTTGTCGTGGACAAATAGTAAGTATTGGAAACCAAAGTTTCAATAGAACCGGTGAATATGATATCATATTTACAAATAACAATGGATGTGATTCTATTGTACATTTAAACTTATTAGTAACAGATACAATCATTGAAAACAGCTTACAAACAATCTGCAAAGGTGATTTTATTACAATAGGAAATCAACAATTTAACACGGAAGGCACTTACAATATCCACTTAAGCGCTGTTGGTGGATGTGATAGCTTAATTCAATTAACCGTTATTGTTGTGGATACTGCTAGAGCAAATAGTACTTATGAAATTTGCTTTGGCGATAGTATTCTTGTGGCAGGTCAATATTATAAAATGGAAGGAAATTACTCCATTCATTTAAAGGCAGTTTCTGGATGCGACAGCTTAATACAATTAGCTATCATCACAAAGCCCAATAAAGAAACAAGTATATTTAGGTCTATTTGTGAAGGCGATTCTGTAAAAGTTGGTAATCAATATTACTCAAAAGCCGGTGATTATGAAATTCATTTAAATACATCTGCTCAATGTGATAGCACAATTCATTTAACAATACAAGTGCTTCCAAGTCCTGTGATAGAAGCAACGGCCGACAAGCAAACCGTACGACCAAATGAACTTATCCAATTAAATGTAAATACAACAGAGTCATTAACATACCATTGGATACCTTTAGAACCCTTAAACAATGCACTTATTCAAAATCCAACTGCTCAAATATCAATATCTACTTGGTTTTTTGTGCATGTCGTAAACAATCAAACTCAATGTGATGCAATTGATTCTGTGCATGTAAATGTTGAGTATTTCCCATGCACAAATGAATATATATACATACCAACTGCGTTTACACCAAATGGCGATGGCAATAACGATATTTTATACGTTCGCTCCATTAATTTAAAAGAAGTGCATTTAGAAATTTACAACCGTTGGGGCGTAAAAGTATTTGAAAGCAACACCATTTCAGATGGTTGGAATGGAACATTTAAAGGACAAACAGCACCTCAAGATGTATATGGTTATATTTTTAGAGGTGAATGTTTACAAGGTGAGACAATACAATTAAAAGGAAATATTACACTGATAAAATAGGTTTAAATGTTTCACTACATAAACTGTAAAAAATATTTTTGGGTGGCAACATTTCCTAGATAGAATTATTAAAATAATTAAACTATATTAGCACGTATGAAAAGGTGTCTTATTTTTGCTTTATTGATTGCATTTAGTGCAACGTTTTCGTGGGCTCAAGATCCACATTTTAGTCAAATTCAATACAATCCATTATATCTAAATCCAGCATTTGCTGGCGTAACTGAATACGATAAATTAAATCGTGTTGCTGGTTTATATCGAGACCAATGGCGTACACTTCCTGTTCCCTATTCTACTACTACTGCATCCTATGACAGATTATTAAAAAAATTCAAAAAAGGATGGCTGTTAGGTGGCGGTGTTAGTTTTTTATATGATAAAGCCGGTGATGGAAATTTGAGTATTTTCAATCCCAACTTAACAATGAATGTTGGAAAATATTTTAATAAAGAAAAACAACTGCTAACAATTGGTATCACTGCCGGCATTACCATAAAAACGCTCGATCAATTGGGATTAACATTTGACAACCAATACAATGGATCTACATTCGATCCAAATATTCCAAATGGAGAAGCGTTTTCCAATAATAATGTATCTTATCCAAATTTCACATTAGGTTTAAATTTTAGAACTAAAATAAAAGAGAAAACAACATTGGATATTGGAGGAACAACTTCCAATCTTCACACACCTAATCAGAATTTTTTATATTTAACTAGCTCAGAATTACCCGCCAGACATGCTGCCTATGCCAAAGCAAAAGTGGGCATAAAAGACAATTGGAATGTACAACTTGGTTTCTTTTTTCAAAATCAACGTAAAGCAAATCAAATCTTAGTTAATGCGATTGCGGAAGTACGATTTAAAGAAAAAAAAGATTTTGGTCTTGGATTTGGATTAGGCTATCGTGCGATGGATAATGATGCAGCCATCACTTACTTATCTTTCTTATATAAAACATTACGAGTAGGCGCAGCATACGATTTTAATGTTTCAGACTTAAGAAAAGCTACAAAGGCGCAAGGTGCATTTGAATTAGCCTTAAATTACGAATTTGGAGTAGCAAAAAAACAAAAACCTTGTCCGGAATTTGTGCCAGCAGAGGTCATCACCATAGTTCGAGTTAGATACGAAGATTCTTTAAACAATTTAGTGGATACTGTTTTAAACAGAACTATTGCACCTGCTAATGTGAAAGGTGAATATATAGATTCAATAGAAGTAATCGTTCCGGCAATTGTTATAAAAACAGAAAAGCCAGAAATAACAATTACCAATACTTCAGAAAAAATTCTCACGCTTTTGCCTATCGAATTATTTTTTGATAACGATATGCCTAAAACGAATAGTAAAGAAAATTATCAAGAATTATATCAAGAATATACTTCTAAAATCAATGAATTCTCAAAAGCATCCATTGATAGCTCTACTACCATAAATTCATTCTTTAATCAAATAAATAATAATTATTCACGTGTAGATGCGGTACTTAAAGAATTAGAAAAATTAGTAGATGGTGGTTATACAGTTACCTTAGAATTTAGAGGTTTCACTTCACCATTGGCATCAGAAGATTACAATAAAAAGTTATCTGAACGACGTATTAGCAGTATTGTTAGCTTTATTGACAATCGATTGGGCGACAACTTTAAAGTACTGGCCAAAGATGCACAAATAGTTCCTTTTGGTGAAACACTGTCACCAAAAGAAATTAGCGATAACCGAAACGACAAAGCTAAATCTGTATATAGTATTGCCGCTTCCAAACAACGTCGCGTAGAAATCGTTGGAGTACGAATAGAAAAACAATAATTAAAGATTTATATAAAAAAACCTCACTGATTTAGGTGAGGTTTCTTTATTAAAAAATTGGAAGAATAAAATTGAAATGGTATCTTACAAGATATATTTTTAAAATCATATATGGAAGCAACAGAAATAGAAGAAAACGTAGAAATTCATCCACAAGACCAGGATGCCAACCGCGTATTTGAAGAATACATAGAACGAAAACCTAGTTCTCTTTTTGTACGATTTTTAATTACCAACCGACATCTCATTGGTTTACTTTTAGGTGGTGGATATGCTTACCTTCGCCATAGACGTGAAACAAATGCAAAATTCAGCTTTTCAAAAGATATTCTCTTGCGTTTATTTTTATGGTTACATTGGCCTCTTTTAAAAAAGAAACTAATTAAACAACCATTTTCTGTTCAACTTAGAAGACGTTTAGAAATGTTAGGTGCCACCTACATTAAGCTAGGACAAATCATGAGTTTGCGTGAAGATATGCTTCCTAAAGACATCACTGATGAATTAAAAAAATTACTCGATACGTTACCAGCCGTAAAATACGACCGTTTCATAGAATTGGTAGAAGAGCAATTAAAACAACCTGTACATCGTATATTTACAGAAGTAAAACAAAACCCATTAGGTTCCGCATCTATTGCTCAAACACACCGTGCAACACTCAGAACCGGTGAAGAAGTAGTTTTAAAACTACTCAAACCAGGCACGCGCGAATTAATACAAACCGACAGCAAAATTATTAAAGGAATGGGCGCATTTTTGGAATTATTTGTTCCTCAATTACAACCCAAAAATATGTTTACTGAATTTTGCGATTATACCAATCGTGAAGTTGACTTTAGATTAGAAGCAGATAATGCTGAAGAATTTGCTGTGAATTTTATTAAACATTCTGAAATTCATTTTCCAAAAATTTATAGAGAATACTCCACGAGTGACGTGGTTTGTATGCAGTTTTTTCGTGGAATAAAACCAGACAATCGTGCCTATGAACGCTACAACGAAGAAGAACGTGCAAAAATAGTTGACTATGGTGCTTATGCCATTATTCAAATGCTTTATCAAGATGGATTTTTTCATGCCGATTTGCATCCGGGCAATTTAATGATTATGGATGGCTCCAATGGTCCACAAGTAGGATTTATCGATCTCGGAATGGTAGGAAGATTTGAAGATTCTACCAGAAAAACCATGCTTTATTACTTCAATAGTTTAGTGATGGGCGACCCACAAGGTGCTGCCAGATACTTGACTTTACTTGCAAGAAAAGGGAAAGACAGCGATATCGAAGGTTTTAGAAAAGAATTTATTGCCATTGGAAATAAATGGCTAAAGTCACCTAATTTTAAAGAATATTCTTTAGCTAAATTAATCTTAGAATCCGTTGCATTGGGTTCTAAATATCGCATGTATTATCCTTTGGAATTAGTATTAATGGTAAAAGCAATCATCACCTACGAAGGTGTTGGAAATGTAATTTTACCAGGATTTGATATTCAAAAAGTAACCAAAAAACATATCCGTAGAATGGTATTAAGCGAAGTAAATCCATTAGATTTATTAAAAACACAAATGCAAAATGCACCAGAAATTTTAGATATCGTTTCTCGTTCACCATTAGTATTATCAGAAGCATTCAAGCGATTTGAAACTGAATTAGTGGAAAAGAAAAAACCAATTGGAATGGGTTTAAGAAATACCATATTAGGTGGATGTTGTGTGATAGGTGGTTCAATTTTAGCGGCTTCCGGACTGGAATGGTTTGTGTTTACACCAATATTATTACTCGGTTTTATTTTAGCCTTAAAATCATAATTTAAGTCAAACTTTGCATAACAAAAATGCCATTAAATCATACAATTTAATGGCATTTTATTTTTATTTAAAGAAAGAATTACAAATCTAATTCCATTAATTTAATGGCTGTTTGACAAGCCATTAATTCTGCTTCCTTTTTGTTTTTCCCAATTCCACTTGATTTTATTTCTTCATCTATTTTTAATGACACAAAAAAGTTAGTCATCGTTTCAGAGCTCGTTGTATTGTGTAAAAAAACAACTTGTTTCTTTTTAGCTTGTGCCCATTCTAACAAATAACTTTTAGGATCAGTAATGCTTTTATGGAAATTTTGAGCATCAAAATCATTTAGAATTAAACGAGACAAAAGTAGCCTCATTTGTGGCATATCATATTCTAAATAATATGCACCTATCAAGGCTTCAAAGGCATTTCCAATTATATCTGGCGCAGCCACTAATTGTGCTTTTGTCAACTTGTGTCGCAGAAATTTATCAATGCCGATTTCTAATCCAATTTTATTTAAATTTTTTCTGTTTACAATAGAAGCACGTGCTTTTGTTAGTACACCTTCATCTTTTCGCTCCATTTTATAAAATAAAAATTCTCCAACGCAAAAATTAATCACTGCATCACCTAAAAACTCCAAACGTTCATTTTTATCGTCGATATTTTTAGTGTAAGATGAATGCGTAAGCGCACGAATAAAATGCAATTCTGACACTCTTGGATAAAGTTGAAGTTGTGCATATATTCCTTCCAAGATATAATTATCTTGTTTTTTAGTAGTAAAAAATCGTTTTAAAAAATTCAACATAAATTACTTTGAATAAACAAATGTACTTATTTATTATACCGCTTAAAAATTATAGATGCATTATGTCCGCCAAATCCAAAATTATTTGACATCACTGCATTGAGTTGCTTTTTCTGGGCAAAATTGAATGTATAATTTAAGCGTGGATTTAAGGCTTCATCCAATTTAAAATGATTAATAGTAGGTGGCACTAAATTGTTTTGCATGGACAATACAGCAGCCACTGCTTCTACTATTCCTGCAGCACCCATTAAATGTCCGGTCATTGATTTGGTGGAGCTAATATTTAAGTGATAGGCATGCTTTTCAAAAACAGATTCGATGGCTTTAATTTCTGCTGCATCTCCTAATGGCGTAGAAGTTCCATGCGCATTGATATAATCAATTTGTGTGGGTTGTAATGATGCATCTTCCAAAGCATCACGCATTACTTGCATTACACTTTCTCCATCCGGATGTGGTGCTGTAATATGGTATGCATCTGCATTCATCGCACCACCAGCAATTTCAGCAATAATAGTGGCTGCGCGTTGTTGAGCGTGTTCTTCATGCTCCAAAATTATACAAGCGCTACCTTCACCCATTACAAAACCATCGCGATTGGCATCAAAAGGCCGTGATGCTTTGTGTGGCTCATCATTGCGTTCCGACAGTGCTTTCATAGCACTAAATGCACCCATTGAAACTTCGGTTACGGATGCTTCTGCACCGCAAACAATCATGACATCTGCTTTTCCTAATCGAATATAATTCATAGCATCAATTAAGGCTACTGCTGAGCTTGCACATGCTGCCACTACTGAAAAATTTATTCCTTTGAATCCATATTTCATGGAAATATATCCACCTGCTAAATCTAGTAACGTTCGTGGTACAAAAAATGGACTGAAATATCTCGGATTACGGTCATTTTGATAATATTGTAACAATTCTTGTTCAAAGGTTTTTACACCTCCAAAACCAGAAGCAAACAAGACACCGACTCTTTTCTTATTTAAAGCTTGATAATCTAACAATTTGGAATGCTGTATGGCTTCTTCAGTAGCCATTAGTGCGTATTGACTAAATGCATCTAATTTTTTTAATTCCTTAGCATCAAAATAATTTTCTGCTTGATAGTTTTTTATTTCACAGGCAAATTGTGTGCGAAATTTGGAAGTATCAAATGCTGTGATTTTGGCTGCGCCACTTATTCCATTTTGCAAAGCATTCCAAAATTCAACAATTGAATTTCCAATAGGCGTAATAGCACCTAAACCAGTAATTACTATTCTATTTTCATTTTTTGAAAAGGACATTCTATAAAATAGAAAAAATATTCTGTAATTGACAAAATATCAAATTAAAATATTAAAATAAATAGCTCCAAATACTATAAAAAACAAATTAAACGTTGGCTTCTAAAAAAGCAATGGCTTCGCCCACTGTTTTAATTTTATCCGCTTGTTCATCTGGAATGATAATATCAAACTCTTTTTCAAATTCCATTATGAGTTCAACTGTTTCTAAAGAATCTGCTTTTAAATCAGTCTCAAAATTTGCCTCAGGAGTTATCTCACTTTCTTCTACTGACAATTTATCGACAATTATTTTTCGAACGCGCTCTGCAATAGTTGACATTTTAAAGTTTTTTAAATTGAATGCAAAATTAGAGTTATTTTCTAAAAAAAGTACATATCTATGGTAAAAAAAAAATAAATGTATATACATACAACCATTTGAGTATCAATCTATAAATTGATACTTGGAAAAATGTTGATAAGACTTTTCCGTATTTATGTATTTAGTTCCTAAAATTGCAGTTAGAAATGGCAAAAAAAATAAATGTTGAGGCAATTTATGATTTTCTGATTTGGGGAATTAACTCAAATGCGGAAGATTATAGATTATGTTGGTATTTAAACCATTATTTAGATTGGAAATTGAAAAGAGTGGATGATATCGAGTTTCCAAATAAAAAAACAAAAGAATTTTTACATTTCAATGCGTATCAATATAAAAATGAAATTGATTTTTATACTTTAGAATTAATACAAAATAAAAAAAATGGTAACATCTTAATACCTGAACTTAAGAACATTGATTTCTTATTTTTGTTAAATGGAGAAGTTACCTATTTTGAGATGGATGAATTCACCAATTTATTATCGAAAATTCCTGGAGTTCAATCAGCCATACAAATAGATGTGAATACATTAAAATCAAAACATAATTTATTATTCAGACACTTAAATGAACAATACTAAACGAAAAACTAAGATAATTGCAACCGTTGGACCGGCTTGCAATTCCTATTCAAAATTGGTAGAATTATACAAAAGTGGTGTCAACGTTTTTCGGTTAAATTTCTCTCATGGAAAACATGATGAACACGAACAAGTGATTCAACATATCACACAACTTAAGAAAAATTTAAATGCTCATGTGAGTATTTTAGCTGACTTACAAGGTCCTAAATTACGCACCGGATTAATGCAAAATAATGCCATTGAATTAACAGAAGGAGAAACCATTAAAGTTACATGCGAAGATGTAATTGGTACAAAAGAAATTTTTTCTGTTACGTATGAAAATTTATCTGCTGATTTAAAACCAAATGAATTAATTTTAATTGATGATGGAAAATTAGAACTCGAAGTTGAAAAAATTATCGACACTAAAACTATTTTATGTAGAATTATTGCTGGTGGAATTTTATCGTCTAAAAAAGGATTTAATTTACCGAATACTGAAATATCTCTTCCCAGCTTAACCGAAAAAGACAGAGCAGATTTAGATTTTATTTTAAAACAACCAGTCAATTGGTTGGCACTTTCATTTGTACGAACCGCGAAAGAAATTAACGAACTACACGAGCTTTTACACCAACACGATTCACCTTTAAAAATTATTGCCAAAGTTGAAAAACCAGAAGCGGTAAAAAATATTGACAGCATTATTAAAGCAAGCGATGCCGTGATGATTGCACGTGGCGATTTAGGTGTGGAAGTGGCTATGGAAGAAATGCCATTGATTCAAAAAAACATTATTGAAAAATGCATACAAAATTCTAAACCTGTAATTATAGCGACACAAGTCATGGAATCCATGATTGATATGTCGCGTCCAACTCGTGCAGAAATTACAGATGTTGCCAATGGTGTTTTAGATGGCGCAGATGCCATTATGTTGAGTGGGGAAACTTCGGTGGGAAAAAATCCGGCAAGAGTAATCCAAACTATGGATAAAATTATTAAACGAACGGAACAAGAAGACGAAATCTATAATAAACATCTATTGCCTGATAAAAATTCAAAAACATTTTTATCCGATGCCATCTGTTTTAATGCCTGTAAAATTGCTGAAGATGTAAATGCTAAAGCCATTAATGGCATGACATATTCTGGTTATACTGCTTTCATGTTGGCGAGCAACAGACCAAAAGCAGATATTCATATTTTTACCAGCAATAAAAATTTACTCAATACCTTGAGTTTAGTTTGGGGTGTAGATGTGTATTTCTATGATAAATTTGTAAGTACCGACGAATCGATTGATGATATTATTGAGATTTTAAAAAATGAAAAAGTGGTGGAAATTGGTGATATTATTGTTAGCACAGCCAGTATGCCAATTCGTGGCAAAGGAAGAACCAACATGGTAAAAATCAATAAAATAAAATAAGCATATTTATTTACCTGTTAAAAAAGGTAAAATAACATCCAATTTACGACCATTTAACATCCTGCTCTTGCTAAATAACAAAATTCCATTTAATTTTGTATTCGAAAGCGTAAACATACTTCCCTAATTTTTAGAAAATACGATGCCCTATTTGACATTAAACTACGATTTATGAGAAGTTATTTATTATTGATTATTTGTGTATTATTGACTTGTTCTACCGTTGATACTTTTGCAAAAAAGAGAGGCAAACGTTCTAAAAGCAACAGTAGTTATATTTATGTAAGTAAAAAATATAAAGGCCATAACTGTCCTAAGCCAAGACAAATTATGAATGCGAAATATTTTTAACGTGCATTTCTTATTGCTCGAATAAATTCCTCGCAAGCAATTCCCGGATTTTCTGATTTCATAAAGTTTTCACCAATTAGAAAACCTTGAAAGCCATTTTGTTTGAAAAGTAATAATGTTTCTATTTTAGAAATTCCACTTTCTGCAACTTTAACAAAACTATCGCCTAGTTTTTCTGCCATACGAATGGATTGCTCAATATCCACTTCAAATGTTTTTAAATTACGATTATTAATCCCAACCAAATCCACGGCATGATACACATGATGTAGTTCAGATTCGTCATGCAATTCCAATAGCACTTCCAAGCCTAACTGATGCGACAAATCTGTGAATTGTTTCACTTGTTGTGGCGTTAAAATAGACGCAATGAGCAACACGACATCAGCACCTATTGATTTTGCTTCCACAAATTGGTATTCATCAATCATAAAATCTTTGCGCAACAAAGGCAATTTTATTTCATCTCGAACGGAAATTAAATCTTGTTGCGTACCTCCAAAAAAAACTTCATCCGTTAAAATAGAACTTCCTGAAACACCTGCTTTCTCATATTGTCGAACCACATCTAATGCTGAAAATGTATCATTAATGATACCTTTAGATGGTGATTTTCGTTTAAACTCAGCAATAATTCCAGTGCTATTTTGTTGCTTAATATTTGTACATAAGGAAACAGTTTTTCTACTAAAAAAAACAGTTTGTTCTAAATGTTTAATGGATGTTTTAAACTTTGAATTTTCTATTTCCTTTTTTTTATTTTCTACAATTTTATCTAAAATATTCATGTTTGTCTAAGAATTAATTGTTGGATGTAAAATAAAAAAACATTGCTATTGAGTATCTACTAATTTTTTAAAGCTGGACAAAGCATTTCCACTCAGCAAACTTTTTCTTGCCATTTGCAAAGCTGCATCATACGAATTCTGTTCATACAAAGAGATGGCAAGTGCTGCATTTGCCAAAACCACGTTATTTTGTGCTTCAGTACCTTTGCCATTTAAAATATTCATAAATATTTTTGCATTCGAGGCAATGGTATCTCCACCTAACAAATCAGTTTGCTTCAAAGTAGTAAATCCCAAATCATTAGGTGATTTTAATTTCATATTTTTCTTCCCAAATACCATTGTATTGTTGGTTAGTGAAATTTCATCATATCCATCAACAGCATGAACTATTGCAAATTCTGTATTGGTGGTTAATAACACTTCCCGATATAGTTTACCAATATATTCACTGTGCACTCCAATAACTTTTGTATTTGGATTGCATGGGTTGATGATTGGTCCTAAAATATTAAAGATGGTTTTTACCTGCAATTGCTTCCGAACATTTGCCACATTTTTCATAGCAGGAAAATAAAAAGGTGCATGAATAAATGTGATATTACTTTTTCCCATTTGCCTAGATAATGCAGCTTGAGTTTGGGCAAACTTTACGCCTAAATATTCCAACACATTGGAAGAACCTGAAACAGAAGAAAACCCATAATTACCAATTTTAGCCACTTTTGCGCCTGCACCTGCACAAACAAAACTTGCAATGGTAGAAATATTAAATGTATTTTTTCCATCGCCACCAGTTCCTACAATATCTAATATATTTTCATCTATAAATGAAATCGGAATTGCCATTTCCAACATAGCATTTCTAAATCCTTTTAGTTCGTCTATCGTAGGCACACGCATATTAAAGATGGTTAAAAAGGCAGCAACTTGAATTTCATTTTGCATTCCGGAGGCAATACTTTTCATCATGTTGTATGCTTCTTCTTGTGTAAGAAAATTTCCGTTTAATAAGTATTGAATTTGTTCTTTCATACTATTTTAGTTCTATTAAATGAGATTAAATTTATCGAGTAATTAAGCGAGCTTCATCCAATTTTCTATCATTTTTTTCCCTTGCGGTGTCATTACACTTTCCGGATGAAATTGAACACCACGCACATTGAAATGTTCATGCTTAATGGCTTGTACAATATTATCGTCATCTATAGCAGTAACAACCAATGGCAGTTTTACATCTTTAATTGCCCATGAATGATAACGGCCACTTTGAAATTGTTTATCTATATTTTTAAATAAAATATCCTCTACGATTACTGTTGTATTTTTTGCTTTGCCATGTATCACTTGACCAACATTATAAAGCGTTGCACCAAAAACTTGACCAATTGCTTGATGACCTAAGCAAACACCTAAAATTGATTTTGTAGATGCATATTGCTTTATTAATTCCATCATAACACCAGCTTCTTCTGGGATTCCAGGTCCAGGCGATAATAAAATTTTATCATAATCATTAACAGCATCTAATGAAATTTTATCATTACGAAAAACATCGCAAGAAACATTAAATGATTCAATATAATGTACCAAGTTGTACGTGAAAGAATCGTAATTATCTAAAACAAGTATCTTATTCATATTATATTTTTATCTACAAATGCAAAAAAGTTAAAGCGTATTCGCAATTTGTATGGCTTTATTTAATGCTGCTAATTTATTTTCTACTTCTTGCAATTCGCTATTCTCTACAGAATCGGCTACTACACCTGCGCCAGCTTGATACGTTAATACAGCATCCTTACTTAAAAAACTTCGTATCATAATAGCATGATTAAAATCGCCGTTAAAACTTAAATGCCCAATACATCCGCCATAAAACACGCGGCTTGTTTTTTCAAATGCATCAATCAGTTGCATCGCTTTATATTTTGGTGCACCACTTAAAGTGCCAGCCGGAAACGTATCGCCTACCATTTTGAGTTTATCGCTGTGTTCGTCAATTTCTGCGGTAACTTTTGAAACCAAATGTATTACATGTGAGTAATATTGCACTTCACGATACACCTCTACTTGTGTATTTTTTCCACCTCGTGACAAATCATTTCTTGCCAAATCTACTAACATTACATGTTCTGCATTTTCTTTAGGATCTTCAGATAATTTCTTTGCCAATTCGGCATCTTTCGTATCATCGCCGGTTCTTCTAAAGGTACCTGCAATAGGATGAATCGTTACTTTATTGTTTTTAATAATAAGTTGGGCTTCAGGCGAAGAACCCATTAGCCTAAAATTTTCGAAATCAAAATAAAAGCAATATGGCGATGGGTTGATAGAACGCAATGCTCGATATACATTAAAATCATCTCCTTTAAAGGATTGATAAAACTGTCGTGAAACAACAATTTGAAAAACATCACCACGATAACATGCTTGTTTTCCCTTCACCACGCATTCAATAAATTCAGCATCAGTAAGGTTAGATGATTTAGAAGATGTGGTTGTAAAATTATCTAAATGAAGTGGTTTGTATTTAATCATACTTTCAATTTCATCCAGTGTTGTTGCATCGTTTATCCCATCTTCAATTTCATTTTTTACGATATATAATTCATGGTTAAAATGATTGAAAGCAATGATATACTGATAGCAGAAATATTGAACTAAAGGAATGGTGTCGCAGGTATTATTCAGTTGGATATCTTCAAAATATTGCACGGCATTGTACGACATATACCCGAATAATCCGTTATGAATGATGGGTAAATCATTGCATTGGAAATTGGAAAATTGTTGTATAAACGTATTTATTAAGTCTGTCAACTTATTATCTGTCAATGAAAAAACAGATTGAAACCCATTTGGCTGCGTGACAATAAATTTATGCTGTTCCACTTTAAACCCAGTAATTGGCTGAAAGCAGATGTACGAAAAATTATGTTCGTCACCGTGATAGTCGGAGCTTTCTAATAAAATACAGTTTTTATATTTTGCTCTTAAACGTAGATAGATGCTTACCGGCGTAAGCATATCGGAAAGTATTTTTTTGTATGAGGTGTTGAAGATGTAATTCATTTTTTCAATTATTGCTTTTGTGTTTCAAATCTGTATTTCATTTTCATTTCATAAAAAAAAGCTCGCTTTTTAAGGCGAGCTAATATAATACATTTGGAAATAGAATTAGTCAACGCCATTTATCGTTTGCCATTCCACCACCAAAAATTACTTAATGTCATACTACAAATATATACATTGAAATTTAAAAACAATATTAATTCAAAATTAATTCCTATTCAACTACAGCAATCCTTTTGTACTTGGCAAATCTGTACCTTCAATTCTAATTGCCATTTTAATAGATTTGGCAACGGCTTTAAAAATGGCTTCTATTTTATGATGTTCATTTTCACCTTCGGCTTTGATGTTCAGATTGCATTTTGCTGCATCGGAAAAAGATTTCCAAAAATGCATAAACATTTCTGTAGGCATTTCACCAATTTTTTCTCGTTTAAAGGTTGCTTTCCATACCAGCCAAGGTCTTCCAGAAAAATCGATAGCAGCTTGTGCCAACACATCATCCATCGGCAACAAGAAACCATAACGTGCTATTCCTTTTTTATTTCCAAGTGCTTGCAAGAATGCTTCACCAATGGCAATTGCTGTATCTTCGATAGTGTGGTGTTCGTCAATGTGCAAATCGCCTTTTACTTTAATGTTTAAGTCAACGCCTGAATGTTTGGATAATTGTTCCAGCATGTGATCGAAAAAACTTAAACCAGTTTTGATAGTAGATTTTCCGTTTCCATCTAAATTTATCGAAACGGAAATTTGCGTTTCATTGGTATTACGTTGAATAGTTGCACCGCGTTTGGGTTGGGCTAAAAAGGAATAAATCTCATCCCATTTTGTGGTTTTTAGTGCGATGTATTTCTTTAACTCTTGATTGTTTAATTTTTTATCGTCTATTTTATCGGCACTTCGACCAATTAAAATTCCTTTTGAACCTAAGTTTTTTGCTAATTGGATATCGGTTAATCGATCACCAATTACAAATGAATTTTCTAAATCATACGCAGAATTATTGATGTATTGCGACAATAAACCCGTGTTGGGTTTTCGTGTAGGCGCATTATCTTTTGCAAAAGTTTTATCAATAAAAACAGCCTTAAATTCTACATCTTCATTTTTAAAAATTGCCAACATCAAGTTATGAACTGGCCAGAATGTTTTTTCAGGAAATGATTTGGTGCCTAAGCCATCTTGATTCGTAACCATTACTAATTCGTAATCGGTTTCTTGTTGTATTTTTTTTAAATTAGAAATGACATTCGGTAAGAAGCGTAGTTTCTCAAAACTATCGACTTGAAAATTATCTTTAGGTTCATTTATCAATGTTCCATCTCTATCTATAAATAAAACTTTTTTCATCCTAATATCTTAATTATATCTTTTTAAAGCATCAATAAATTGTTCATTTTCTTGTTTTGTTCCGACCGAAACGCGCAAACAACCTTTTAGCATTGGAGCATTATCTCTATTGCGCACGATAAGTTTATGTTGAATCAAGTGCTGATACATTTTATTGGCATCGGCTACTTTTATTAAAATATAATTGGCATCGCTTGGATAAACATTCTCAACACATTTAATTTCTTTTAAAGCAGTTTCTAAATACCTTCTTCCTTGTATCAACTCATCCACAAATTTATTTTTTAATTCCATTTTATCCAATGCTTCTGCTGCCAAACGTTGTGAATGAGCATTTACATTATATGGCATTTTTATGGTGTTTAAATATTGGATTATTTCAGCATGAGCATATAGCATTCCTATGCGAACATCTGCCATACCATACGCTTTAGAAAGTGTTTTAATCACCACTAAATTTTTAAATTCTTGCAATCGATTTATCCATGATACATTATTTGAAAAATCCTGATAGGCTTCATCAATCAACACCAATCCATCAAAATTTTTTAAAATTATTTCAATATCATTTTCATTTATCAAATTTCCTGTGGGATTGTTGGGTGAACAGATAAAAATAATTTTAATTGTGTGGTTTTTAATCGCATTTAAAATTCCATCGACATCTAATTGAAAATCATCTTTCAACAATACATTTACGACTTCTATATTTTGAATATGTGCCACGTGTTCATACATTGAAAAAACAGGAGGACAAATTAATATTTTTTCTTTTTGTGGCTCACAAAATACGCGTACAAATACGTCAATACATTCATCACTTCCATTGCCAATAAATAGTTGATTTGTCGAAACATTTTCTAATTTCGCTAACTTAATTTTCATTTCTTCTTGCATAGGATCAGGATATCGGTTATGTATTTCTGTACAAACCGAACCAAATGGATTCTCATTGGCATCTAAAAAAATTCCATCATTTCCTACGTATTCATTTCTTGCAGATGAATACGGCTTCATATTCAAAATATGTGTTCGAACTAAATTATCTATTTCAATGCTCATAAAAAAATTATTTTAACCGAATACTCACAGCATTCTTATGTGCGATTAATCCTTCGTTTTCTGCCATCTTTTCTACTGTATTTCCCAATGTATTTAATCCTTCTTTCGTGATTTTTTGAAACGTGATTTTTTTCACAAAACTATCTAACGAAACGCCACTATAAGCCTTTGCATGTCCATTGGTAGGCAAGGTATGATTGGTTCCGCTGGCGTAATCGCCCAAGCTTTCCGGAGCATAGTGACCTATAAAAACAGAACCTGCATTGATGACTTTTTCGGCTAATTCTTCGGCGTCTCGTATTTGTAATATTAAATGTTCGGGCGCATAAGCATTACTCATTTCAATCGCTTCATCCAAATCATTTACTAATATCATTTTACTATTGGCTAATGCTTGTTCCGCTAACGCACGACGAGGCAGCTCTTTTAGTTGTTCATCAATGGCAAAATGAACTAAATTAAAATAACGCTCTTCTGTTGTTACAAAAATCACTTGACTATCTGCACCATGTTCCGCTTGCGACAGCAAATCGGCAGCAATAAAATCCGGACGAGATTCATCATCGCCAATTACTAAGACCTCACTTGGACCAGCTGGCATATCAATTGCCATTCCATTTTTATTTACTAACTGTTTCGCCGCCGTTACGAATTGATTTCCAGGCCCAAATATTTTATCAACTTGCGGAATGGTTTCAGTACCAAATGCCATTGCAGCAATGGCTTGCGCTCCTCCAGTTTTATATATTTTTGTTACACCACATAACTTTGCTGTATATATAACTGCTGGATGTATATTTCCATTTTTATCTGTTGGTGAGCATAAAATTATTTCCGAACATCCTGCAATTTGAGCCGGAATTGCCAACATCAGAACGGTTGAAAACAAAGGTGCCGTTCCACCAGGAATATATAAACCCACTTTCTCTATCGCAACAGATTTCCGCCAACATTCGATGCCTTTTACCGTTTCTATTACCTCTGGTTTTGTTTCTTGTTTTTTATGAAAAGTATGAATATTATTGTATGCAATTTTAATAGCATTTTTTAATTCCTCTGAAACTAAATTATCTGCTGCAGTCAGCTCATTTTGGCTAACAATCAAATCAACTATTTCTACCTTATCAAATTCTTTTGCAAATTGCTTTAAAGCCTTATCTCCCTTTTGCTTTACTGCATCTAAAATGGGAATAACTCGTTGTTCAATATCCGCTAATGATTGAGTTGGTCGTTGTATTATCTCTTTCCAGTCGGCTTTATTTGGATATCTAATGATTTGCATAAAACAAGATTAAATAGAATCAATTAATAAATCAATTTTTCAATAGGCATTACTAAAATTCCTTCTGCTCCGGCGTCTTTCAATTTTTGAATTTTATCCCAAAAATCTTTTTCTGTAATGACGGAATGAACAGAACTCCAACCTTCTTTTGCTAATGCTTGTACTGTAGGTGAGCTAATTCCTGGCAATAAAGAAATAATATTATCTAAACTTTTATTTGGTGCATTCAATAAAATGTATTTATTTTTTTGAGCACGACGAACTGCTTCTAATCGGAATAAAAGTTGGTTTAAAATTTCATTTTTTTCAATGGAAAGATGGTTTGATTTTATCATCACCGCTTCTGAAGTAAAAATTTGTTCAACTTCTTTCAATCCATTACTCAATAAAGTAGAACCCGTAGAAACGATATCACAAATTGCATCTGCAAGTCCGATACTTGGAGCAATTTCAACCGAACCACTAATCACATGAATATCCGCTTTGATATTATTCTTATCTAAATAATTTTGCAAAATTCGAGGATATGAAGTGGCAATAGATTTCCCTTCTAAGTTAGCAATTGAAGCATATTCAATATTACGAGGAACGGCTAATGATAAACGACATTTTCCAAATCCCATTTTAATCACTTCACCTACATTTTTAGCTGACTCTACTAGTACGTTCTCGCCTACAATGCCAATATCTGCAACTCCATCTTGCACATAATCTGGAATATCGTCATCTCTTAAAAATAAAATTTCAATAGGAAAATCGTATGCAGCAGTTACTAATTTTCCACTGCTACTCGGAAAAGAAATATCACATTCATTAATCAACTTTATAGATTCTTCGCTCAAGCGACCTTTTTTCTGTATGGCGAGTTTTAATTTTTGCATATAACAAATTTAATTTTTTGAAAATAAAAACTATAACAAGTATAGAATGACAATAAAATAATAAACTAAGGGAAAATAAATATACACTCCTACTTGGAGTGACGTATAGAATGAGCAAGTTCAAAAGCGATAAATGTCATATTGTAAATATATACAATCTACATCTACCATCACTATAATGAAGTTTAAATAATGATTAATGAATTAAACTAGTAACTTTAATACCAAATTCTAGACTATGAAAAAAAGATTGAGTACCTATTTCATTCTGTATTTTTTATGTTTCATTTCAAATGGTTATGCTGAAGAAAACAGCAATACTTCTTTTGATTCTTATAAGAAAGCATTTATAAATCGCCTCTGGAAGATATATCCAGACTGGGCAACCAATGTTGGCTATCACAAATACGATAGCATGCTCTATGTTCCAAATGGTAAACAACGCAAAATTGAGCTTAATTTTTATACCTCTGAATTGGAGAAACTTCAAGCATTTAGCTACAATACATTATCAGATGCCAATAAAATTGATTTTAAAATCTTAGAAGATTTTTATAATTATGGACTTTGGCAAATCAATCAATATAAAAGCTGGCAATGGAATCCTGCAGATTATAATATTGGTTCAAGTTTTTCAATTATTTTATCGGAAAATTATGCACCACTTAAAAAGAGGTTAACCAATGTATTTATTAAACTTAAAAACGTTCCACAATATTACGAAGCAGCAAAACAAAACATACAAAATCCTTCCGCAGAGCATTTACAATTAGCCATAGATCAAAATGAAGGCAGCTTGTCTGTTTTTGAAACGGATTATGTAATTGCTGTTAAAAAAATGAATTTTTATCCAGAAACAGAAGCACTTTATTTAAAAAGAGGTGCAGATGCAGTAGCTGCAATCCAATCGTACATTCAATTTTTAAAAGATTTTAAAAATATCACACCTAGAAGTTTCCGATTAGGTAAAGAACTATATTCCGACAAATTCAAGTATGAAATTCAAAGTGCTTTCACTTCTGATGAAATATATGAAGCGGCAATAAATCGAAAAATTTACCTTCATCAAGAAATGGGAAAAATTGCTAAATCGTTGTGGCCAAAATATTTTGGAAACCTTTCAGCTCCTGAAAACGATTTGTTTCTCATTCGAAAAATAATTGATACGATTTCAATGCAACACGTAAAAGCAGCAGATTTTCAAACTGAAATTGAAAAGCAAATTCCAGCATTAACAACATTTGTAAAAGAAAAGAATCTAATTTATTTAGATCCCAAAAAACCGCTTAAAGTTCGAAAAGAACCAGCATACATGGCTGGAGTTGCCGGTGCATCAATTAGTTCGCCTGGTCCATACGCTAAAAATGGAACAACGTATTACAATGTAGGTTCTATTGAAAATTGGACAGCAGAACGCCAAGAAAGTTATTTGCGTGAATACAATCAATACATCTTACAAATTTTGAATATTCATGAAGCCATCCCAGGACATTATGTGCAATTAGTCTATAGCAATAAGTCACCTTCTATTATAAAATCAATTTTTGGAAATGGCGCCATGATAGAAGGTTGGGCAGTTTATTCCGAATTAATGATGATGGAAAATGGATATGGATATGGGATCGATTCTTCAGAATTTTGGTTAATGTATTACAAATGGAACTTGCGAACAGTTTGCAACACCATTTTAGATATTGGAGTACATACTAAAAATTTAAGTGAAAAAGATGCAATGGATTTATTAATCAATCAAGCATTTCAGCAACAAACCGAAGCCGAAGGTAAATGGCGACGCGTACAAGTAACCAATGTGCAGCTTACTAGCTACTTCACCGGATTTTATGAAATTCTTCAACTTAGAGACCATCTAAAAGAAATGCAAGGAAATGCATTTAACGTAAAAAAATTCAATGAACAATTTCTAAAATATGGAAGTTCACCAGTGAAATTTATAAAGGAAATTTTGTTAAAAAAATAAGCATCGATTTTTTTGTTAAAAAAGTTGCACAATACCAAAATAAGTGATAAATTGAAGTATAAAAAGATTGCAATCTTTAAAAGTTTAAGCAGACTAAAATAGTTCTAAAGCGCCTTATGGGCGCTTTTTCTTTTTACTGTTTTACAATTCAATTTATTTTAGTATTTTTAATTATGCCTAAAAAATTCAAGCGTTTATTTCTATTTGCAATAGTCGTACTTTTTACAATTTCTTGTCAAAAAGACAAGCAACGTACTATTCAAAATCAATCGAAATTAAACCAACTTAAACTCAATCAATTACAGATAATTGGCAGCCACAACAGCTACCATAAACACATGAACAACAACTTGTATAATTTTCTAAAAAATTTAGATTTTATTTTACCAAAAGAATATAAAATTTCAGAATTAGATTATGAACATGAATCATTGTATGACCAGTTGGACATGTACCAACTAAGAGGATTTGAAATTGATATTTATGCCGATCCAAATGGCAACCATTTTTACAATAGAGCAGGAAACTCACTGATTCAAAAGCCAACTGCTTCGGGTATAAATGAGCTTAAACAACCTGGATTTAAAGTACTCCACATTCCAGATATTGACTTTGAAACATATTTTTATACTTTCAAAGAAAATTTAAACGCATTAAAAATCTGGTCAGATGCACATCCCAATCATTTGCCTATTTTCTTGCATATAGAAGCTAAAGAATCTGGTATTGGCGATGCTGTCGCTTTGTTGGGAATTCTAGGATTTAAACCTTGTATAAAATTCACGCCTGCATTAGCGGATGCCATTGATCTAGAAATAAAATCTATTTTTGGAAATGACTTAAAAAAGGTGATTACACCAGACAAAGTACGTGGAAATTTTCCAACATTAAAAGAAGCAGTATTGGCTAATAATTGGCCAAGCATTGGCGAAAGCAGAGGTAAGTTTATTTTTGTTATGGAAGGTGGTGCCAATGAAGAATATCTACAAGGACATCCATCACTTCAAAACAGAGCCATGTTTTTATATACCGAAGATGATAAAAATCCAGAAAGTGCTTTTATTATTTACAATGATGCCATGGATGACGAAGACAGTATCAAACTGGCCGTTACCAATCATTATATAGTACGCACACGCGCCGATGGCATCAACAAACAAAATAAAACCAATGATTACACGCAACAATTGGCTGCTTTTAGAAGTGGTGCACAAATAATTTCAACAGATTATTATCGACCAGATCCAAGATATACAACTCAACCAACACAATATAGCAGCTATTCCTGTCAATTTCCAAATGGTGATATTGCAAGAATTAATCCCATTTCTGCAGTTGACAAACAAGGAATCGGCGTATTTGCAGAATGATTTTTAACTTAACCATATTGCCAACTTCGAACAACAAATCTTATTTTTGTAAAAAATAATTTATGCCTACTTCTGCTCCTTTTCAATTTCCAAATCAAACAAATTTTTACAAAGGAAAAGTTCGAGATGTATATACACTTTCTAACAATATATTGGTCATGATTGTGAGCGATAGGATATCTGCATTTGATGTAGTTTTACCTCGTCCAATTCCTTATAAAGGGCAAGTGCTCAATCAAATTGCTGCAAAATTTTTAGATGCAACAAAAGATATTGTGCAAAATTGGATTTTAAGCGTACCTGCACCGAATGTTACCATAGGAAGAATGTGTGAACCATTCCGAGTAGAAATGGTTATTCGTGGATATTTGGCTGGTTCAGCGTGGCGAGCTTATAAAAATGGTGAACGTACTTTGTGTGGCGTTACTTTACCAGAAGGCATGATAGAAAATCAAAAGTTTGAGACTCCAATCATCACACCTACTACCAAAGCAATTATTGGTCATGATGAAGAAATTTCAAAAGAAGAAATTATTGAACGAGGAATTGTATCAAAAGAAGATTATGCGCAATTAGAAAAATACACGCATGCTGTATTTAAACGAGGAACTGAAATAGCTGCTAAACAAGGATTAATTTTAGTAGATACAAAATATGAGTTTGGGAAAATAGATAATGAAATATTTTTAATCGATGAAATTCATACACCAGATTCATCTAGATATTTTTATGCAGAAGGTTATGAAACAAGATTAAACAACCATCAACCACAAAAGCAATTATCTAAAGAATTTGTACGCGAATGGTTAATGGAAAATAATTTTATGGGCAAAGAAGGACAAACCGTTCCGGAAATGACAGACGAAATTGTACAAATGATTTCAGAACGTTATATCGAATTATATGAGTTGATTATTGGTGAAAAATTCATTAAAAAAGAACAAAACAACACAGAAGAAATCATTGTAAATGCATTAAAACAAATGTCGATTTAAGCTTGTTTTATTTTACAATATTTTTTCTATTTAAAAGAAATGAATATGCTTCAAAGACCTCGCAGAAACCGAAAAAGTGCCGCTATACGTGGCTTAGCAGAAGAAATACAACTCCATCCACAACATTTGGTGCAACCCCTTTTTTTAGTGGATGGTTCGAATAAAAAAAATACCATTAAATCTCTACCTAATATTTTTCAGTTGAGTATTGATCATGCGTTGAAAGAAATTGAAACTTGTTTAAAATTAGGCGTCCATAGTTTTATTTTATTTCCTGCAGTAGATGAAAAATTAAAAAACAAAACTGCGACCTACAGTTATTCCTCGAAAAATTTTTATTTAAAAGCAATTAAGAAATTTAAAGCTGAATTTCCGGATGCTTGTTTAATAAGTGATGTTGCCATGGATCCCTATTCAACAGATGGACATGATGGCTATGTGGAAAATGAAAAAATTCTAAATGACAAAACCTTACCTATTTTATCAAAAATGGCATTGGCGCAAGCCGAAGCTGGAATTGACATTTTAGGTCCAAGTGATATGATGGATGGACGTGTAGGATTTATTCGCCAACAGTTAGATGAAAATGGATTTTCAGAAACATCAATCATGTCATACACGGCAAAATATGCCAGCGCCTTTTATGGTCCATTTAGAGATGCACTGGAATCCGCGCCCAAATCAGGTGACAAAAAAACATACCAAATGAATCCGGCGAATAAGCGTGAAGCCTTACTAGAAGCTGATTTAGATTTTGCGGAAGGTGCCGATTTTTTAATGGTAAAACCAGCAAGTATTTATCTGGATATTATTCATGTTTTAAAACAACAATTTCCTATTCCTATCGCAGCCTATCATGTAAGTGGTGAATATGCTATGTTGCAAGCTGCGGCAAAAAATGGATGGTTGAATTACGAAAAATGTTTGGAAGAAACATTGCTAAGTATTCATCGTGCTGGTGCAGATGTAATTATTACGTATGGAGCAAAAGACGTTGCTACTAATTATAAAAAAAGGAAAGCATGATGCTTTCCTTTTTTTATTTTATATCTCATCAATGAATTTACTAATCAAAAGAAGTTGCACGTTTTGGAGCTTCTTCTGCTTGACTTTTACCCAATGAATAAGAATAGCCAACTCCAATTAATAATTTTGATGCGGCGATTTTCAATTTTTGTGGTTGATTAAAATAAGCTGGTTCTTCATTTCTAAATGTTTTGATGAAACCATAATCATAGCCTACGTCAAATGTAACTGTGTGTTTTAAGCCTTTATCTACATATACTTGAATACCTCCACCAAATCGGATTCCAGCATCAATATTTTGATATACATTTTTATAATCTGCTTTTACAAAACTAGATGGTACTGTTGAGCCATTGTTATTGATAGATGTTTTGTCTTTTCCGTTGATATTATAACCAAAGAAACCACCTACTTGACCATAAATTCGTAAACGTTCATTTCCCCAGCCTACTAATGCCGTTAAAGGAATTGTCAATTGGTTTTCTTTATGGATAATAGTTGTAATTACAGTGCCTTGTGTTCCAACAAATTTACTACCAGACATATTAAATTCAGCAGCAAGGTTGATACCTACAAATTTATTGAACCAAACTCTTGATTGAATTCCTGCGTGCAAGCCTGGTAAAAAGTTTACTGTTCCGCCGGCAGTTGCCAACTTGCTATTTTTAAAAAAGTCATTGTTCCATCTTCCGAATGCCGGACCTACTTTTACGCCTACACCTACTTGAACTTTCGCTTGTGTCTGATCTATATATGCTACAAAAAGCAATAAAATCAATAATAATTTTTTCATTGTTGGTTGATTTTTGGTTAATTGAATGTGTATGTTAATTTTATGCGACATTAAGATACAAAAATGATTTTTATTTTTCAAATCATTTAAACAATATTTAACTCAAACATTACAATAAATCATAAAATTTGAAATAATTAAAAAAATTGATAATAAAGTAAAAAAAGCATCCAAAAATGGATGCTTTTTTTTGAGTACCGAAGGTGGGACTCGAACCCACACACTTGCATACACGAGTTTGAGTCGTGCGCGTCTACCAGTTCCGCCACTTCGGCATTTATTCAAGTGAGATGCGAACATCTTTCTTGAGCGGATTGCAAAGGTACACTTTATTTAATTTTTACAAAAAAATATTGTACTATTTTTTATCCAAAAATTCCACGAATAATGTCCATTCCATTTGCCAACAACATTAAGCCTAAAATGATGAATAAGCCAACGCTTTGCAATGCGTTCTGTACTTTTTCAGGCAATGGTTTTCCCACTATCATTTCGTATATTAGAAATACTATATAACCACCATCCAACATTGGAATGGGCAAAATATTCATAAACGCCAATATTACAGATATTAAAGCGGTGATGGTCCAAAAGGCTTTCCAATCCCAAGTATTTGGATATATTTTACCCATGGAATAAAATCCGCCTAAATTATCTTTTACTTTTACTTTTGGCAAACTAAACAACATTAAACTTTTCCAATAGTCATTTAATTTGGAAAATGGTTCCATCACACCTTTTGCAATAGCTGCGGCAAAATTGTAGTCAATTTTTTCAGATTGATAGATTTTAGAAAAATCAAAATTAGGACCAACGCCAATTTTACCATCTTGTCCCACTGTTACAGATAATGAATCTAATTGGTTGTTTCTTTTTATTTGCAAGGCAATATTTTTTCCTTTGTTTTCTTTTATCGAACGCATTACGTCACTATACATTGGAGTTTGAATATTATTGACAGCAAGAATTTCATCGCCTTTTATTAAGCCCGCTTTAGATGCAGGTTTTTCTGGCAAAACGGTATCAATTATGAATGATAATTTAGGTGCGACGATTAATTCTTTTTTCTTTTGAATCAAGCTTCCTAAAAATTCTTTAGAAACGGATAAATCTTTTTTTACACCATCTCTTTCAATTTGCAAGGTATTTGCTTGATTGAGCAATAATTCTTTTTGGAAGGTTTCAAAATATTCGATTGGTTCTCCATCTAATGCTATTAGTTTATCTCCATTTTGCAAGCCTAGTTCGTATGCAATGGAATCAATCACCATTACGCCACTGGTCATATTTTTTATGGGCAAGTATTCTTCACCATATTTCCAAAATAAACCAGCATAAATTACCATGGCTAAAAGCATATTCACCGTAACGCCACCAATCATAATGATTAAACGTTGCCAAGCCGGCTTAAATCTAAATTGATTTTCTTTTGGTGTATCATCTTTTTCTAAATCATCTGCTGAAGTAGTTTCATCTACCATACCTGCAATATCGACATATCCGCCAAATGGAAACCAGCCTAAACCATATTCTGTATCTCCAATTTTCTTTTTAAAAATTGAAAATGGGAATATTTTTGAAAAAGGGAATAAGAAATCGAAAAATAAATAGAATTTACGTACTCTGGTTTTGAATAGTTTTGCCGGAATGAAGTGTCCTAGTTCGTGCAAAATGATTAATATGGATAAACCTAAGAAAAGGTAAAAAAGTTGAATTAATGTCATTTATAGTATGTATTTATCAAAATGTGAACCGCAAAAATACAAAAATTGTTCCTTATGGAATAGAAATTATTGATAAGTTAACAGAAAAGCTGTTTTCTATACTTTCTATAAGAAAAAATACGATTAAAAAGTTAGGAAGGATGAATCACAGATTGTATTTCTTTTGCTAAATCCTGTTGCTTTTTTTTCATTTCCATGTGTTTGAGCAAGGAAGCTATGTTTTCTTCATAATTTCCACTAAGGTCCGATTGTTTTATTTTTTCTGCAATTAATTTCATGATTTCGCCCATTTTATAATACCTGAAACGCAACATGGCAGAAACAACATCCGATTTATAGGTTCTGGTGATATCGGTGACCACTATTTCATGTTTTTTCATCCAATTTTCACTAATTTCATAAGGTGATGACATCATCTCGACTAAAACATTTTTCACATCTTCCTCTTGTATGTTGTTCAAATTTTTCACTTCAGCTAAAGGTTGCTCATTTCTGTACGCATCCATATATAATTGAATGATTTTTCCAAAAACATCTGTTTTAAATTCTACATCTACTAATTCAAAAATGACGTATTCTGCTACCGAATGCTCTTCATTCATTGGCAAATCACCATGTTCAATTAATATACGAATAATATCTTTTTCTTGATAAAAAAAGGGTGGAACTTTGGTAACCGATTGAGATTGTTCTACCTCAATTTTAAGCTCATTATCTATAGCTACTTTATCTTCATCACTAATCTCACGTGATTTTCTAAAGTGTGCGCTTCTTATTTTATTGGTTTCATTAATTAAAATAGCTTCTGGCACATCCACTATTCCTGCGCATTGTTTAATGTAAAGCTGGCGCTTGATATTGTCATCTATTTTGGCAATACTTTCAACAATATCTTTTATCATTTCCGATTTTTTAATCGGATCATTTTTAGAAATTTCGATTCCTTGAGCTGCCTTGAACAAGATAAAATCTTGTTGACTGTTTTTAATAAATTCAAGAGTAGCATCCGTTCCATTACGTTTAACAAAGGAATCTGGATCGTCGCCATCCGGCAAAAGCACTAACTTCACGTTCATGCCTTGTTCCAGCACGATATCCAAACCGCGCAAAGCAGCTTTGATGCCGGCTGCATCGCCATCATACAAGATGACAATATTTTCTGTAAATCGTTTAACGAGTTGTACTTGCTCCTTTGTTAAAGCGGTTCCAGAGCTTGCTACTACATTTTTAATGCCTGCTTGATATAATGAAATCACATCGGTATAGCCTTCTACCAAATAACAAACATCCAGTTTGCGTATATCTGATTTGGCCTGCGAAATGCCATACAGTATTTGGCTTTTATGATATACATCTGTTTCTGCAGTGTTGATGTATTTAGGATTATATACATTTGGATTTTCAGGCTTTGACGACTTCAGCATTCGACCTCCAAATGCCACTACTTTTCCGGAAACGTTGCTTATTGGAAACATCACTCTATCTCGAAAGAAATCATAATGTTTGCCATTTTTTTCTTTTATCAATCCGGCTTTAAGTAATACTTCCGGATTAAAACCATCTTTTATGGCTTGATGGTAAAATGCATCGAAGCTATCCGGTGCATAGCCTAATTGAAATGTGGAAATCGTATCTTCTAAAAATCCTCTTTCTTTAAAATAAGATAATCCAATAGCTTTGCCGTCTTCGGTTTCTGTTAATTGAGTTTGGTAAAATTTAGCTGCATAATTTAATGCTATCAACAAACTTTCTTTATCATTTTTTTCTTGTACATCTTCATTAGACGTATAAACTTCTTCGACTTCAATATGGTACTTTTGTGCCAAATAACGCAAAGCTTCCGGAAATGTCATTTTTTCTAGTTCCATGACAAAGCTAACACTATCACCACCTACTCCGCAACCAAAACATTTAAATATATTCTTGTTGGGATTGACTACAAAGGATGGCGTTCTTTCATTGTGAAATGGGCAAAGTCCTTTTAGAATTGAACCATTTTTTTTGAGGTTCACAAAATCACCGACTACGTCTTCAATTCGAGCCGTATCTAAAATTTTTGCTATGGTATCGCGTGTAATCAAAGTTATTTTAAATTCGATAATTTCTAAATCAATTATTTCATTCCAGCATTACATTTCGAAAACGCTTCATTCAGTCGAGTTGACGGTAAAAAAAATCATTATTTCATTACCACATTATTGAATTATTTCATTAATTCAATAATTACTTTTTCAATGCAGCATAATATTGATAAAAATATGGAATGGTTTCAATGTCTTTAAATAAAGAAAGTGTATGATGTCAATTACAATTTCACCAATTCCAATTCAGCACCTTTTAATACAGCTTTTTCTGTAACTGATAAAATTTGTTTAGCAGTAGTTGTTGTATGAAAAATTTCACCACAATTATCGCAAATTTGTGCATCTGCATTTTTAATTACAATCAACGTTCCTTCTTTCTCAACAGCTAAAGAAGTTTTTGCATTATCTTGAATAGTTCCAATTTTACAAATAGGACAAGTTTTCATTATTTATTATTTTCTTGTTTTATAATCATCTTTCCACACATCAGTATCAGGCAAATAAACAGTTATTATATAACAAATCTGATTCATCTCATCCTTTGATACTAATAAATGAAAAATCTTGCCATTGTAATTTACAAATAAAAGTTGGCTTTCAAATGGTTTATCTTCTGAATAATTTTTAATGTTTTCACCATTTTTTACACCAAATTCAATTTCATCAAAAGAAATATTTCTTTCAATCATTCTTTTTAAAGCATGTTGTCTAAAAATTATTTCTTTGCAAATCAACATTTAATGTTACTTTTTCAATGCAGCATAATATTGATAAAAATATGGAATGGTTTCAATTCCTTTGAAATAATTAAATAAGCCATAATGCTCATTGGGTGAATGGATGGCATCGCTATCTAAGCCAAATCCCATTAACACCGATTTTAATCCTAATATTTCTTCAAACAAGGCTACAATTGGAATACTTGCTCCGTTGCGCATGGCCAATGGTTTTTTACCAAATGTAGTTTCCATGGCTTTGTATGCTGCTTGAAATTCTATGGAATCCACCGGCGTTATATATGGTTCGCCACCATGATGTTCGGTTACTTTTACTTTCACAGTGTTTGGTGCAATTTTCTCAAAATGCTTAGTAAACAATTCTGCTATCTTTTTAGAAGATTGATTTGGTACTAAGCGCATCGAAATTTTTGCTTGTGCTTTGCTCGGCAATACGGTTTTTGCTCCTTCTCCAATATAGCCGCCCCAAATTCCATTGACATCTAAAGTGGGTCGTATGCTTAATTGTTCCAATAAAGTATAGCCATTTTCTCCATACGATTTTGGCAAACCAATACTGGTTTCAAAATCGCTTTCCGTAATGGGAACGGCGTTAATTTGTTGTTTTTCTTCTGCACTAAGTTCTATCACATCATCATAAAAACCATCGATAGTAATATGTCCATTTTCATCTTTTAGCGAGCCAATTAATTTGCACAATACATTTAATGGATTATCGACACCACCTCCGTAAATACCGGAATGTAAATCGCGATTTGGTCCGGTAATTTCTACTTCCATATAACACAAACCACGCAATCCATTGGTAATACAAGGTGTTTCATTGTTGATGATTCCGGTATCGGAAATGAGAATGACATCTGCTTGGAGTTTCTCTTTATTTTCTTTTAAGAATTCGGCGAGATGAGCCGAGCCTACTTCTTCTTCACCTTCAATAATGACTTTTATGTTACAAGGCAAATCGTTATTAGCAAGCATCATTTCTAATGCTTTTACGTGCATAAATACTTGACCTTTATCGTCGCAAGCACCACGTGCAAAAATGGCGCCTTGTGGATGCACATCTGTTATTTTCACTACTGGTTCGAATGGTGGAGAAGTCCATAATTCATAAGGATCTGCTGGTTGCACATCGTAATGACCATAAACTAAAACCGTTGGCTTTGAGGAATCTGTTATTCTATCGGCATAAACTACAGGATAACCTTGAGTTGGTAAAAGCTCTACGTTATTCATGCCAATTTTCTCGAACTGTAGTTTTAAATATGCTGCTGCTTTAATGACATCCTCTTTAAATTTTGGGTCGGCAGAAACTGAAGGAATTTTCAACCAATCCATCAATTCTTGTACATATCTATCTTTATTTTCATGTATCATATTTTGGATATAGCTCATAAGAATTTGATTTGGATAAATAATGCTCAAAGGTAAGAAAAAATAGTATTTAGTCGACAATTTGAAAACGATGGAAGACAAAAACTTCTTTACCCTCGCATGGTGTTATCACCTTGCTACTACATCACGATAGACTTTCTTAATTTTCTTAAAACATATCTTATTTTAAAGATAATATTTTCATGAAATAGTTGACAGGTGATAACACCTGGCAAGAGCGGAGTGATAACACCTGGCAAGGGCGGAGTTGCTTTCATTGGTCGAAACGTTGTATTTGAATTACTTATCCCGATTCACCATTTAGTATTCACTAAGCACGACCAAAAAATGTGTTAAAAAATATTATTAAATGATAAAATTGGGAATTAACCAAATAATGGTATTAATTTTGAAAGAATTATGAGCATGATGCGTCTTTTTTACTTTTTGAATTTTATATTATTGTTTGCCAATATTAGTCTTGCAAAAGATGTGGTGCAATTTTCAGGTTTTGTGCGTGAGGCAGAAGCTAATTCTCCCATTCCATTTTGTGCAGTGTATGTGCAAGGTGAAAACCGTGGAACTATTTCAGGATATGATGGATTTTTCTCATTTGTAGCCGGAAAAGGTGACACGATTTTAGTGAAATCATTAGGGTTTAAAACGTTTAAAATTGCCATTCCATCGGATTTGGAAGTAACTTCTTTTTCTAAAGACATTTCCTTAGATAAGGATTATGTGCAATTGGGAAATGTGACGATTCGTCCTTTGCCAACGCCTGGTCAATTGCGGCATGCGATGTTGAATTTAGATATTCCGAATAACTTGCAAGATTTAGCACAACACACGATTGAACAGTCGATATTAAATGATGAGATTTCCGGCAAAACCAATTTTGATGGCAAAGAGAATTTTAATCAGTATGTGCAATCTCAAGCAAATTATTATTACAATCGATACGGAAATCAGCATCCTGGCATTTCGTTAACGAATCCGTTTGCTTGGGCAAATTTCATAAAAGATATAAAAGCTAGGAAGAAGAAAAAACAGTAGTTTTGTTGTTTATTTCTTATACACTTTTACGCGATAATCCACATCTACTTCACCACGTGCAATTTTATTTAATTTGGATATGAGCAATTTCTTTTTGAGTGGTTTTAATTTATCTGTAAATAAAACACCTTCGATGTGGTCGTATTCATGTTGGATGACGCGCGCATTAATATCATCGTATGTTTCATTAAATTCATTAAAATTTTCATCGTAATAATGAATTTTTATGGTTGATTGTCGGAATACATCTTCACGAATTCCAGGAATACTTAAACAGCCTTCTTCATATTTCCATTCGTCTCCAGTTTCTTCTTCTATAGTAGGATTGATAAATACTTTTTTAATCCCTTGAAAGTTTGATTTTTTCTTATCAGCCAGTTGAACGGTATCCACCACAAACAAGCGAATGGATAAACCTACTTGAGGTGCTGCGATACCAACGCCGGAAGCAACATACATGGTTTGCCACATATTTTTTATGAGAGCTTGCAACTCAGGATATTCAACAGAAATTTCTTCTGCTTGTTTTTTTAAAACAGGATCGCCATATAGTGTAATTGGAAGTAACATGTTTACTAATATTATTGATATTTGAGTGTTTTAAATTTTCATTCAAAAACTACTACAAAGGTATTAAATAAAAAACAGATTTTATTTAGTGATCATCTAATTGCATTAAATCATAAACTTTCCAAATAATTTTGCAAAATTATGGTGGCTGAAATCTCGTCGATCAAAGCTTTATTTTGGCGTTGTTTTTTCTTCATGCCACTATCGAGCATGGATTGAAATGCCATTTTAGAGGTAAATCGTTCATCTACATCGATAATTTTTATGGTTGGAAATGTTTGATTTAATGTTTGTTTAAAACCTTGTATCTTAGGTACGATTTCTGCAAATTCGTTGTTTAATTTTTTGGGCAATCCAATTACAATCGTATCTATTTTTTCTTTTGCCAAAAGTGACTGTATATATGTAATATTGTTTTTTGTTTCTTGTGTGGACAAGCCAAACGCAAATATTTTATTTACATCGGAAATGGCAAATCCGGTTCTTTTAGTTCCATAATCGATAGCAAGTATCTTCATAATAAAAGAATGATGTAATGAAGTAATGAAATAATCCTAATGCACATACATATCAATTTTATAAATGCATAATTATTTCTGTAATTACACACAAAGCAAATAAGATGCTGGCTATGCCATTAGTGGTAAAAAAGGCTAAGTCTATTTTTTGTAATCCATATTTGAAAATTAAAAAATGCTGATAAAACAACAACAACACAAACACAAAAAATCCTATCCAAAAAACACTTACGAAATTCCCAAATACGCCAGCTACAAATAAACAAGTAATTGCACCAAAGTGCAACGCTCTGGATATCCATTTCGCTTTGGATTGGCCAAAATAAGATGGAATGGAATGCAATTGGTTTTCTTTGTCGAATTGTTCATCTTGCAGGGCATAAATGATATCAAAACCTGAAACCCAAAAAAATACAGCAAATGAAAACATCAACGGCAATAATTCAAAACTTCCTTTAACGGCTAAAAATGCACCAATTGGCGCTAATGCCAAACCTACACCTAAAATTAAATGACATAAAAACGTAAATCGTTTGGTTAGTGAATAACCTAAAATTACAAACAATGCGATGGGTGATAAATAAAAACAAATGCTATTTATAAAATAAGTAGTCGCCACGAATAACATCACATTTATACTAATAAAAAATAAAGCATTGCCAGGTGTAATAATTCCTGAAGGGATTTCACGAATAGCTGTTCGAGGATTTTGTTCATCAAATTTTCGATCGATATACCTATTAAATGCCATGGCAGCATTACGAGCTGTAACCATACAGAGCAATACGAATAAAAACAATGTTCCATGTAGTTTAAAAAAGATTACAAACTTTTGAATTCCTATAAAATTCGCATATAAAAGCTCGGATGTGGTAACGGCATACATACCTAGAAAAAACCCGATTAGTGCAAATGGCAATGCAAAAATGGTATGAGAAAACTTAACTAAGGAAAGGTATTTTTTCATTCAATAATTTTAAAACCAACTCTTTTTATCTTTGGCGTTTTTTACTTTAATACTAAAGGAAATGGAGGTTGCTTCTGGTTGTGTATTTGCTAAAATAGTAACTGTTTTGGTATTGGCACCTGTTCTGTTTTTTGAATTAAATTCAATCACTAATTTTCCTTTTTTGCCTGGCTGAACGGGTTCTTTATCATAAGTTGGTACTGTACATCCACAACTTCCATACGCTTGATTAATAACCAATGGTAATTTGCCGGTATTGGTGAACTCAATAGTTTTTTTCACCATTTCGCCTTCTTGGCAAGCACCAAAATCATACACTTCTTTGTCAAACTTTATAGATGTAATATTTTTCAATCGTTCTGCTTCTTGTTGTTCAAATTTCAAAAGTGCGGAATCTACTTTTTTCAAGGTGGTATCGTATTTTCGAATAGAATCTCTATCAAATTTTTCAACTGTCAACGTTGCATTATCTTCTTTATGATTACACTGCAATACCAATAAGGTAGTGGCTGCCATTAAAAATAAAATTAAAATAAAATTCTTCATCAATAATTTTTTACAAATATACAAAATGCTATTGGCTGTTTTTTGTTTTGATATATTTTTCAAAATTATCTTTACTTAATGCATTCAACGTATTTTCTTTCAACAACGCTCCTTTTCTAGCCGCAAAAATGCCATAACGAATATCTTGCACACCACGTAAATTATGTGCATCTGGATTGATGGATATTTTCACTCCTTTTTCTTGACAATAAGATATCCATTTATAATCCAAATCTAAACGATAAGGATTAGCATTCAATTCTATACAAACTTGATTGGCAGCACATGCATCAATTATTTTTTTATGATCAATAGGATAGCCAGCTCTTGACAACAACAATCTGCCGGTTGGATGTCCTAAAATAGTGGTATATGGATTTTCAATGGCATTTATCAAACGTAACATTGCACGCGCTTCGTTCATTTTTAATTGTGAATGTACCGATGCAATTACCATATCAAATGATTTTAATATAGACGTATCATAGTCTAATTCTCCATCATATAAAATATCCGATTCAATACTTTTAAAAATTTTAAATGGGAATAATTGTTCATTTAACTTATCAATTGCTTGATGTTGCAAAATAATTCTTTCTTCAGACAAACCATTGGCATAAAAAGCACTTTTACTATGGTCGGAAATCACTAAATATTCAAATCCTTGATGCTTGCAGTAAGTGGCTAAATCTTCTAGTGTATTCGTTCCATCACTATACGTACTATGTGCGTGAACAACACCTTTAATATCTTGCAAATCAACCAATTTGTCCAATTTATTTTCTTCCACTAACTTCCATTCTATTTGATTATCACGCAATTCTGGTGCAATAAATGGAAAACCTGCCTCTTCATAAATTTGATTTTCAGATGTATATTTCGATGCTTGAAGTTTAAATGACAAAAACCCAAAATGCTCTTTATCACTAGACATTTGAAGTAATTTCAAATAAAAATCATCTTGACTGCAAAACTCAAAATAAACAGGGTATTGTTTGTATTTTTCAAGAATAAATGTTTGAATGGCATCATCTTCCAATGCCATTAAAAAATCAATGCCTTCTAATGTTATCTTCTTTCTTCTAAAATCGCCAGCGGTAGAAATTAAAAATGAAGGATAATCTTGTTGTATTTCTACCAATATTTCATTGGCTAATTCTTCTAAGTTCGACCATAAAAATTGATGAGCACTTTGTTTGATAAATTGTATTTGTTGTAAAATATTTTCTTGTGTTTTAAAGCCAAAACCTTTTAACTCTATCAATCTGTTTTCTTGGCATGCATATTCTAATTCGCCGATACTTTCTATGTTTAATTCTTTCCAAAGTTGAGCAATTTTTTTTGAGCCAATGCCTTTCAATCGCATCATTTCCACTACACCTATTGGTGTAATGGCTAAATATTTCTCTAATAAATCTAATTTTCCCGTATGTGCTAAATGAAAAATTTTGGCAGCAATGGCTTTGCCTACACCATCTACTTTCTCTAATTCTTCGATAGATAAATCTGACAAAGATTCATTGATTTTTTTTAACGTTCGCCCTGCATATTCATAACTTTTAATTTTAAATGAATTTTCACCATGCAATTCCATCAAATCAGCCAATAAGGCAAAATGCTGTGCAATCTCAATATTTGTCATACATCAAAAATAATCAAATAATACTGAATGAAATGAACTTAAAATTGGATTTTAATAAAGATTTATTTACATTAGATAATGGCTAAAAGAGTATCCGGAATCATCCTAGCATTGTTGGTTGCTATTGGAATTTATTTTCTAAATCAATCTTTAGGCGACTCGCCAGCTTTGGGAAAATTTTTATCACCCACACATGGCTTTTGGAAAAATGCAAAAAACACAGATACCAAAAATACATCTTTTGAAATAGATTGTATAAAAGGGAAAGCTACGGTTGTATTTGATGAACTTGGAATCCCACATATTTTCGCTGATAACGAAGATGATCTTTTTTATGCGCAAGGCTATGTGGAAGCGAAGGATAGACTTTGGCAAATGGAATTTCAAACACATGCTGCTGCTGGAAGATTAACTGAATTAGTAGGTGAAAAAGCCTTGCCATTAGATCAATTTTCTCGACGAATTGGTTTAGTGCGAGCAGCTCAGAACTCATTAATAGAAATAGAAAAAAATTCGGAGAGTAAAAAAATTATTGAAAGTTTCACTGCCGGTGTAAATGCGTATATCCATCAACTAAAGGATGCACAATTGCCATTAGAATATAAATTAATTGGCTATCAACCAGAAGATTGGACACCATTAAAATGCGCCTTGCTTATGAAGTATATGGCAAAAGATTTAACGTATTATGAAACAGATGTTGAGAACACCAATTTTCTAAACTTGTATGGTGAGGAAATGTACAAAAAACTTTTCCCTGATTTTCCAAATCCAAGCTTAGATCCTATTATTCCAAATGGAACTAAATGGAGTTTTAATTCAGTAGATACACAGTCGCTGTCGCCAGCAAAAAAAATCGCACAAGCTATTTACCCAAAACCATATCCGGAATTTTATCCTGAAAAATTTTATGGAAGTAATAATTGGTGCATCAACGGAAGTAAAACAAAATCGGGCAAACCCATTTTATGTGGCGACCCACATTTAGGCTTAAATTTGCCATCCATTTGGTATGCCATTCAATTGCATTGTCCAACATTGCAAGTAGAAGGTGTAACTATTCCTGGCGCACCTGGTGTTATCATCGGACACAATCAAACCATAGCTTGGAGCGTGACCAATTCTGAACGTGATGTTATCAATAATTATGCGGTAGAATACAATGCCGACAAAACACAATATAAATTTGGCAATGCATTTATTCCATTTGAATACGATGTACAAACCTATAAAATTAAAGGTGGTAAAGATAAAATTGACAGTATTCGAATGACCAAAGTTGGCTCTATTATTTATGATGAAAACTTTGGAAGTGTTGATGATAAAAAACATTTAGCAACCTATTGGCGAGCAGAAGAACCATCTAATGAATTAATGGCATTTTATTATTTAAATAAAGCTCAAAACCATCAAGATTACTTAAATGCACTTACTTATTTTTCGTGTCCAGGACAAAATTTTATTTATGCAGATGTCAATAATAATATTGCCATTAAACAACAAGGCAACTTCATGTTGCGTACATATTTTGGCGATGGTTCATTTGTTACACCATTGGCACAAGCAAATCTACAACAATTAAAAGCTAGAATTCCGGTAGAACAAAATCCATCCATTTTAAATCCTGAACGTGGATTTTGCAGTAGTGCCAATCAAAATCCTGTTGACCAAAGCTATCCTTATTTAACCAATGGTCATTATGAAAACTACAGAAACAGAGTGATTAATTCAATACTATCTCAAGCTACAAATTATACTTGGGAAGACATGGCTAAACTACAAAACAATAATTTAAGTTTATTGGCGAAAGAAATATTACCAACCATTTTAAGCTATCTTCAAGTTAACAATGATGAAACTGCCAATAAAATTTTAAGTGCATTAAAAGTATGGAATTACGAAGCCAATATTCAATTAACAGCTCCAAGTTATTTTTATAAATTATGGAGCAACATTGAAATGACTACCTATGATGAATTGTTAAATCAACAATCTTCATTTGTTATTCCTGAAAATTACAACACTGCCAATTTAATTATAAAAGAGCCTAAGCTTAGCTTCTTCGATATAAAAAATACAGATACAATTGAAACAGCCAAAGAAGTAATAAATATCGCATTTCAAAAAACAGTTGATTTCTTTAAAAACTATAATAAAGAAAATAAAAACTCCAAATGGCAATATTACAAGAATACCAGTGTAACACATTTGGCTCAAATAAAAGAATTTTCTGTTTCAGAAATCCCAATTGGTGGGTACAACAATATCGTGAATGCTACATCTGAAAATGCCGGTCCATCTTGGCGTATGATTGTTGATTTTGCTAGCGGTAAACCACAATGTTATGGTGTTTATCCTGGTGGACAAAGTGGAAATGTAAGTTCGAAAAACTATACAGAATTTATTGAAAAATGGAGCAAAGGCGAACATTATAAATTCCATTTCTTTGCATCAAAAGAAGAAGCATTAGCATTTATTAAACAATAAAAAATAAAAAAATGAGCATCTTACTGAAAATTGTTACTATCCTCGTATTCAGCTTTCTAAGTACACTATTTTTACCATGGTACACACCATTCATTGTTTGCTTTTTAGTTGGATTTATTACTTCTAATATACCAGGAAACAATTTCCTTGCTGGATTTTTATCTGTTTGTTTTTTTTGGTTGCTCTATGCTCTAATTTTAGATTTTAGAAATCAACATTTCTTGAGCAATAAAATAGCAACGTTATTTTCTAACAGTTTAAACATCTCTATTTCGGGATTTTTATTACTAATAATTACCACTATTTTAGGCGCACTTTTAGGTGGATTATCTTGCATGGCAGGTGCCATGATTACAGATGATGGCAGCAGAAAACGTTTACGCAACGCAGCAAAGAACAGACCTTACAAAATGAAATTACGATAGCATATTAAATTTCAATATAAAACAAAAAAACACTAAGAAACAAGATTAATTATCCACTTTAATTCCAATAATCATTGGATAATATTTATTTTTTTAACATGCACACTTTTTCATTTAAGATAAGAGTTGCGTATATTGTCCCAATAAATTTATGTCATGTCAAGAAATATACAATTAGAATCACTTCCATCTAAGCCAAGTATGTATGCCGGTATTGCATCTACATTTCTAAAAAAAGGAAAAGGAAATTTACCAGACATCAGTGTACAGTTCAGCAATGCAGTAATTACGCCGGACGATCTAAAAAAATACAATAAAGTTTGTGGGTTTGACCATCAGCTCATCGTTCCTTCTACGTTTATTTATGCATATACATTTCCATTACAAATGCATTTATTAAGTCAACCAGAAGTGCCGTTTCCTTTAGCTGGATTAGTGCATTTCGCCAACTCCATTAAACAACATCGTCCATTATATATCGGTGAATCATTTAATGTAACTTGTAAATTAGGCAACCTAGTTGCACACGATAAAGGTCAAGCATTTGAAGTGGTTTGCTACGCAGATGTAAATGGAAAAAGAATTTGGGAAGACGTGAGCATCTATCTATTTAAAGGCAAAGAAGGAATTGGAAATGTGTTAGATTGGCACCAGCCAGAACTAAGTGATAACTGCATTAAAGAAAGTTGGAATTTAGCTAAAAATTTAGGCTTGGAATATGCACAAGCTTCTGGCGATTTTAATCCCATTCATTTACATCCATTGACAGCAAAATTATTCGGATTCCAAACACATATTATACATGGCATGTGGAATGTTGGAAAAATATTATCCAAATTAGAACCACGCATACCCAACAATTATGCACTAACTGTTTTATTTAAAACGCCAATTTATCTACCATCTACCATTATCTTTAGAAATGAAAAAACAGACGACGGTTTTAATTTTGATATTGTAGATAAAAAACAAGAAAAGCCGCACGTTAAAGGGTATATTAAAAAATTATAACAAAGACTCTTTTCCATTTCTTTAGGCTTGAATAAATGCTACATTTGTAGCACCTTGCATTGTTTTGCAATATAAAAAATGGCTAAAAAGAACGATCCATATATTGCATTACGCAATAAAGAATTTAGATTTTACGTCTTAGCACGTTTTTTAATTACGGTTTCTTTGACGATGCAAGCTGTAATCATTGGGTATGAAATTTATGAATTAACCAATTCAAAATTACTTTTAGGTTTTATTGGATTAACAGAAGCCATTCCGGCAATTGGCAATGCCTTATATGGCGGTTATGTTGCCGACAAATCAGACAAGCGCACCATGCTTATGCTTTATGTAAGTTTATATACATTAATGTGTGTTGGGTTACTCTATTTTACACATACTTCTACCGTTGAATTGATTGGCAAACAAAACGTAGTTATTGCTATTTTCATCATCATTTTCTTAACTGGAATTGCGAGAAGTTTTTCAGGTCCAGCATCGTTTGGATTAGTAACTCAAATTGTACCACGTGAACTATTGCAAAGTGCCATCACTTGGAGCAGCTCTTCTTGGCAATTAGGTGCAGTACTTGGTCCAGCTATAGGAGGAATGTTGCTCGGACAAATGGGTATCACGGCAACATTTAGTGTCATTTTAATTTTATTGATGATTGCCATTTTTTCCATAAAACAAATCGGTAAAAAACCAATTCAATATATACCGAAAGGCGAAACCGTATTTGAAAGCACCTTACAAGGATTGCGCTTTGTGTTTCACAACAAAGTAATTTTATCCTGTATTTCACTTGATTTATTCGCTGTGCTGTTTGGTGGCGCAATCGCTTTATTGCCTGTTTACGCCAAAGACATCTTACACGTAGGTGCCGAAGGATTGGGATTTTTACGTGCGTCACAAGCTATTGGTGCCATTTTTATGCTCATTATTTTGGCTTATTTTCCTATTAAAAAAAATGCCGGAATCATTTTATTAGTAGCCGTTTTTGGTTTTGGCATATTCATTATTTTGTTTGGTATCAGTAAATTATTTTGGTTTTCTATGTTTTGTTTAATGATGAGTGGAGCATTAGATGGCATTAGTGTTTCCATTCGACATACCATTGTTCAACTATCTACTCCTGATGAAATGCGAGGACGTGTATCGGCGGTCAACTCCATGTTTATTGGTTCATCCAATGAAATTGGCGAATTTGAAAGCGGCGCTACGGCTGCAGTCATGGGCACCGTTCCAGCAGTAATTTTTGGTGGATGCATGACATGTTTGGTTGTTATTGTCACCTATTTTATTTCGCCATCCATCAGAAAAATGGAATTAAAACACACTTGATAAAGGATACTTTGCGATTAAAACATAACATCATTTAATATTTTTACTACGTAATATTTTAGATATTTGAACGACCAATGATATTATCCTTTTTAGATTTTCATTACTAAAAAAAATATATGCATACTTCCATCAAGATTACCATTAGCATTTTATCTATTTGCTTCGCTTCTACTTCATTTGCTTGTGATAAACATAAAAATAAGAATACAAGCACAGAGAAAGTTAGTATTACGAATATACCTACAACAGCAGACACACCAATTACATCTACAGAAAAAAAAACACCCATTACAGTAGATCACAAACAGGCCATTTTAAATGAAGCTAAGAAACCTTTGCCATTAAATCCGGATGTGCGATTTGGAAAATTAGAAAATGGCTTAACATATTATATTCAGAAAAATACAAAACCGGAAAACAGAGTAGAACTGCGATTGGCCGTAAATGCTGGTTCCAATCAAGAGGAAGAAACCCAAAAAGGATTGGCGCATTTTGTGGAGCACATGGCATTTAATGGAAGTAAACATTTTTCAAAAAATGAATTGGTAAACTATTTAGAAAGCATCGGCACAAAATTCGGTGCTCATTTAAACGCCTACACGAGTTTTGATGAAACAGTATATATGCTGCAGTTACCAACAGATAAAAAAGAAATTTTAGATAAAGGATTATTAGTTTTAGAAGATTGGGCTGGTGGTTTAACTTTTGATACGACTGAAATCAATAAAGAACGTGGCGTTGTTTACTCAGAGTGGCGCAGCAGATTAGGTGCAGAAAAAAGAATGTTAGATAAATTTTTACCAATTTTATATTATAAATCGCATTATGCAGAACGTTTGCCTATTGGCGATACCGCAGTTATTTTGCGAGCGCCTTATGAGCGATTAATTTCTTTTTACAAACGTTGGTATCGACCAGATTTAATGTCTGTCAGTATTGTTGGTGATATTAATGTGGATAGTATGGAAATGGAAATAAAAACGAGATTTAAAAAATTAAAGAATCCAGACAAAGAAGTAAAAAAAGAAATATATGATTTGCCTAAACACAAAGAAACATTAGTATCTATTTGTACAGATCCAGAAGCTACCTATTCACGTGCCATCATCACTTACAAACATCCAACAACTGATGGGAATTCCATGTTAGGCTATCGAATGTATTTGGCAAATGCATTGTTTAACAGCATGCTCAATGCTCGTTTACAAGAAAAAACACAACAGCCTGATCCACCTTATTTTGCTGCATATTCCAGCTACGACAAAGAAACACGAGCCAATGATGCCTATACATTAACTGCCATTGCAAAAAGTGGAAAAACCATTGATGCGCTAAAAGTTATTTTGACCGAAAATGAACGTGTTCGCAGATATGGCTTTACAAATTCTGAATTAGACAGAGCAAAATTAGATTTATTAACAGGTTATGACAATGCGTTAAAAGAAAAAAACAAAACAGAATCCAATCATATCGTTACTGAGTATGTTTCAAATTTTTTAGATAATATTCCTGCTCCTGGAATTGACCTTGAAGTAATCATGGCTCAATTCTTAATTCCAAGTATAAAATTAGAAGAGATTAACAACTTGCCAAAACAATATATTTCAGACAGCAATTGTGTTATTGTTTTAACGGCTCCAGAAAGTGAAAAGAAATTTTTGCCATGGGAAAATAAGATTATTGAGATAGCCAATCAAATAAAACTCGATACCATTTCTGCTTATACAGATCATACAACCAATGAACCATTAATGGAAAGTTTAAAAACTAAATCACCCATTATTTCGGAAACGATAAATGAAAAATACAACATTACCACTTTACAATTAAAAAATGGCGTTCGAATTCTATTAAAACCAACTTCATTTAAAAACGATGAAATACTTATGAGTGCCTACAGCAATGGTGGAACATCTTTATATAGTGATGATGATTTTATGAGTGTTGATTATTCAAATGCTATTGTTGCTGAATCTGGTGTTTCTAAGTTTGATAAAATTACGTTACAAAAAATGTTAGTAGGAAAAACTGCCAACGCGCTACCATACATCGGTGAGTTAGATGAAGGATTTAATGGTGGAAGCAATCAAAAAGATGTGGAAACCATGTTACAATTAACCTATTTATACTTTACTCAACCTCGAAAATCATTGGATGATTTTAATACATTTATGGTGAAACAAAAAGGAATCACTGAACATAGTTTAGAAAATCCAAATAATTATTTCAACAATAAACTTCAAAATATCATTTTCAATAATAATATTCGAAGAGGTATTACCACTACAGAAAAATTAAATAAAATAGACTTTGAAAAAGCATATAAATTTTATCATGAACGCTTTAGCAATGCCTCCGATTTTACATTCATTTTTGTCGGCAACCTTGATATTGAAAAATTAAAACCATTATTAGAAACCTATTTAGGAAGTTTACCATCAAACGATCAAAAAGAAACTTGGAAAGATCCAAACATTACAAAAAAAGATGGAATTGTTACTTCTAAAATACAAATGGGCAAAACTCAAAAAGACTTAGTAGCCATTCATTTTCATGGACAGCAAAAATGGACAGAAGAAGACAGCTATTTATTTAGTTCAATGATTAAAATTTTGAACATACAATTGCGCGAAGCCTTACGTGAAGACAAAGGTGGCGTTTATGGTGTGGGCGTAGGTGGTTCGTTTGCACAACGTCCTAAAAATGCATACGGCATCAATATTCAATTTAACACAGAACCATCTCGTGTAGATGAGTTATTAAAAACAGTATATTCCAATATTGATACATTAAAAACAAATGGACCAAGCGACGACAAAATTAAAAAAGTACAAGAAACGCAACGCAGAGAACGTGAAACAGATTTAAAAGAAAATGATTTTTGGCTAAATTCCATTCAATACTTCGAACAATATGGAAAAGATATTGCTCAATTAGAAAAATACAACCAATTGATTGATGGCTTAACGGCACAAAAAATAAAAGAAGCATTCACTAAATATTTCGATATAAATAATCACATTGAATTGGTATTAGAACCTGAGAAATAACCTGTTTATTTCATCTTTATTTTGTAAATTATTATTGTGCTTTACAATTGAAAACATGATGGGATGAAGAGCCGATTAAGAAGCATTTATGAAATACAATAAATGTAGCAAACATAAAGCGGCATACTCTGTATGTAAAAACAACAACTATCCAACACAAAGGTAATTTTATAATATATGAAGGTATCCAATCCATTTAACTATTGATAAAATAAATAAATTATTCTGCAAATAAAGTTAGATTAAAGAGAAAAGATGTATCTTTTCAATATGAAAAGCCTTCTTAGTTTTTTCTTTTTATTAGCGATAAAATACAGTTCAAAACTATTTTATAAATTTGAAATAGGTTGGCCGAAAGAACCTATACCTTGGGATAAATTGCGATTTATTGTCTTCTTAAATCACACGTCATTATATGAGTTTTTATATGTTGGTATTTTACCGAATCACTTCTTACGACGCATGTCAAAACGCATGGTGGCACCGGCTGCTGATAAAACCATGAAACGTCCGCTGGTAGGTTTGTTCTTCAAATTATTTAATCCGGGAATTATGCCAATCACCCGAAAAAGAGATGAAACATGGACTTCATTTTTAGAAAATATCTATGATGATTCACTTATTCTCATTGCACCGGAAGGAAGAATGAAACGAGAAACAGGCATGGATAGCAGTGGCAACAAAATGAATGTGCGCACTGGTATTACCGATATTCTTGCAGGATTGAAAGAAGGAAAAATGATATTTGCCTACAGTGGCGGTTTGCATCATGTGCAAGTTCCCGACAAAGGCATGTTTCCAAAATTATTCAAAACGCTAAAAATGAATATTGAGTTGTTGGATATTCAAAATTATAAAAAAGCCTGTATATCAGCAATAAACACAGATGCTTGGCGTCAACAAATAATTAATGACATTCATCTTAGAATGGAAAACAATGTGCCAAAATGGAATTAAAAAAAATGAACGTATCTTCTATATCAGCTTAATTCCTACCTTTGAAAGATGTGGATTTTAATCAGTCCTTGGTTTCTAAAATGGTTTACACCAAAAAGCATTTCCGGTGTTACCATTTTTCCGTTTATCATTTTAGATAAAAAAGAATTAAAACTAGATAAAACGTTTGTAAACCATGAGCTCATTCATATTTACCAACAAATGGAATTATTTTTTATTCTTTTTATACTATTGTATTACTTCGAATATTTAATCTTATTTTTAAAATACAAAAATTGGCATACAGCCTATCGAAATATTTCATTTGAGCGAGAAGCCTATGAAAACGAATCCAATTATGATTACTTAAAAACTAGGAAATGGTTTTCTTTTTCGAAATATTGGCAAAAACGGCGTAATTTTTGATAAATAAGAAATAAATTTGTAACAACAGAAAAAGAAGTATGCAAGAAATTAATGTATTTGTGGTTGATGACCACCAAATTTTTTTAGATGGAATAATTTCACTTTTAGAAGACGAACCAAATATCAAAATTGTAGGCACTGCACCTAATGGAAAACTAGCCTTAGAACGGATTAGAACCACAAAAGCGGACGTAGTCTTAATGGATATTAATATGCCAGAAATGGATGGTATTGAAGCCACAAAACAACTTAAAAAAACAAATCCAGATTTAAAAATACTTATGCTCACCATGCATAGTGAACCTCGATTTATAAAAGAATGTTTGGAAATTGGAGCAAAAGGATATGTGTTGAAAAATATTTCTAAAGATGATTTATTAAAAGCCATTGAAACGGTTTACCAGGACAAGCCTTATTTGGATAATGATACGCAAGAAAAATTAATTTCATCTATCTCCAATGCCGATGAAGAAGATGATAAAAATTATGATGAATTAGCTGCGCAAATTACACAACGCGAATTAGAAATTTTACAATTAATTGCCTTGGGTTTAACTTCGCAAGATATTGCGACTAAATTATTTATTAGTAAAAATACCGTAGAAACACATCGCAAAAATATGTTGGCAAAACTGAATGTAAATAATACAGCAGCACTTTTGAAAATTGCTTATAAAAAAGGCTTAGTGTAAGCTTTATTTAGGATATAAAAACAGGTAAAGTGCGACTTAGTTCGCACTTTATTATTTACCTATTCGTAGCAAAACGTTGCTCCCAATTCAAAAATCGTTCGATTTCTTTATCGATAATTGTCAGCAAATATCCAATCAATAATATATCATCTAAGCCACCTACAATAGGAATAAAATCAGGTAAAATATCTAACGGACTAACGATATACAACAAGATTAAGATGCCAACAAAAAGTGCGCTTTTCGACACTTCAAGGTATTGTTTATTGCGCCAGGCTTCTACCAAACGCAATACCACTTTTATTCGTTCAAAATTGTCTGCATATTTTTGAACTGTACTATCTAAAGAGGCATATACACGTTTCAATAAATTTTCCAACAATACATTCGATGTCATTAATTCTTGAACTTTAATGCTAGTTACAGGATAATATTTTCCGACGAGAAAATCTAAAAAGGAAGGTTTTGTCATTTATTTGCTTTATGAAATTCGTGTTCTTTTTCCCAAGCCATGAATCGTTCTATTTCTTTATTCAAGGATTTCACCAAATAACTTAAAATCAAAATATCATCTAATTGACCTATGATAGGAATAAAATCAGGAATTAAATCGAATGGATTAACAAAATAAAGCAAAGCTGCCACCACTGCTATAAGAGATTGTATAGAAATATTCTTATAATCGCCGTGTAACCATGCTTTCAGCATACGTGTTAAGGCAATAATTGAATCTTGTGTTTTGTAAAAAGATTCTGTGGCTTCGCCTATTTTTAAAAAAACAATATCTAGTAAATCTGACAACTTTGAATCAGATGTAATGGTACGTTCCGCACGTCTGTATAAATCATCTAAAATATTTTGCATGGTATTCAAATTTAAACAATTAAATGAGAGGAATGTTACTTATCAACTCAATCGCTTTTTATAATCTTCATAACCAAATGTTTGTATCACTTCATACTTTCCATCTGATTTTATTATACCAATATCTGGCAAATTAATGCCGTTAAAAGTACTTGTTTTTACCATGGTATAATGTATCATATCATCAAAAACAAGCTTGTCTCCTATTTTTAAAGCTTGATTAAAAAACCAGGTTCCCATAAAATCGCCAGCTAAACAACTCATTCCTCCTAAATTATATTCAAATTCCGTTTTGTGTTCTACTGAGCCCAAAACCATAGGTTTATAAGGCATTTCCAAGCAATCTGGCAGGTGGCAAGTAAAAGAAACATCCAGCATAGCTGTCGGGATATTTCCATGATGCACGATATCGATTACGGTAGAAACCAACACACCGGTTTGCCAACCAACAGCACTTCCTGGCTCTAAAATAATCTCTTGTATGTTGGGATATTTAGATTTGAAAGTTTTTAAAACTTGAATTAAATGGTTTGGTTCATAGTCCTTTCGTGTAATCAAATGACCGCCACCCATATTTATCCATTTGGCTTGTTGAATAAGTGGATGATATAATTTTTCAAAAGATGCCAATACACGCTCTAAAGTGTACGATGTGTTTTCACACAATGCATGAAAATGGAGTCCTTCAATTCCATCCGGCAATTTATCGGAAAGTTGTTGATGTGGAATACCTAATCGCGAATTAGGTGATGCCGGATTATACAAATCTGTTTCAATCTCTGAATAACCTGGATTTACACGTAAACCATACGAAATAGTAGGCAACATTTTTGCTTTATAACATTCATACTGCGATAAAGAATTAAATGTAATATGTGATGAGATAGCTTGTATTTCATCAAACTCTTGAGGCAAATAAACAGGGCAATACGTATGCGATTTTACTTGCATTTTTTCATGTACTAATTTTGCTTCATGCAATGAGCTGGCTGTGGCACCATGCAAGTATTTTTTTACTAATGGAAAAACATGATGAAAAGAAAACCCTTTTAAGGCACAAATAATATGGATTTCTGCTTCGTCTTGCACACGTTTCAACCATTCGAGGTTTCGAATTAATTTAGCTTCTTCTAATACATACGCTGGCGATGGAATTGATTGATACATCCTACTATTTTTTAAGAATAAATGAGGATACGAACTTACTAAAATTGAACAATTAATTCATTTAAAATGAGATTAATTTTAGTCGATTCCTAATTGACAAAACTGAAACGTATCACCATCAAACAAACCTCTATCGCTTAATTTTAAGCTTGGAATAACCAGTAGTGCCATAAACGAAAGTGACATAAAAGGTGAATGCAATGTACAACCTAAATTTTTAGCTTTGTGTACTAAAGCTGTATATTTTTCAGCGACGACCTCGCAACTATCTTGACTCATTAAGCCAGCAATTGGCAATGGCAAAACAGTACATGAATCAACACCTGCAACGGCCAAACCACCTTTGTGTTGAATGAGAGCATTCACTACTTTACACATACTTTCATCATCCACGCCAACCACAATAATATTATGTGAATCGTGTGCCACGGAAGAAGCAATTGCTCCTTGTTGTAAACCAAAATTTTTAATAATTGCACTGGCAATCGGCGCTTCGTGATATCTATTTACGATAGACATTTTTAAAATATCATTTTTTATATCAGAAATAGCTTTACCATTTTTGTTTTTTAAAACATTGCCTTCTAAATTTTTAGTGATTAATTGTCCATCTATCACTTCTATTATTCGTACTTTATCGGTTAAAACTTGGAGTTCAAAATCAGCTACATTTTTTTCTTTTATAGAAAAATTATTGATTACTTTTTCAGGTTTTGTTTTGATAAAACTATTCCCATTTTGCGCTACTAACTTTCCATCAATATACGTTTCTAGTATTTCAAAATCTTTTAAATTATTAATGATGATAAAATCTGCATTATCCATTATTCGTAACAGTCCAACATTTAAGTTGTAATGTAAAACTGGATTTACGCAAGCAGCTTTCAAAACTTTAAAAAGATTAATGCCTTTGGAAAGTGCACGTTTTACAAGTAGATTGATATGCCCAAGCAATAAATCATCAGGATGTTTATCATCAGAACAAAACATGATTTCATTTGGAAAATCATGCAATAAATCAATTAATGCTTCAAAATTTTTAGCAGCACTTCCTTCGCGAATCAGCACTTTCATGCCATTTTCTAACTTAAATTTTGCTTCCTCATACGTAAAGCATTCATGGTCAGTAGAAATACCGGCATGAATATATTGAATGGCTTTCTCACCTGTTAAACCTGGAGCATGTCCATCAATTGGTTTAAGGTATTTTTGGGCAATCGCAATTTTTTCCATCACTATTTTATCTTGAAATAAAACGCCGGGATAATTCATCATTTCTGCCAAATATTTAATTTCATTTTTCGACATCAATTCGTCAATATCAGCAGCAGAAATTTCTGCGCCGGCTGTTTCAAAAACAGTTGCCGGCACACAAGAAGGCGCACCAAAATTGAATTTAAATGGGCATTTATTCCCATTTTCTATCATGTAATAAATGCCTTCTTTTCCCAATACATTGGCTATTTCATGTGGATCGGAAACAGTAGCAACAGTGCCATGTATGACGGCTTTTTTAGCAAATTCTGTGGGTACCAACATAGAACTTTCTATATGTACGTGCGCATCTACAAATCCGGGAAGTATATACGTTTGAATTGTTTCATTTATTTTTTCAACAGATTTAATTTTCCCATGTTCAATTGTAATAATTGCAGGATAAATTTCTTGATTCAAAATATTGATATAGTTGGATTTGATTTGCATAAGTTTTAAGTTGTGAATTCAGGAATTTATTAAATAAAATGAATACAAAAAAACTTCGCACTAAGGCGAAGTTTAAAATTAATTGTTTTTATTTATAAATTAATATTCGTGTGGCAAAACAGGATTGATTTCTTCGTGCCAAGGTAAGCCATAGCTACCAATTTGCGACATGAACGGATCTGGATCCATTTCTTCTGTATTGTAAACTCCTGGCTTCATCCAAATGCCTTCTAACATTAATTTGGCACCCAACATGGCTGGTACACCTGTAGTATAGCTTACGCCTTGTGCTTTGGCATCGTTATAAGCATCTTGGTGTTTGCAATTGTTCCAAATAAAATAGGTTTTATGTTTTCCATCTTTAATGCCTTTTATTTGGCAACCGATGGAAGTTTCTCCTGAATAATTTTCACCTAATGAACCAGGTTCTGGCAATAAGGCTTTTAAAAATTCTAATGGAATAATTTCTCTACCTTGGAATAGAATTGGTTTGATGGAAGTAATACCGATGTTTTGCATTACTTCTAAATGTTTTAAATATTGTGCGCCAAAGGTCATCCAAAAACGAGCACGTTTGAAGGTTGGGAAATTTTTTACTAACGATTCTAATTCTTCATGGTACAATAAATAAGATTCTTTTGGGCCGATGTTAGGATAATCAATAGGCTTATGAATGGACATGGCTGGAATAATTTTCCATTCACCATTTTCCCAATATTTTCCATCTTGTGTAATTTCTCTTATATTAATTTCAGGATTAAAGTTAGTAGCGAATGCTTGACCATGGTCGCCAGCATTGCAATCTACAATATCCAAATAATGCATTTCATCGAAATGATGTTTGGCGGCATGTGCCACATAGATTTGCGATTGTCCTGGATCAAAACCACAGCCTAATAATGCCATAATTCCTTTTTCTTTAAAGCGTTCTTGATAGGCCCATTGCCAAGAGTATTCAAACTTAGCTTCGTCTTTAGGCTCATAGTTGGCTGTATCTAAATAATGAACGCCTGTTTCTAAGCAAGCATCCATGATAGTTAAATCTTGATATGGCAAAGCAATATTCATTACTAAGTCTGGCTTAAATTGATTGATAAGTGCAACAATTTCTGGCACATTATCAGCATCTAAAGCTGCGGTTTGAATTTTCATATTTTTGATATCAGCAGCAATGGCATCGCATTTGGATTTCGTACGACTTGCCAACATGATTTCGCTAAAAACTTCCGGCACAGAGGCACATTTACGCACTACCACGTTACCTACTCCACCTGCTCCGATAATTAATACTCTTTTTCCCATTTTTAAAAAAATTAATGAATTTGTGAATAATTGAAACTACAAATGTACAAAAAGCGAAAAAAGTTCTCGAATTAATTTTATATCAAAAAATTTAAAAGATAGTGACTTGTTTGCCAATGGCATTTTCGTGTTCTAATAGCCATTTTTTTCGCCATAATCCGCTGGCATATCCGGTGAGTGAGCCGTCTTTTCCTATCACTCGATGACAAGGAATTACTATGGCAAAAGGATTTTTACCATTGGCGCTTGCTGCTGCTCTGATGCATTTTTCATCCATTAATTGCTGTGCTAATTCTAAATATGAAATTGTTTTCCCATAAGGAATATGTTGCAGTTGCTTCCAAACTTTATGTTGAAAATCCGAGCCTTGAAAACATAGTGGTAACTGGAATGTGTTATTCACTGAATTAAAATATGTTTGAAGTTGATTTTTAGCTTCTATGCTAAGTACATTTTCTTTGTATTTAGTTTCATTTTCTTGTTCAAGGAAAGATATAGAATAAATAAAACGATTATCTGCTTTTATCTCGATAATTCCGATAGGTGTTGATAGCTGAGAGCGATAAAATTCAAGCATTGCACTGAAAAATTATTTTAAACTTTTATAATAGTTAAAAATATCTTTTAATGTTTTTTTAGGTTTAAAGTCAAACGTTTTAGTAAATAAGTTTCCGTCAATTATCACTGGATATTTAAAATAATTAATTAGATAAGGTGGAAACGATTTCCATTTTAAGAATCTGGAGATTGATTCTGTTAAGGTTGGTGGAATAGAAGGAATAGGTACTGTTTTAGAACCTGCTTCGTGTATGGCTGCTTGTAGCGCAATATAATCGTTGGGTGCTACATTGTAAACTCCACGAATATTTTTTTCAAATGCCAAACAAATTGCGTCACGCATATCATCGATATGAATAAATTGCATAAGTGGAGAAAAACCCCAAAGAACAGGAGAGCGTTTTTCAGACAACAATCTTGAAAAAGTATTACGAACACCTGGACCGGCAATATTACAAGGACGAAGTATCGTAATGTTTAATTCGGGATGTTTGTACAGATAAATAGTAGATAAATTTTCCAATTCTACAGAATCTACTAAATCTTGTGTTAATTCGGATGCTTTTAGTGGTGTGAGTTCGTCCAACAAAGAAGGATTGTATGCTGATGCTCCATATACGAAATAAGTAGATAATACTACAACTTTGGGAACCTTGTATTTTCTTGCTAAATCAAATAATTTACGTGTGCCAATTACATTGGCGTTGTATCGTGTAAAACGATTGAGTTCTTGAGCTGAAATTCTTCCTAAATGGATGATGCCATCAAATTCGTGTTCTCTAAAAATATCTTCAAAAATTCGTTTATTAAAATCGACTTTATAACTTTCAACAGGAATGCCTAAGTCCACTTTAGCCCGAAAGTCAACTGCAATAATCTTATACTCTTTTTTAAGGCTTTCAATTACTTTTTTAGCTAATGCTCCAGCGGCTCCGGTTACTAATATTTTCTTTTTGGGTTCCATAATTTATAGCTTATTGATGTTTATTATTTGTCTCTGTTTTTAAGTCTGCATAATATGCGTTACGTTTAGCTAGTCCAATTTCCAATAAGTTATTAATGGTATTTTTCACTTGATCTACTCGTGCAATTATATCCGCTTCTTTAACGACTGAATTATCGAAATGCATTGGCTCTCCAAAATGTATATATACTTTTGATGGAAAAAAATAAGGCAATACTAATGGTGCTACTGGCATTCCTAGTATTTTTGCCAACGGTTTAATATCGGCATAAGAACGAATATTTTCTTCCATGCCTACAATGCCAACCGGAATAATTGGTGTATTTTTTTCCATGGCTAAATGCATAAAACCGGATCCAAAACGTTGTAATTGATATTTATGTTTATACAGTTTGTTGGAGCCACGAACACCTTCTGGAAAAACGACGATGGCTTCTTCATTGTCCAACATGCGTTCGCAATTAGTTGGGTCTCCAATGACGGCACCTACTGAACTCAACCAATTTCCTATAAATGGAACGGATGGCAAAAAACGTTCTATCATAGCCTTGGGTGCACGAGCGCCATTTGGGTTTGTAATCAATGCGTAGCCTATTAAAATACCATCAATTGGTAACTGTCCACTGTGATTCGCAATAATTAAGCATCTACCTTCTTTAGGAATATTCTCTAATCCAAATGCTTCGACCTTGAAGAATTTATTATACAAATAGCGTGTAAAACGCATATTGTTTTTCATATTTCGAATATTAAAACCCCACGCATCGTATCCTTGAGAGCCAGTTTTATTGGGAAAAACATTGACGTATTCTTCTAAAGTAGAATCTTTAAATAGTTTATCGAAAATTGATTTATTGGTTTTTTGAGACTTCATTAAACTGTTTAGAATTAAAGTGTATCTTTACATAAATAAACTTTTAACTAATTTACAAAGAAAAAAATAATGAAACGAATATTCAATCATAAAGTAAAAATTAAGTGCATATTAATATTCTGTATTGTTGGATTTTTAGCTTGTCAAAAAGAAACGAAAAAAAAGGAGGATAAAGAATCCTTTTTATTAAATAAGCCATACGATAGCGTGTGTTTTCTAATGACACATAATGCGATGAATAATTCTGAAAAAGGATATACTATTCCTAATCAAACTCATTCTATTACACATCAATTAGAGAATGGTGTACGAGGTTTAATGATTGATACGTATGATGGAATGGATGGCCATGCGATGACTTATCATGCAGTTGCGCTCACAGGATCGCAAAAATTGGTGGATGTATTAAAAGAAGTGAAAGATTATTTGGTGGCAAAACCAAAAGAAGTTATTACTATTATTTTTGAAAATCAAGGAAGCAATGGGCAATTGAAAAAAGCGATTGATAGTTTAGCATTGGATAAAATGGCATTTGTTAAAAGTGGTTCTTCGTGGCCTACACTTCAAACGATGGTGGATAGCAATCAACGATTAGTCATGTTTTCAGAATTTGTAAAATCTCCGACAATTTCATATATGAGTTATGCTTGGGGAACAATATTTGACACAAAATATACTTATAAGAATGTGAGTGAATTTGACAGTGATATTAATCGTGGTGGAAGTGGAAGTAAGGATCTTTATTTAGTAAATCATTGGTTACAAAACTTTATAGGTTTGCCAGATAAAAGTTTAGCGCCGCAAGCAAATAATAGAGCTGTGTTAGGCAAACGTGTGCAAGATTGTGCCAATACCAATCATCATTTTATTAATTTTTTAGGCGTCGATTTTTATGAGATTGGAGAAGCGAAAGCAGTAGCCGATTCTATTAATGCTGCAAAATAAGTGTGTTATATTTATTTAAACGTTTTATTAAAGAATATTTTTTTGACTTTTTGCATTTTAATTTAGGGTAGCAATTTATACCTTGCAAGATGACATCCATGAAAAAATATTTATACTTACCACTACTTATTATATTAGTAACTTCTTGTAAAAAAGAGAGCACTAGACCAACAATTGCTTTAAATCCAAATACGGATTTACCACATTTATATATAAACATAAAAGGCGAACAAGAAATCACATCAAAAGAAGAATATTTGGAAGGAACAGTAAGGATTGATGGGCGAGGACGATATGATGATTATGAAGGCGAAATAGAAATTAAAGGAAGAGGAAATAACTCTTGGCAATTACCCAAAAAGCCTTACAAAATAAAACTAAAATCAAAAGCTTCTCTTTTAGGCTTGCCAGCTTATAAAGAATGGATTCTGTTGGCCAGTTATCTAGATGGCTCTTTTCTCTCAAATACTATACCTTATGAAATTGGACGACTATTAAAAATGCCTTACACGAATCATATTATTCCGGTAGAAGTAATAATCAACCATAAATATAGAGGATTTTACATCTTTACGGAAGACAAGGAAGTTGGTAAAAACCGAATAAACATTGGTAACGATGGCATATTACTAGAATTGGATACCAATTATGATGAAGAGTGGCAGTTCTTATCCTCAAATTTTCATTTACCAATTATGGTCCAATATCCGAAGAGCAAGGATATGTCGTTTTCTAAATTAATAGAAATAAAAAATAATTTTGAAACATTAGAAAATTTAGTTTACAGTTCCACTTTCCCAAATAATAATTATTTAGACTACTTCAGTGATACCGATTTTGTTAATTATATGATTGTACAACAATTGACTGCCAACAAAGAAATAAATCATCCTAAAAGCACGTATATCCACAAACTTTCCGGTGATACTAAATATAGAATGGGCATAATTTGGGATTTTGATTGGGCTTTTGGATATAGTGAAGTGGGTGCACATTTTGCTTCTTCTACAACATTAACGCCTTTGTTTTTAAGTAAAAATCCTACTTCAGGCACATTGTTTTTAAGCAGAATACTTCAAGATCCTCATCTTCGAAAATTACTTAAAACGCAATGGTATTGGTTTAGAGCAAATAAATACCATGATTTAAAAAATCATGTTAATGAGTATGCAACTTTAGTACAACAGGCTTTTGAAAATGATCAATATATTTGGGGCAAGCGAACGTCCAGTGGTGATTTTGAAAAAGACTTACAAAATGCACTAAATTTGGTTAGATGCCAGAGCAGAACACTTGGACAGCTATGTAAATACCATTTCAGTGATGAATTAATCTGCTGGTACGCCACCAACCATACTACCACTTGAAATCAGTTTACCATCTTTATTGTAAATTTCTACATTTATAAATACGATGCATTTATCTGAATCACATTCACGTTTGGATTTTGGTGGCGTTTTCACTTTTAGAGCCACTTGATCTGAATTTTTAGGATTAGTTACTGTAATTTTTTTAGTTGTTTTTCCATTTGAATCGACTAAATCTATTGGTTTTTCTGACCATTTTCCTTCTCCATTTACACCAGGACACCAACAATTAATTTGTGCCGTAATAATCACCTTGCCTATTTCATCTTTATCAATATTCCAAAAAACACAATTTACACTATCCGACAACATTTTACCTTCATGTGCCAGCTTAATGATTTCCAATAATCCTTTATCCCATCTTGTATTTGCATCTTTAATTTTGTTTATTTTATCAAGCGCATCCACCAAATCTAATATGTCTGTGCCGATGGAAATAACGGCTTTTGCAGCATTCGCATTTCCTATTAATTTCACTAAAACATCTTGCAAAGCTTTCTTAAATGCATCTTTAGATTTTTCTTTGAGTGTGTTTTCCAATTCCTTCATAATTTCATCTAAAACTGATTTTAAAAAGTCTGATGGCCAATTAATATCTGTTTTTAATTTATCATAGTATTCTAAAATCTTATCTATATTTTCACCTTTTTCAACTGCATTTTCTATTTGCTCAATTTTTTCTTTTAGATATTTAAATGTTTTTTTGAGTTTATCGCGTTCAGCTTTCGATAATTTTTTATCCATCATTTTTGCACCTATTATAGATTTTAAAATCTTCAAAGGCAAAACTAAAGTAGATGTAATATCTTTTCCAGATTCAACTTGTTTTCTTAATGGTGCGCTGTTGCAATTCATAAATTCAGTAAGTACATCCATCATCTCCGAATCTACTTTGTCTAAATTTTTAAGTAATTCTACTAATTCTGCTACTTCACGAATGGCTTTTACTTCGTTTACCAAATCATTATCTTCTAAATCTTCTTCTGCTTTTTCACCTTCTTCTTTTAATTTATTAATTAATTCGATTAGTTTATTAATTAATTCACGAATATCAACAGGTTCATGAGTACAAAAATCAATCGGTTCATCAAAATCATAAGATATTTTTGGAAGAAAAGTATCCAATGGATAAATGGAATTCTGCAAATTATCTGAAATAGATTTACTATTTAAAGTATCTGGGTTTTTCAATCTTTTCGAAATTAAAATCGAAACATTACCAAAAACGGAAGGTATAGATGAAAACTTATTATTTAAAAATTTAATTCCAAAATAAGTAGTACCTAACTCCACGTCCACCATACGATGCACATTAAAAAGTACGCCAACATTTGCATTAATGCCCACACCATGCTGCTTTCTGCCATTATTTATAGTAAACTCAATGTCTGACAAATTTAAATTAGTTGATTTATCTTTTCGCAACATCCATGAAAAACCTACGCCTAAAACTGGATGTACTTTTTTCTTACCAAAAACATAGGCAACTTGTGTATGCAAACCAACATTGTAATACTTTTGCTCAAAGTCGATAGCTACAGAATCTTGACTTGAACTTGCTTGTGGTAAATAAATAAATTGATTGGTTCCTGTTTTATTTCCTGAATGAAAACTTGTATTCAATTTCAATCGAACGTTTTTCTTAAACGTATAAGCTGCACCGAAATTAATTCCGGGAAAATTAAAAAATTGACTTTTACTTTCATCTCTGATTTCAACTACATCATCTATTTGCAAGGCATTCGCAATGTTATTTCTCAATGACGGATTTGCTGATATATATTGATTTATTACATTCCCACGAATGAATAGAAATTCTGTTTTAGATTTTTTTGTTGCAATTGGATAATGAATACCCAACTCAATACTTACGGTTTGTGCATTTAGGAAAAATGTACAAACAATAAAAACAATACTTAATATCTTATTTAAGTATTTCATAGAATGTAGCTTATGAAATTTAAATAAATATCAGATATTTGTCAATACCTAAAATTTATAAATTTACTCAGCTTGTTTTTTGCTAAGTGTGATGCGTTTTCTACTTACATCTACCTCCAAAATTTTCACACGTAGTGTTTGATTTAATTTCACCGCTTCATTGGGATCTTTAATAAATTTATTAGCTAACTCAGAAATATGAATTAAGCCATCTTGCTTTACGCCAATATTTACAAAGCAACCGAAATTGGTTATATTGGTTACTAATCCAGGCACTATCATTCCAGCTCTTAAATCTTCGATTGATTTTATGGTGCTATCAAATTCAAAAGCTTGAATTTCATCACGCGGATCGCGTCCTGGTTTTTCTAATTCTTTAAAAATATCTTGCAAGGTTGGCAAGCCTACTTCATCAGAAATATAGTTTTTTAGGATAACTTTTTTTCGAGTTTCTTTATTGGATAAAAATTCAGCAACTAGTACTTGTTGGTCTTTTGCTATTTGCTCCACTAATGCATATCTTTCGGGATGTACCGAACTATTGTCTAAAGGATTTTCGGCATCACTGATGCGTAAAAAGCCGGCAGCTTGTTCAAAAATTTTATCGCCTAAACGATGCACCTTTTTTAGTTCATTTCTATTTTTAAAAGCACCTTTTTCTGTTCTGAATTGAATAATATTTTCAGCAATGCTTTCACCCAAACCGGAAACATACATTAATAAATGTTTGCTGGCAGTGTTTAAGTTTACGCCTACTTGGCTCACACAACTCACTACAGTTTCATCTAATGATTGTTTCAATAAAAATTGATTCACATCGTGCTGATATTGCCCAACTCCAATAGATTTTGGATCTATTTTTACCAACTCAGCCAATGGATCCATTAAACGACGACCAATAGAAACAGCGCCACGAACCGTTATATCTTTATGCGGAAATTCTTGTCTTGCAACCTCAGATGCTGAATATATAGATGCTCCGCTTTCATTCACAGAAAAAATTTGCGGTTTCATTTCCCATTTTAAACTATTCAACCAATCTTCTGTTTCTCTGCCGGCAGTACCATTGCCCACCGCAATAACATTGATTTGGTGTTTATACATTAAGCCACGTACTATATTCTCAGCTTCTTGTTTTTTATTTTGTGGTGGATGCGGATAAATCACATTATCTTCTAACAATGTGCCTTTATCATCCAAACAAACTAATTTACAACCAGTAATAAAGCCTGGATCGAGTGCTAAAATAGGTTTTTGTCCAAGTACTGGCGACAACAATAATTGGCGTAAATTTTTCACAAATACATCAATCGCATCTTTATCTGCTTTTTCTTTTGATAAATTTCTAAATTCAATTTCAATAGAAAATTTCATCAAACGTTTGTAAGCATCTATCAATGCCATTTTTACTTGTTCTGTAGATGTGTTATTTCCTTTCAATACACGATGGAATAAAATATCCAACGTTTGTTCTTCATCAGGTGCAATGTGGAAATACAAAAAGCCATCTGCTTCGCCTCTACGCATGGCTAACATACGATGTGAAGGACAATGTTTTAATGGCTCTTCCCAATCAAAATAATCTCTATATTTTTGAGCATCTTTATCGTCTTCTTTACCATACGCCACTCGTGTTTTAACAGTGGCATGTCGTTCAAATTGTTGACGTACCAAACTACGAACTATCATATCTTCATTCAGCCATTCAGCCATAATATCACGAGCACCTTGCAAGGCATCCTCTACATTCAACACTTCTTCTGTAATAAATTTTTCGGCTCTTGAAAGCACATCACGCTCTTGTTGAAAATATAAAATAGTTGCCAATGGTTCCAATCCTTTTTCTTTAGCTATAGATGCTTTTGTTTTACGTTTTGGTTTAAATGGCAAATAAATATCTTCTAAAATAACTGCATCATAACACGTGTCAATTTTTTCTTTAAGTTCATCCGATAATTTTCCTTGTTCTTCGATAGATTTTAAAATCGCTGATTTCCTTTTTTCTATTTCTCGATATTTTTGAATACTACTTTTGATTAAGCCTATTTCTACCTCATCTAAACTACCTGTTTTTTCTTTTCGGTATCGCGCGATAAAAGGAATAGTTGCACCTTCGTCAAATAATTCAACAGTAGCATTTATTTGATGAATATCTATTAAAGTTTCTTTGGAAACGAGTTGTATTATTGTTTGCATACTTCTAATAAAGGGTTGCAAAAATAGAATAAAATAGAGAATAGAAAAGTGGTGAAGAAATAATGTTATTAACTTTATAAATGTTGGTTGGAAAACAACAATAAAATATGAAGGAGAAACTTGTAAAAAATAAATCAGTAAAAACTTAATTTTTAATTTTTAATAAACGAAAACACTTATAGAAATATAAAAAAGAAACAAATAAAAAACCAATTACAATTGGAATTTTTCCTATACGATGTCCAACCCAACTTAATGTGTTTTCTTGTGTATATTCTTTTACATTGCCAACAGGTTTAAATTCTTCAAAAAGGAAATATGCTAAACCTACAAATAAAACTCCTAGTAAGAAATAAAATAAAGCTTCGAGTTTCCTATTGTTCATATTAAATGACTTAAAAATTAAATTACTGAATCAATATATGACGAATTTTTGTGCAATAGAAATTTATTTATTAGCCACAAAATAATAGAATAACCTAACCATAAAAATGGAAGTGTAAAAATAATGATGGCTGATTTCAAAAGAAAACAGCCATTATCCAATTGGATATTTTTTAATCTACAAATAATTCGTCTTTATCCGCTTTATCTTGTAATAATTTTGGAACAGAAAAACGTTCGCCGTATTTCGCTTCCAGTTCTTTGGAACGCTCAATTAATTTCTTTAAGCCGTAACCATTAATGAATTGTAGCGTTCCGCCATTAAATGGTGAGAAACCCCAACCAAATATAGAACCTATGTTTGCATCTGCAACTGAGCGTAAAACACCTTCTTCTAAGCAACGAACGGTATCTAATGCTTGCACCACCAATATTCTATCTATCATTTCTTGTTGAGCTAATGCTTCTTTTTGTGGAAATAAATTGGTAAGTTCTTTCCATAAATATTTCGTTTCTCCTTGTGGATATTCATAAAATCCGGCACCAGCTGCTTTGCCAGGTCTGTTGGCTGCTAACATTTTTTCGCATACAGCAAATCCGGGATGGAAAGGTACCATTTTGCCTTCGGCTTGTAAATCTTTTTCTGTTTGCTTGCGAATATGTTCCATTAACTTTAAACTTACTTCATCTGTTAATGCTAATGGACCAACTGGCATTCCAGCTTTCAATCCAGCCATTTCTATCACGTGTGGATGTTGCCCTTCGCCCAACATAGCAATACCTTCCATCACATACGTAGAGAAAACTCTTGAAGTATAAAAACCTCTTGAATCATTAACAACTATGGGTGTTTTCTTAATTTGTAATACATAATCGAATGCTTTTGCTAATGTAGCATCGTCTGTTTCTGAACCGCAAATAATTTCTACCAATGGCATTTTATCCACTGGAGAAAAGAAATGCAAGCCTATAAATTGTTTAGGTCGCGAAGATGCTGTGGCCAAGCCTGTGATTGGCAATGTTGAAGTGTTAGAAGCAAATATACCTTCAGGCATCATGGTTGTTTCAGCTTCTTGTGTAACTTTTGCTTTTAAGGTTCTGTCTTCAAAAACGGCTTCAATAATTAAATCACAACCTTCGAATGCTGGCTTATCTGTTGCTTTAATTCTATTTAAAACTTCTTCCATTTTTTCTTTGGTCATTTTCCCTTTGCTTACTATTTTTTTCAATAAGCCTTCGGAATAAGATTTGCCTTTTTCGGCTGCTTCCATGCTCACATCTTTCAATACTACTTCCATGCCTGAAAGTGCTGTAACATAAGCAATTCCGGCACCCATCATACCTGCACCTAATACGCCTACTTTTTTAGTGGTATATTTTTCGATTCCTTTTGGTCGTGAGCCGCCAGCATTTATAGCATTAAGATTATACCAAAAAGTATTAATCATATTTTTGGAAACTTGACCAATTGCTAATGAAGTAAAGTAGCGCGATTCAATTCTGCATGCGGTTTCAAAGTCCACCACACTACCTTCTACTGCAGTATTTATAATAGCTTCCACTGCAGGATAATTGCCATGCGTTTTTTTCTTAGTCATAGCTGGAACGATTGGAATCATGCCAGCTACTTTCGGATTGCGCGCATCACCACCTGGAAACTTAAATCCTTTATCATCCCACGGATTGATAGCTTTTGGGTTGGCTTTTATCCAAGCTTTTGCTTTAGCTATCATATCTTCCGGTGTTTCCGCCATTTCATTAATAATGCCGTTGCTTACTGCCTCTTTTACTTTTAATCGTTTGCCTTCTGTTAATAAAGGTAAAGCTGGTTGTAAACCAATCATACGTGTTAAACGAATAATTCCTCCACCGCCAGGCAATAGGCCTAAACCGACTTCCGGCAAACCAAATTGCGCCTTTGGATTGTTTAATGCAATTCTATAATGACATGCTAAAGCTATTTCTAAACCGCCACCCAATGCTGTGCCGTTTAGTGCTGCAACTACTGGTTTTCCTAATGTTTCTAATCTGCGTAATTGTGCTTTTAAACCTTCGCACATGTCAAAAATTAATTTGGCATCTGTTTGTTTGAATAAATCATCTATGTCTGCACCTGCAAAGAAAGTGGACTTTGCAGAAGTCAAAATTACACCTGCAATTTCTGCTTTTTCTTTTTCCAATTTATCGATGGTTTCTAACCATAATTTTCCGAATGCTTCGTTGATTACATTGGCACTTCTACCTTGCATATCCATCGTTATGGTTACGATGTTGTCTGAGTCTTTTTCGTAGTGGAACATTTTTTTGTGTTTTATTTTTTGATAATTTCTTTTAAAAAAAATTCTTTAGTGTATATTTTATTCTATTGGTAACTATATATTAAATCATTACTTAAACCTGATAAATTATCTATAAAAATTGGACTCTTTATTTCATCAATAAATGTTTTCCAATACTTTTTAATAAAAGACAAGACTTGATAATAATCATTTTCAATACAATTATATTTTATCTCAGTATTAGCTATTAATTTGTTTTCAAAATTTGCTCCATATAATCGCCTATAAATAACTCTTAAATCACTTATAAATTCTTGCCTTAAATGTATGAATGAAATACTATTTTTGAAATCGAAATAATGATAATTTCCATTTTCATTTGTATATTTTAAAAATTCGGCATGACTGTTTGCCTTATTGTATGAATATGATTCTCTAAATTTTTCATTAACATCATCAAAAGAATAACCATATATAAACTCTTCCTCTATATATTCTGGAATTACAATAGATATTGACAAATCTTTTTGAACATACCTATAATGTAGTTTAGATTTACTGACAAGAGTTTCACCATTTAATATCCAAATAAGTCCATTTTTTTTATAAAAATCTTCTCTTTGTTTTATCTCATCAACATTAATATTGGAGTTCTGAACTTCTATTACCAAACCATTGTCTAATTGAATATCAGCTCTATGATAGATATTAGTTTCGTTATCAAATAATGTTACTTCTCGATTTTTTAATGGAAAAATATTCTGCCAATCTAAATGCCACTTTGTAATAGGTTCGTACCATGAATCACATTCGTTCTTGTTAATATGATACCAATGAGCAATATTTTTAAAACCTTTTCTTCCTTTTACTTCTGAATTACAACCTTCACAAAACGCTAATTGGCCAGAAGTGGATACTTCAATCTTATTATTATTATCAACTGCGTATCTCATTTTCTACACTAACTCTACAATCGTACTCACACCCATTCCACCGCCAACACATAATGTTGCCAAGCCTGTTGATTTACAACTTATAAAAATTAATTCTATCATTTTTTATAGTTTTTATTTTTATCAACCTAACAACACCTGTGCAGGAATTCCTAAATGTTTATTTAGCTTTTTGGCAATTTCTAAGGTTAATGGTTTTCTATGATTTAAAATAGATGAAACATAACTTTTACTGCCAATATATTTTTCCAAATCTTTTTGCTTTAGTTGCTTTTCTTCAATCGTCAGCTTAATTGTTTCAATAGCATCTGGTAATGGTATAGCGTAATGTGCATCTTCGTAGTTTTTAATCAGCAACAATAATACTTCCAATTCATTTCCCAACACAGAATTTTTCTTTGGTTTCAAATCAAATAATTCTTCCACTCTATTCAATGCCTTTTGATATTCTTTTTCCGTTTTAATTATCTTTAGTTCCATCTTTCTTATATTTTATCGTTGTTACATCAATCTTATCATATTCTGCATGTGTTCCAAACCATTTTATTTGTATGGCTTTATACTCAAATGAAATACGCACTACCAGCCTGTAATCATTTCCATGTATATTAAATACAACTCTGTCATCATCTACAATACTCGCATTTTTATATACTGTTTTTAACTCATTAAAATTCTTAAAATCAGCATCCAGTAACTCAAAATACCATTTCAATAAAGCATTCTTAGCTTTCGGGTATTTCCTTACATATTCTAATAATGTTTTTCTTGCAATAATATTAAACATAACAAAGATAATAAAAGTTTACCAATAGTAAACTTTATTTTATAAATTTTACACCAACTCCACAATCGTACTCACACCCATACCACCGCCAACACAAAGTGTAGCTAAGCCTGTTGATTTATTACTGCGCTCTAATTCATCTACCAAAGTTCCAAGAATCATGGAACCTGTTGCGCCCAGCGGATGACCTAATGCAATAGCACCGCCATTTACATTTAGTTTTTCATCAGGCACATTAATATCTCTTTGCAAACGCAATACTGCTGACGCAAATGCTTCATTCATTTCTACCAAATCAATATCGTTGATAGTCATACCTGCTTTTTGTAAAGCAATTTTTGAAGCAGGTCCAGGACCGGTAAGCATGATAGTTGGTTCTGTGGAAGTAACCGCTACTGAACGAATGATGGCTCGTGGTTTTAAGCCTAATTTTTCACCAATTTCTTTATTTCCAATCAACACTAAACTTGCACCATCTACAATTCCCGATGAATTTCCAGGTGTATGAACATGGATTATTTTTTCTAATGTGGTATATTTTTCTAAAGCAGTGTTATCAAAGCCCATTTCACCCATCATTTGAAAGGCTGGATTTAACGACAACAAACCTTCCAAAGTTGTATCCGGTCGATTGTATTCATCTTCCTCTAAAATGGGAAGACCATTAATATCAACTATTGGGACTATCGATTTTTTAAAACGTCCTTCTGCTTTTGCAATGCCTGCTAATTTTTGTGAGCGCAACGCATAATTATCGCAATCTTCACGAGAAAATCCTTCTAAAGTAGCTATTAAATCAGCACTAATGCCTTGTGGAACAAAATCAGTATGATTATTTACACGCATATCTAAAACCCATGCACCACCATCGTAACCCATTGGTACACGCGACATAGATTCTACACCACCTGCGATGATTAAATCTTGCCAACCGGAACGCACTTTCATAGCTGCTAAATTTACAGCTTCTAAGCCTGATGCACAGAAACGGTTTAATTGAAAACCTGGAACTGTTGTTGCATAATCTGCCATCATTACAGCCGTTTTGGCAATATTACCACCTTGGTCACCTATTGGTGTAACACAACCCACAATTACATCTTCTACTAAAGATGTATCTAAGTTATTTCTTTTTTGAATGGCTTTTAGCATTTGTGCTAATAATTCTGTTGGAGTTACTTCGTGTAAGGCTCCGTTTTTCTTTCCTTTGCCGCGTGGTGTTCGAACGCAGTCGTAGATATAAGCTTCTGCCATTTTATTGCTGATTTAAGATTTATGAATTCAAATTTATTTATCAATTTTCTTGAACGCTTCAACATCTATTATATAGAACAAATCAATACTGACATTTTCCCTAAAGTATGTTTTAATGTATTTTATGCACCAAACGTTCGTTTGATAAAGATAGAGATTAAATTATAATAAACAATGTATGCATTGAAAATTAATAATAGGATTTACAAACAACAGAATAACAGTTGTTAAATGCCTTTTCAAAATCTTGTTTGCGGATTTTAATCCGATTATCTCTTGCTAATTGTACTAAATAGAATTGGAATTAAATCTGAAATAAATATATATTTAAAATCATTAAAATTATATGCTATTTTTTCAATTAAACCAGTGATAAAATACTGCAACCGCCATCTTTGTTTATTTATAGTTAGAACGGTCAATGAGATTTAGAAAATCCAAACGATATTTAATATGTCATTTCTTCCAAAATAAGTTTTCAGTATCAATTCAAAGAGCTTCTGAACAAAGGGATTATGCAACGACTTCATAATCAATTATTTTTGGTTTATTTCTGTGGTATTGGAAGTTATAGTATTATCTATCATAAAATCTTTCAAATATAGTTTGGAAAATTAATAATTTTGTCTGAGTTTATTTTGACATTACACATTGTTAATAACTGATAGTTAAATAGTTATATGTAAAAATCATACTAAACATGATGCACAACATTGATTTTTTTTATTAACTATTTAAACGTACAACTAGTTATTTATAGCACTTTTCAGTTACCAATAGATTTGTAAAAAATAGTTTTCAATCATCTTAACAATTTTTGTTTTGCAAATCTGCTTATAATATAGTATATTTACAGTATAGTTCTTTTTAGTAGTAACACACAATTTTACTATATGACAAAACTTTACACTCTTTTTTACATATTGTGTTTTTCTGTTTTACACGCTGTAAACTGTTACGCACAAAATGAACTCTACAACAACAGTGGAATTATTTTCATGAATACAGGTTCGGCTTCTGCTACACCAACGTTGTTTGTAAATGGTAATCTTGTAAATCAAAATGGTGCTTTTACAAACAGTGGTAGCTTTTTAGAGTTAAAAGGAAACATTGCCAATAATCCTACTACGTACAACTATATTTCTACAGGTATTGAACGTTTTTCTGGAAGTTCAAATCAAACAATTTATGGAACTTGGAATGGAACCGCTTCTAACCGAAATCAATTTTATAATTTAAAAATTTACAAGACAGTTATTTCCGGTGAAAATATAATTTTAGACAATGGAGTAACCGGAAATACAGTAAATATAAATGCAACAGGCACCTTGAACTTTGAAGGTACAAATGGTATAATTAGAACGCAATCCACCTCTTCTACCAGTCCATTTACAGGGAACTATGCAAATACATTAAACATCTTAAATACATCTACTTCTGCTATTATAAATGCAAGCACAAATCCTACAAATCTAACAAGATATATAGAAGGAAAGTTACAACGACAAGTTAATTCTGGAACCTATTATTTTCCTGTTGGTGTAGAAAAAACAGGATTAGATGGAATGGAAGCATTTTCAATTACCATTAATTCATTATCTGCATCAACTGGTTTATTAGGATATATACAAAATGTTCCAGCAGGACGATTGTCAATAGCAAATGATTTAATAGCAAATGGTGGTGTCTTGTTTTATGATATAGGTTCTTTCTCTAATCCTACGCAAAATAATTTTTCATAATGCGTTGGTGGTCCTGACGGACATGATGATGTTGCTGTTATTGATCAGGCAATAACACATGAATGGATGGTGATACCAAGTGCTGCACCAGCATCTGTTGACTATGATATTAGCGTTTCGCCTGGTACTGTATTAGAAAATCAGATCACTTATTCTATGATGGGTTCGCCTTGCAATGGTTTATATAACAAAGCACAATACTTAGCACGTGACGGAAGAATTGGCGGCAATAGTGCAGTTGGTCCAACTGTGAATTACTGGGTACCTGGTGTTCAAGGATTATATCAAAGACCAACCTTAAAAATACTTGATAATCAAAACGGTTTTTCTCGTTTTCGTTTATTTGGTGCTTCTGATAACAATACTTCATTGCCAGTAGAATTAACTAAATTCTACATTACACCAGTTAATAATGAATATTTTAATCTAAACTGGGAAACGGCTTCTGAATTAAATAATGCAGGATTTTATATACAACGTAGCACTGCAGGTACTCCTTTTGAAAACATAGGTTGGGTGAGTGGAAACGGTACTACAAGCTCTATAAATAAGTACAGTTTTACGGATAGAAATGTAATTCCAAATACAATATATTATTACAGATTACAACAAATCGATATAAATCAGGCATTTAAATACTCAAACACATTATCTGGAATATTAAATGCTTCTAATGATTTTAATGTATTAAATATAGTACCAAATCCTACAACAATAAACCCTCAAGCAACTGTATTTATACCAGAAAATGGAAAAATACAAATAAGCATTTATGATATTCTGGGTCAAAATTTAAACGATAATTTCATTAGCCTAAGCAAAGGAAATAACATTGTAGATATTGATATGTCAGATTTAGCAACAGCTACTTATTTAGTAAAATTCAATTACAACAACACTACTATCATAAAAAAAATTATTAAGAATTAAATCATCGAAAAATGAAAAAAATCATACAAATCATACTATTAACCGTAGTCGTAAATAGTACATTTGCTCAAACAGGTAATGTTGGTATCGGAACTGCAACACCAGATGCAAGTGCTGTGTTGGATATTAATTCATCTAACAAAGGTGTTTTATTTCCTAATGTAGCATTAACAAGTGCAAGTGCTGCTACACCATTATCATCACCTGCAACTGGTTTAATTGTTTGGAATACAGGAACTGGTGGTCTATCGCCAGCTGGTTACTATTACAACTCAGGCACTTCAGTTTCACCAGTTTGGACTAAAGTTGCCAATGGTGCAGTTTTAACAAACACATTAACTAATGGTAGAATTTTAATTGGAAACGCATCAAATATTGCTACCGAACAAACAATGAGTGGTGATGTAGCAATATCAAACACAGGTGTGGCAACAGTACAGGATAACTCGGTAGATGGAACAGATATTGCACTTGGCAGCGATGCAACAGGTGATTTAATGTATTACGATGGAACCAACTGGGTTCGCTTAGCTTCAGGAACAACCGGACAATTGTTACAGGCAAATGGTGCTGCAGCGCCGTCATGGTCGGCAAGAACAGCTATACTAAATTCACAAAACGGATTATCAACTGTTACTACTGGTGGAAGCGCATCAGCAACAACACCATACGTAGAGTTAGGTGGTACCCTTTACAAAGCAACTACAATCACACAAGCTTCAAATGCCTTTACCATTGCAAATAATGGTACAGCAAACACTATTGTAAACTTATCTTCATCAGGCGATTTAGATATTCAGGATAATGGTACATCTGCACTATTTGTTAGAGACGATGGAAATGTAGGTATTAATAATAACGCACCAACTGCAAAATTACATGTGATAGTACCAGCAAATACAGCTAATAACAATCCTGCCGCAAATGGTATCTATGTATATAATGCAGGTGATAATGCAGGTGATAATGATGATGCAATTATTGGAGCACGTGTTCTAGGCGCAAATTCAGGAGATCCATTCTTTTCTTTAGATATTGATGGTATAACAGGATGGTCTATTGGTATTGATAATAATGACCTTGATAAATTGAAATTCTCTAATGCTTGGAATGATCCAGGAGCAAATACACGTATGACTATAACAACTGCTGGTGATGTTGGTATTGGAACAACTGCACCAACTGCAAAATTAGATGTAGCAGGTATCTTAGCCATGAATGATAATGGAATTCGTTTGAGACAAGGCACAGATGCAAACCATCAGGTAATTTTTAATGCAACAGTTGATGGCCCATCTATTGAAGGCTGTGGAGGAATTCAATTTAAGAAAAATTGTACGCCAGAAGTATTAGGTGTTTGGAATACAACAGCATTAGATGTGCAAAATAGCCAGATATACGCAAGAGAAGGATTAAAAACAAGAAAATCTTATCGTTATTTCAGATTAAGGGCTAATGAAGATAATGCATGGACTAAGGATTTAGGTAATTGGGATATTTGTTATTTGGCAGGTGTTTCCATGTATATGAATAATAATGTTACTTGGGATATTGATAACCAATGTAACGTATATCCTACTTATAATACATTAGATGATTACGTTGGTGATGGTGGTAATGAAGATGCTTTATATTCTTCTAATGTGGAAACGGTAGATTACAATACCAAGCTTGCATGGAGATTATATGTAGAAAGTTTTATTGATAATAATGCAGTATATTGTGGTGTAATTTGTATGAATCTTGAGTAAATCAAAAAAATAATATATCTATCCTTTTAAAAGATGAGAGCCAAAATTATCTCAACTGTAATATTTTTAATTACAAATACTTTAAACGCACAAACTTTAAAAATTCAGGTAAGCGATAGTATTATAGCTAAACCAGAATATTTATGGTTGAAAGTTTATAGTAACGGTATTTTTACTTTAAAAGATTCAGTGCTGGTTTCTAATCAAAATAAAAATAATATTAGCTTTAATATTGGAAATTATACCAATCACATTAATATAATAGTCCAATTTGTTTAATTGGAATTTTTTTATTAAATTTGGACTATATAATAAACGTGTATGGCTCTACCAAAAATAATTTTGATTAAAGAATCCGAAAAAGAGAT
>Ga0209063_1000045_pt1 | contig 152815 bp, 108 predicted proteins | sample KloWWTmeKNB19Kit_FD_187177 | JGI IMG/M metagenome (GOLD analysis project Ga0209063, IMG submission 187177) | Active sludge microbial communities from Klosterneuburg, Austria, studying microevolution and ecology of nitrifiers - Klosterneuburg... | ecosystem: Engineered > WWTP > Aerobic digester... | reverse complement strand
CCGTACTGGAACAGCCTTGGGCATCGGTCACCGTAACGGATGCTGTTGTGGTTGACGTTACCATGATGCTCTGGCCGGTCGCACCCGTGCTCCACAAGTAATTCGTGCCGGAAGGACCGGCGTTCAACACGATGGAAGAATTAGGGCAAAGCGTGGTGTCGGGGCCGAGGTCAACAGCGGGTGGTGTCAAGTTCGTGATCGTCGCCACATCGGAGGCCGTGCAGCCGTTCACCATAACATCCACCGACCAAGTGCCCGTACCGACGGTGATGGTCGGCGTGACGGCACCGTTGCTCCAGAGGTATGATCCCCCAAGAAGCGTGGCATCCAAGGTGGCCTGAGCGCCCGGGCACACAGCTATGTCGGTACCAAGATCCACCACAGGCAGTGGAGTGACGGACACGCCGATGGAATCCCGCACAGCACAACCGTTGAGCGTGGCGTCCACCCAGAACGTTCCTGTAGAAGAGACGGCGATGGAATCAGTGGTGGCACCGGTGTTCCAGAAATAGGTTGCACCAGCAACGGTTACGCCGATCATCACGGACCCGCCGGCACAGATCGTACGGTCCGGCCCGAGGCTCACCGATTGCAGGTTGAAGTTGGAAAGGTCCGCCGCGTCCGAGGTAGAGCAGCCGTTCACGGTTACTTGCACGGAATAGTTACCCGGCGCGTCTGTGGTGAGTGTTGGTCCCGTGGAACCATCGTTCCAGAGGTAGGTGGCGCCTGCCGTGGTGGCATCGAAGGTGGCTGAAGCGCCGGGGCAGACCACTTGGTCAAGACCAAGATCCACCGTGGGCGGCGTCAAGTTCGTGATGGTGGCGGCATCGGAGGCCGTGCAACCGTTCACCGTCACATCCACGGACCAGATGCCCGTGCCGACGGTGATGGTCGGGGTGATGGCACCATTGCTCCAGAGGTAGCTGCCTCCTGGTGTTGTGGCATCCAAGGTGGCCTGGGCACCCGGGCAGACCGCGACGTCAGGGCCAAGATCCACCACGGGTAGCGGGGTTACGGATACATCGATGGAATCCCGCACAGCACAACCGTTGAGCGTGGCGTCCACCCAGAACGTTCCTGTAGAAGAGACGGCGATGGAATCAGTGGTGGCACCGGTGTTCCAGAGATAGATCGCACCAGCAACGGTTACGCCGATCATCACGGACCCGCCGGCACAGATCGTTCGGTCCTGCCCGAGGCTCACCGATTGCAGGTTGAAGTTGGAAAGAAACGCGGCATCCGAGGCGGAGCATCCGTTCACGGTTACTTGCACGGAATAGTTACCCGGCGCGTCTGTGGTGAGTGTTGGTCCCGTGGAACCATCGTTCCAGAGGTAGGTGGCGCCTGCCGTGGTGGCATCGAAGGTGGCTGAAGCGCCGGGGCAGACCACTTGGTCAAGACCAAGATCCACCGTGGGCGGCGTCAAGTTCGTGATGGTGGCGGCATCGGAGGCCGTGCAACCGTTCACCGTCACATCCACGGACCAGATGCCCGTACCGACGGTGATGGTCGGGGTGATGGCACCATTGCTCCAGAGGTAGCTGCCTCCTGGTGTTGTGGCATCCAAGGTGGCCTGAGTGCCCGGGCAGACCGCGACGTCAGGGCCAAGATCCACCACGGGTAGCGGGGTTACGGATACAATGATGGAATCCCGCACAGCGCAACCGTTGAGCGTGGCGTCCACCCAGAACGTTCCTACAGAAGAGACGGCGATGGAATCAGTGGTGGCACCGGTGTTCCAGAAATAGGTTGCACCAGCAACGGTTACGCCGATCATCACGGACCCGCCGGCACAGATCGTACGGTCCGGCCCGAGGCTCACCGATTGCAGGTTGAAGTTGGAAAGGTCCGCCGCGTCCGAGGTAGAGCAGCCGTTCACGGTTACTTGCACGGAATAGTTACCCGGCGCGTCTGTGGTGAGTGTTGGTCCCGTGGAACCATCGTTCCAGAGGTAGGTGGCGCCTGCCGTGGTGGCATCGAAGGTGGCTGAAGCGCCGGGGCAGACCACTTGGTCAAGACCAAGATCCACCGTGGGCGGCGTCAAGTTCGTGATGGTGGCGGCATCGGAGGCCGTGCAACCGTTCACCGTCACATCCACGGACCAGATGCCCGTACCGACGGTGATGGTCGGGGTGATGGCACCATTGCTCCAGAGGTAGCTGCCTCCTGGTGTTGTGGCATCCAAGGTGGCCTGAGTGCCCGGGCAGACCGCGACGTCAGGGCCAAGATCCACCACGGGTAGCGGGGTTACGGATACAATGATGGAATCCCGCACAGCGCAACCGTTGAGCGTGGCGTCCACCCAGAACGTTCCTACAGAAGAGACGGCGATGGAATCAGTGGTGGCACCGGTGTTCCAGAAATAGGTTGCACCAGCAACGGTTACGCCGATCATCACGGACCCGCCGGCACAGATCGTTCGGTCCTGCCCGAGGCTCACCGATTGCAGGTTGAAGTTGGAAAGAAACGCGGCATCCGAGGCGGAGCATCCGTTCACGGTTACTTGCACGGAATAGTTACCCGGCGCGTCTGTGGTGAGTGTTGGTCCCGTGGAACCATCGTTCCAGAGGTAGGTGGCGCCTGCCGTGGTGGCATCGAAGATCACGGATGATCCCGGGCATACGGTGGTGTCGAGCCCGATGTCGGCCACAGGTAGTGGCTTCACCGTCACTTGGATCGCGTCGGTCACTGAACATCCGTTCAGGTCCAGATCAACTTGGTAAACCCCGGTTGCGGACAGCAGAAGGGTAGGGGCCGTGCTTCCATCCTGCCACAAATAAGTTGCACCGGGTACGGTCGCATCGAGCGTCATGGAGGCACCGGCGCAGATCGACGTGTCGTTCCCAAGGAATACCGTCGGCATCGGCTTGTAGCCCACCACGATAGAATCCCTGGCGGAGCAATTGTTCCGGGTCACTTCGGCCCAATACAGTCCGGATGTCGTTACGTTGAACGTTGCTCCCGTTGATCCATCCTGCCAGAGGTACGTGGAACCCGGTGCAAATGCGGTAAGCGTGAGGTTCTCACCTGCGCATAGCATAGTGTCCGCACCAAGGTCAACGACCGGGAGCGGGTTGTAGGCAATGGACACCTGGTCCGAATTGCTGCAATTCTGTGCCGTTACGGTGACGCTGTAGTTACCTGCGGATGTCACATGGAATGTAGGATCAGTGCCACCGTCCTGCCAGAGGTAAGATCCTCCCGGAATGCTGGCGTCCAGGTCCATCATGTCCCCCGCACAGAGAGCCAGGTCAGGGCCAAGGTCTACCGAGGGCAGGGGCGTAACGGCCACATGCACGGTATCGCGGAGGATGATCGTGCCGGAAATGTTGATGTCATCGATACCGAAGTCATCACCGACGCCGTCAGCAGAGGTAATGTTGATACAGGCAGAGACACTGGTCTGTCCGGGACCGGCGGTCCAAAAGGTGCCGAATGGCTGCCATCCTGCGCCATAGGCGCCAAATGTCATATCGGGCCACTGGGCCAGCACGCCGTCCATCACCCAGACGGCACGGGCCGGCAGGGCATTGCTCAGTGTCCGGGCTGAGAACCCCAAATAGTAGGTCTGTCCAGGACAGCACGGAATGGTCTGGCACCAAACGTCCTGCTGGTTGTTCACCCAGCTTACGTATCCGCCGTTACCGATCAGGAAGTTTCCATTGCCTGTTCCTTGGAATTGAGCGTGGTACCAATTCGCATTGGAGCCGACCGTATAGATGCCCTCATTCTGCAAGGAAGTCGAGGAATAGGTGTACTCGGAGCTAAAACCTGTGTTCCCGGCCGAAAAATTTCCGTTCACCACGAGATTGCCGCTGGGATAGCTCACTTGGCACCAATAATCGCCAGCACTCGTCACATTGATGTCCGGCGTGGTCTCCCCGGTGCTCCAGAGATAAACGCCGTATCCGGCTGGCCCGTGCAAAGTGGCTGTACCGCCTTGGCAGATGGTGGTGTCCGGCCCGATATCAATGGAACAGATAGGCTGGGCCTGAACAATGTGCCCAAGCGACCAGGCAAGCAAAAATGCTGCCCACCCCGTCCGTGATATGCGGTGGCCTTTCAAAGCGATATGGTCACTGGTCAAATTTCGGGCCGTTGCAGTGCAATATGTCACTATTGACGGACTATTCGTTCACGACGCTGTCAACACCCGGTTGATCCCTTGGTAAAAGTGTTCGTCCGTCCGAGTAAAGTGAAGACGCAAAAGTTCGCTCACGCGTTGGCTGCGGAGGCGGCTCTGTTCGTTGTGCACAATGGTGTTGAAACAAAGCAGGCCGCCGGGGGAGGTACACTTCCTCAGGTCGCGGATGAAGGGCTCCTCGTCCACGCCGGGGGCCAGGTCCAACTCATGGCAAAGATCCACCAGGACCAGATCGTACTCATTCCCATGATCCTGCACGAAGGCCAAGGCATCGCTTTCCACGAGTTCCAGGTCCCGCAGTTTGCCCACTTTGTAATAGGTTCTGGCCAATCGGAGCATCTCCGGATCGCCGTCCACACCAAGGATGGGGGTTGAAAGCCCCATTTCCTTGCGCAGGATCCCGGCGGCACTGCCTGCGCCGAATCCAAGGATAAGTACACTTTTAAGTTGACGTTCAGCTACTTTAAGCTCGTTCAGGCATTCCTGCCAGACCGCATGGAGGCTCCCATAGCTCTGGTTGGCATTGCCGCTGTTCACCACCAGATGGCCACCCTCCCATGCCATGCGGAGCGGTCCGTATTTGCCCGGGCCTTCCCAAACCGTGACCGGCCACACGTAGCTCAGCAAGCACTTCACAACAGACATGCTGCAAAGATGGGCCATGCCCCCCTGCCTAACTTCGCGGCCCAATATTCTGCTTTGGAACGTATTTCAGCAATTACGAGGCACAAGCTGCGCAAGCTGCTGAAGTATGCCCTTGTCACCGCCGCCATTGGTGCGGTGTTAACCCTTTTGAGCGGCCATGGGGGACTGCGTTTCCTGCTGGGCTGGGTGTTGCTTGGCACTTGGACCGGCATTCTGGAAGAGTTTCTCTTCGGCAGGCGATTCCGGTCGTTGGCCATACCTCTTCAGTTTCTGGGCAAGGCCTTGGCCGTGAATCTTTTCACGATCGCCTTGTTGGCAGCTACCTTGGCTGCGAACCGTGGCCATACGCTCCCGTTCACCGGTGATGCAGGCCTTACCGTCGGGCATTTGTTGGCCTCCGGGGAGATCTTTCGCTTCGCCTTGCTGGTGGTGGTGGTAACCTCGGTATCCATTCTGGTCATCCAAGTGGAGGAATTCATGGGCCGCCGTTTCTTCATGGGCTTTTTGCTGGGCTGGTATGACAAGCCCCGCGAGGCGGAACGGGTGGTGCTCAGCATTGACCTGGTAGGCAGTTCAGCGCTTAACGAACGGCTTGGTGATCTGCTGTATTACCGGTTCCTGAACACTACGCTTTCGTTGATGACCGACTCGGTATTGCGCCACGATGCGGAGATCCACAAATACGTCGGCGACGAGGTGATCTTCACCTGGACCATGCGTGACGGCACGCACAATTTCAATTGCCTGGGGCTGTTCTTCGACATCAAGGAACGCTTGGAGGCGCACCGCCAGATAATGATGCGCGAGTTCGGCGTGGCGCCGGAGTTCAGGGGCGGCCTGCACGGGGGGCGCGTCATCACCGCGCAGGTGGGCCATATCAAGCGTGCCATTGACCTGAGCGGCGACGTGATGAACACCACCAGTCGCCTCCAGTCTCTGGCGAAGGAGCTGAAGGCGGACCTCATGATCACCCAAGAGCTGCGTGATCGCATGCCCGACGCCGACAAACGGTTCACCTTCGGGGATCTGGAGTTGCTCCGGGTGAAAGGCGGAAAGCGGCAGATGGGCGTTCGGACCGTGGCCCGGAAAGTGGTTGCTGCCACGCTCCAATAACGATCGACGAATGATGCGCTACCTTTTCACCTGCCTTGTCCTTTTCATGATCGGCCTTACGGGCATCCATGCACAAAGCGTGGTGCCTGTCATCACCTCGTATGGGCGTCTGGTGGTTTTTCAGAAGGGTGCCTTCCAAGAAGTGGACGCCCGCAAACCGCAGGCGTTGTTTCCCAGTGGTGACAGGCTGGCCTACCTGACCGATGCTGGAGACCTGAAGCTCTTCGCGGACGGGAAAGTGACGACCCTGCAAGGAGGTGAACCCGTGCAGGTGGGCATGTCCAAGTACCTCTTGGCCTGGAGGACAGGACCATCCTTGCGCATACCGGCCGCAGGAGGGTCGAAGATCCTTTGCCGCAGCGTCGGCCGTTTCACGGTGAGCGACAGTATCATCGCCTTCCATGATCAGATGCAGCAGACCCTTTCGGCCTATTGGAACGGGAGGGCCGTGCCGATCGCGGACGTGCTGATGACCAGTGAGGATGTGGTATGGAAGAGCGGTTCCAACACGCTTCTACTGTACGATCTGGGCCACCGGCGCGTGCTGCTATTCTATCGCGGCAGGGTCTCCGTGCTTTGTAACGGCGACGACCCGTCCCGCTCGGAAACGGGCGGTGACATGGTGGCGTACATGGACGAGTATGACGATACGTTCCGCGTGTTCAACAAAGGGGACGATTATGAGGTGGAACCGTTCGCCCCGGCCAGCTTTCAAGTGGGGAACGGCCTTGTCGCGTACGTGAACAGTTCAGGGTCGTTCAAGAGTTTTCAAGGAGGTCGTGTCTGGGACATCTCTGATTTTGCGCCGGATGAATACTGGGCACGGGACAGTGTGGTCGTGTTCCGCGAAGGGGACCTGTTCAAGGTGTTCAGCGGTGGGGCCGTACAAACGCTGGAGCGCACGATGCCTGCGCAATGGAAAGTATCCGGGGGCATGATCGCATGGCTGGACGTGAGCGGGGTGGTGCAGCTTTTCCATAACGGCGAACGGATCACTGTCAGCAAGGAATCTGGGATCTCCCAATTCGACCTCTTCCCAGACGCTGTTTCCTTTATGAGCAACAGCGGTGCCACCAAGGTCTGGTGGTCCGGAAAGCTGTATGATCACTACTGAGGTTTCTCCGTCAAAGACAAGGTGTAGAGTTCCACAGCGTTCCGCTTCCCCTTTAGCGGTATGCTGCCGATGGGAGTGACGGTGTACGGGAGCGAGCGCAGCGAAAGCACGTCCAGCAGCTCTTTGCTCACCAAGTTGTCCACGCCCATCACATTGCAACTGGCCTGGATGTGGGCTGTAGTGTTCACCACATCGCCACTGAAAATGGTCTGCTTCTTCACCATGCCCACCTCCCCGCTGGTTACCCGTCCAAAGTGAAAGCCCGCCTTGAAGACAGGTTCGGTGCCGTAAGTGTTGCGGTAGTATTCCGCACGTTTTCGGAGTTTCTCACGGATGGAGAAAAAGCATTTGATGCAGCGGTCGTTGCGGATCCCCCTGTCCAGCCGCCAGCTCACGCTGATCTCGTCGCCCACGTACTGGTAGATCTCACCGCCGGAATAGACCACCGGGTCGGTGATGTCCGCATAGAGGTCGTTTAGCAGCTTGAAATATCGCGTATCACCGATGGATTCCGCAACCGACGTGCTCGATCGCATGTCGAGGAACATGAAGATCCTCAGTTCCTGCCGGGGTCTGCGATAGCGGTCGATCAGGTAGCTCATGGACCCACCGCCGTATTGGTCGTTCAGGCGAAGGATCAGCATGGTACCGCCCATCAAAAGACCCCATTGGAGAAAATGGCCGATCATGCGCCATCCGCCTGCCGCAGCCGCCGGGCCATCGGGCCAGACCAGTGGAAGCAGCCAGTCCCATGAAAGCGTGACCGCGACCACGAGGCTCATCACGATCGCCAGACCATGAGTGAAGGGCAGCTTGCGCAATGGATCGTGCAGGAGGAAGATGTACCAACCGCCGAAAAGGAGACCGCCAACGAGGGCGTTTGAGAGGTGTACCCAGAGGATCCCCATGCGCTCCGGCGATGTGCCGGAATTGGCGAGCACGTTGCTTTCCAACATAGCGGTGAAGCCGGCAATGAGCATCCAAGCGCCCGTGATGCGCAGCGTGCGGCGGGTACGACGGCCTACTTTGGAAAGTGTGATGGACAGCTGGGCCATGCAAGTGCCGCGAATGTATTGCCGGACTGATGTGCCGGATGCATGTTTGACCCCAAAGCGTAGCCGAGGGTAGTTTAGCGGCATGGTAACCCGTCTCATGGCCAGTACGGTCCTGACCATTTCCCTTGTGCTCGCCCCGGCGATGGAAGTTCATGCACAACGCTTTAATGTGAAGCTTGAGGGTCAGGTCACCGAACTCTTCTCCGGAGACCCGATCAGGGGCGCTTTGGTGCGGATCCTGAAAGCCGGTCAGGAGGATCAGCAAAATGTCACCCGCTCGGACGGCCGGTATGAATTCACCTTGGAGCGCGGCTGGAAGTATGAGGTCTGGTTCAGCAAGAAGAGCATGGTGACAAAGCACGTGGTCATCGACACGCGGGATATCCCTCCATATCCTGATGTGCCCTTTTACGAGATGGACCTGCAGATGACGCTCTTCCCGTGGGTGGCGGACCTGGACCTTACGCCCTTCGAAGAGGCCCTAGGGCTGGCGGCATATAAACCCAGCGTGCGGAACATGAGCTGGGACATGCCATATACGCAGGAGAAGAGGCCTGTCTTTTCCAAGGTGATGGATGAGTATGAGAAGACCTTCCACGGCTACTACAAGCGCCGCGACCGCCGGAACCGGGAAGAACAGCGTTGATCAATCCCATGCCTCCAACAGCTTGACGGCCTCCATGGCCGGCCTCACGTCATGCACGCGCAAGATGTCCGCCCCGTTCAGCAAGGCCAGTGTGTTCAATACGGTGGTGCCGTTCAAGGCTTCTTCCGGCCGCGTGCCGAGCACTTCATTGATCATCCGCTTTCGGGAAAGGCCCACAAGCACCGGAACGCCGAGCTGCTTGATGGCGGGAAGTCCCCGCAGCAGTGCGTAATTGTGGTCCCGGTCCTTGCCGAAACCGAACCCGGGGTCGATCACAACGTCCGCTATACCAGCCTGCCGGGCCGCGTGTAGCCGTTCGGACAGGAATTTCACCACCTCGGCCAGCACGTTCTTGTAGAAAGGTGCATGTTGCATCTTTCGCGGGGTGCCCTGCATGTGCATCAGGACATAGGGTACGTGCAGGCCGGCCACGGTCGTCAACATGGCCGGGTCCATCAGTCCGGCGCTGATGTCGTTCACCATGGACGCGCCAGCATCCACCGCTTCCCCGGCAATGGCGGCCCTCCAGGTGTCGATGCTGATCATCGCTTCCGGGAACCGGTCGTGCAGTGCCTTGACCACGGGAATGACACGCTTGCGCTCTTCTTCCAACGGGATCTCCACCGAGCCCGGACGGCTGCTCGCTCCGCCAACGTCGATGACCGACGCCCCTTCGGCGAGCATCCGTTCCGCGGTCCGGAGGGCATCATCCACGGAAGCTTGGCGGCTTTCGTGATGGAAGGAATCGGCCGTCATGTTCAGGATGCCCATCACCGCCGGTGTATGAAGCCTCACCAACCGCCCGTGCAGGCCCCGCACAATATCTTCGCCGCCGCTGTTCACGCCGCAAAGTTCGGGCACACGCACAACCGATGGACAAGACCCTTCAGGAATACGACGCCGTTGTGGAAACGTGCATGGCGCTCTTCACCAAGAAGGCCCATGACTATGGCACGGCATGGCGGATCCTGCGGGTCTCTTCGCTCACCGACCAGGTGCTGATCAAGGCGCAGCGCATCCGCACGTTGCAACAGGTAGGGGAGAACAAAGTGGGTGAAGGCATCCGGCCGGAACTGGTGGGCATCGTTAATTATGCAGCGATGGCCTTGGTCCAGTTGGAGAAAGGCGTAGTGGACGCACCGGACCTCCGTGCCGGGGAGGCTACCAAAGCGGTCCGTGCCAAACTGGTCCAGGCGCGCGACCTTATGATGCGCAAGAACCACGACTATGGGGAGGCCTGGCGCAGCATGCGCGTAAGCTCACTGGTGGACTTGATCCTGATGAAGTTGCTCCGTGTGAAGCAGATCGAAGACAACCAAGGCTCCACCTTGGTCAGCGAGGGCATCGACGCGAACTTCCTGGACATAGCGAATTATGCCGTATTCGCGATGATCTTGTTGAACGAGGAGGAAGGTTAGTCGTCCTTCGGTAGTGAGAACGAGTTCATCATCGCCTCGGCCAGGAACAAATTGTCCTTGAACGCCTCCGGCGAAGTGGTGAAGGTCAGGATATAGGTCTTCTTGTCCTGCACCATCACACGTTGCGAACCATGCAGCGGCACGCCGTCAACCGTCCCGGTGAACTCCGTGCTGTACGCACCGGACGCATCCGGACCTTCGGAAGCGATCATTTCGGATCCCTTTGGAAGGTCCTTGGGCGAGGGGCCTTTAAGACGCTTTTCCTTAATGACCACGGATACCGCGGATACGGGGGAGAGCGCGTCCGCAACAGTCCGGAAGATCACGGCCGTATCTCCGTTCATCGCCGCGCCCAACTGCCATGAACCTGGATAGTTCATTGAGCATCCTTCGCCCTTCCACGTATTCCATGCAGGGATGGTATCGGTCACGATCCGGGTGACCACACGGGCATCCTGATCTTGGGAGAACAGGGAAGTGGTGAATGCCAAGAGGAGCGGCATTGTGAAAAATCTGACCATTTGAGCGGGTGTATGAAAGTGCCAAGGTCGCCATTGCACGGGAATTTAAGGTGAGGTTGGTCAATGAAATGAACATCGGGCTGTTGGTGGATAGTCCAAAAAGGGGCACATCCGGCTTGGATCCCAGTATTGACGGGGATAGTTTCGCCGCCTGCCATCAGTTGGCTGGAAACCCAAATGGAGCGAACATGCGACTTGCCACTTGTATCTTGATCATAGCGTTGCTGGGCATCTGCCAAGAAGCCTCGGCCTTCCGTCTGCACTTGAACGGCTTGGTAACGGACTATGCGACCCAGCAGCCGATGTCCGCCGCCCGGGTGCGCATTTATAAGAACGGCGTGATGCAGCGCGTGGCCCGGACCGGGGCCTTGGGCCAGTATTCCATCATTTTGGACAATCATGCCGATTACGTGGTGCGGGTGGACGCTCCCGGCTATCAGGTCAAGTGCATCACCATTGATACGCAAGGACTGGAATGGGAAAGCGACCGGCGTGTGAGCCATCTGGAGGTGGAGATGCGACTTCCGACCTTGCAAAGCGGTATCGACCTTTCCTATTTCGACCTTCCCCTCGGTATGGCGCGGTTCGAGCCGGCCACGGGCCTCACGCGCTGGAACATGACCTACGAGAGGATCGTTAATGCGGCCGCTCAAGAGGTAATGGCCAGGTATGACCAGCGATGTATGGAAATGGGAATGCCCGTCGCACGTGGCGACATGGAACTCGGGGCTTTCCTGGTCCACGAAAAGCGATAGGGGCGGTATGGCGTAAGCGGCCGGAAGATGACGGTAGTCCGGAACTGGAATTGGCAACCTTTCCCAAACGGGGAAATCGTTCTAAGTCTTGCGGGCTAAATTCGTCGGCTCCGGAGGCGGCTTTTTATTAGAACCTCTTGTCCGCGACCGGATCTCCCTATCATGCGCATCCTTCTATTTATCTGCCGCATCCTGGTCGGCGCCACGTTCATCATCAGCGGCCTCATTAAGGCCAATGACCCGGTCGGGTTCAGCATCAAGCTGGAGGAATACTTCGCACCCAGCGCCCTAGGGCTTCCCTGGCTTATTCCCTTCTCGCTCGCGTTGGCCATGCTGGCCTGTTTGGCCGAAGTGGTGCTTGGTTTTGCCGTGCTGGTCGGCGGACGGATGAAGCTGGCCACGTGGTCCCTGCTGATCCTGACGGTCTTCTTCGGTTGGCTTACGGCATACACCGCCACCTGCGATCCACAGGGGAAATATGAGGTCGTCGTGAACGGGATCACGGAGATGCGCGATGTGACCTGCGTTACGGATTGTGGTTGCTTCGGTGATGCGATGAAGGGTTCGCTGGGCCGGCCCATGACACCGTGGGAGAGCTTTTCCAAGGATATGGCACTACTGGTTTTCGTGCTTCCGCTGTTCTTCTTCCGCAAGCGGATCAAGTTCAACACGTGGGGGGATGACTTGGCCCTGCTTCCGGTGTCCATGGTGCTGCTGGCCTTTTATTGCTGGGTGTTCGCCTGGTGGTTCCCATTGCTTTTCGCGGTCGGCGTATTGGCCGGGTACATGGTCATCAAGCGCATGCTGGAAGGCCCCCGGGCGGAATGGGCGGTGGCGGCTTGGGTCGCGGTGGCCATACTGGCCTTCATGTGGCATTGCTATGCCCATCTGCCGGTCAAGGATTATCGCCCCTATGCCATCGGCAAAAGCATCATCGAGCAGAAGGAGGAAGCCAAACCACCTGTCAATCTCACCTATGTGAGCTATCGGAACAAGACCACCGGCGAGGAGACGGAATACCTCACTTCGAAGCCCTATCCGTGGGCGGATCCGAACTTTGAGAATGTGCCGAACAGCACCCGTGTGGTGGAGGTGGAGCCGGGGGTCGCTTCACAGGTACAGGACTTCATTCTCTCGGACCGGGACGGGGAGGATGTGACCGATGATGTGCTGATGGCAGAGGAGCCCGTGCTGCTCGTGGTCGCGAAGACCATCAGCGACACCCGCACTGGCTGCCAGCCGGCCATCAACAAATTGGCGGAGGCAGCGGAAAAAGCCGGGTGGAAGGTGTACGGGTTGACCAGCAGCTCTTACGATGAATCCGAGGAATTCCGCCATGCCAACCAAAATATGTTCGATTTCCTCACCTGTGATGAGGTGACATTGAAAACGATGATCAGGAGCAATCCCGGAGTAGTTGTGCTTCAGCACGGAACGGTTCGCGGCAAGTGGCATTGCAACGACATCCCCTCCTTCGCGAAAGCCGGAAAAGCACTCCGGTGAGGCACCCGGTCTTTACGGCATCATCGTTGACAAACTGCTTGCGCGGTCGTCGGCGCAAAGATCCTTGCGGCGATCTTTGTATCTCAAAAGACGGATGTAGATGAGCGCGAGGACCATAGTGGCGGGGAATTGGAAAATGCACACGGACGTCGCAGATTCTGCCAACCTGTTGGATGCCGTAGCGGCTTGGTGCGCCGCACATCCGGGTTCCGTGGAAGTCATCGTGGCACCGCCGTTCCCATTCCTCGCCACGGCCATAGCGCGGGCCTCCAAAACCGGTGGAGCCATCGTCATCGCTGCGCAGAATTGCCATCAGGAAGAGCAAGGTGCGTTCACCGGAGAGGTGAGCGTACCCATGTTGAAGTCCCTCGGCGTGGGGGCCTGCATCGTGGGGCATAGTGAACGGCGCGAGTTCTTCGGGGAGACGGATGTCCTCATAGGGCGAAAGGTCGTCGCGCTTTTGAAGCACGGTCTTCAACCGATATACTGCTGCGGGGAGCGGAGGGAAGACCGCGAAGAAGGTCGCTATCTTGACGTGATCTCCACCCAGCTGCACAGTGCCCTTGGCTCGCTTCCGCCCAAGGATCTCGCGAAGATCATCGTAGCTTATGAGCCGGTCTGGGCGATCGGTACGGGACTGACAGCCTCACCTGAACAGGCTCAGGAGATACATGCCTTCATCCGTGCCGAATTGCGCGGGTTCATCGGTGATGCGGCGGATGACGTTCCCATACTTTACGGTGGTTCATGCAACCCGGGCAACGCTGCGGGTCTTTTCGCCGGCAACGACGTCAATGGTGGATTGATCGGTGGGGCCGCACTTGTTGCGGAGAAGTTCACGGAACTGGTGCGTATCGCACAGGAGGTGAAGAGCACGGTCTGATGCGCTACACAGAGGTCAACTTCTTGGTCAATCCCGTGGAGCCTTGGCGCGATGTGCTGATGGTGGAGTTGACCGAGGTCGGTTATGAGGGCTTCGAGGAGACCGCGCACGGGATAAAGGCGTTCATACCGACCGCCGAATTTGACCCCTCCGTCCTGCGGTCTTTGCTGGTCCCGAAGGATCCGCATGTCTCCGTGACCTTTACGGTGCATGAAGTTCCGGAAATAAACTGGAATGCCCGCTGGGAGCAGGAATTCCAACCGGTTGAAGTGGACGGAAAGGTATTGGTGCGCGCGGAGTTCCACCCGGCGGCACCACCATACGAGCATGAGATCATCATCACCCCGCGAATGGCCTTCGGTACCGGCCACCACGCCACCACCCGCATGATGGTCAAGGCCATGTTGGCCATGGACCTGCGGGGCAAACGGGTATGTGACCTGGGTTGTGGCACCGGCGTGCTCGCGATCTTGGCCGAGCGTCTCGGTGCCGCCGAAGTGGTGGCCATTGACCACGATCCCGTCGCCGTGGAAAACGCACGTGACAACGTGGCGATGAACCATTGTCAGCGCATAGTTGTGGAAAAGGGAGATACCGATCTGGCAAATGGCGCTGGCTATGATGCTATTTTGGCCAATATCGAGCGGAATACATTGGTACGGTCCATGGTTGACATGGCTGCAGCATTGGCGGCGAACGGAAAACTGCTCTTGAGCGGCTTTGTGCGGGAGGACGGCGAGGTGATGGCCAAGTCCGCCATGGACGCGGGTTTGAGGCATGTGTTGACACTGGAGGAAGGGGAATGGGCGTTTTCAGAATGGGAAAAATGAGATCCGGACTGCCGCATATGAAAAGTCTCTTTGCTTTCCTGTCCGTAGCTGTCTGCCTCATTGCGGTGCCCATGACCACCCGGGCGCAGACCGTGGTGTTCACCGATGACCAAGCAGCATACTTGGAAGAGATCACCGGCTTCTTGACAAGCGCGAATAAAAAAGAAGGTTCGGCCTTCATCGAGAACGTGTTCGCACCGTTTTGGAACGGAGGCTTTCTGGGCAATGAGCAGCGTTCACGTCTGGTGTCCATCTCCAATGTGATGAGCAAGAAGCGCTTCCGGGCCATCCCGGATTTCATGGACATGCTCACCACCGTGTCCGATTTCCCCGGACACGGCCACGACCAAGCGGAATTCGATGCCTGGATGAAGGGATCGACGCAAGCAGGGAATTCATCGCGCAAGCAGGACCTGTCCGATTATCTGGAAATGAGCAAGGGGCTTATTTCCGGCAACATCCTGTACCAAAGTGCAGGATTCACGTGGCGTTCCCGTGCGGACAAGTTCACCTTCACCTTCGATACCGTCCCCAAAGCGGTCTTTGGGAACACCGATCTGGTATGGGCTTCCAAGTCCGACAGCTCCATTATTGCGGGAACTAGCGGCACGTATTATCCGCTATCGAACATGTGGGAGGGGAAAGGGGGAACGCTCACTTGGCAAAGGGCAGGGCTGCATCCGGGATCGACGTTCGTGAGGTGGGAGCACAAGTTCGCCTTGCTCCTAAAGACCACGGAGGTCCGCATTGATAGCGTGAACCTCACCGATCCGTACTTCGAAAGGCCCTTGCTCGGCACAGTGGTGGACAAGCTGCGGGCGAATGTCACGGAAAGCTCGGCCAGCTATCCCCGGTTTGAAAGCTATGACCTGCGGAAGCGGATCAACGACATCGTCACCGGGGTCGATTTCGAAGGCGGCTTCACCTTGCAGGGCGCCAAGTTGCAAGGCTATGGCACCAAGGAGGAACCCGCCTCGCTTACTTTCAAAAGGGAAGGACGCCCCTTCATCATTACTAAGGGACTCGTATTTACCATCGAGCCGGACAAAGTGGCCAGTGGGGATGTCGCGGTCACTGTGATGCTGGATAAGGATTCGATCTACCATCCCAGTGTGACGCTGCGTTTTCTTCGGGAGAAGAAGGAGCTGACCCTGATCAAGCCGGACGAGGGGCTTTCGAAGGGACCGTTCTATGACACCTACCATCAGCTTGATATGTATTTCGAATCACTCCGTTGGAAACAAGGAGATCCTTTGGTCCAACTCGGCAACATGCAAGGGACCACCCAGACCCGGACCTCATTTGAGAGTTTTAATTATTTTGAACAGCGGCGCTTTGCGGCGTTGCTCGGGATCGACGCGATCCATCCCCTTTCAAGGCTTCATGAGTTCAGTAAACAGGCTGGCAACGATTTCTATGCAATGGATTATGCAAAGTATTGCAAGTTGCAGATGTCCCAAGTGGAACCCATGCTGATCGACATGGTGAACAAGGGGTTCATTCACTACGACGTGGAGGATAAGCGCGTCACCATCATGCCTAGGCTCATGCAGCACATCCGGTCAAGTGCGGGCAAGGTGGACTACGATGTGCTGCAATTCAACAGCAACAGTCCGGATGGCGTGAACGGGACCATCAACCTGCTCAATAACGACCTGGCACTGAAAGGGGTCTCGCGGATCACCATGAGCGATTCCCAGGATGTGAATATCTATCCGGCGGAGAAGCTCGTCACCATCAAAAAGGACCGGGACTTCAGCTTCGGCGGTGTGGTGAAGGCCGGTAAGCTCACCTACTATGGCAAGGAGTATTTCTTCCACTATGAACCCTTTGTGATCGACCTGCTGAATGTTGACAGCGTCGGATTCCTGGCGGAGAGCTTCGAGCCCGATGATGAAGGACGGCACAGGCTGGTGAAGGTGAAGAACGTGCTGGAGAATGTAACCGGCACGTTGGAGATCGACGCGCCGAGCAACAAGAGCGGTCTGCAACAGAAGAAGTATCCGGAATATCCCAAGTTCAACAGCACCAAGGAAAGTTTCGTCTTCTATGACCGGCCCTCGATACAGAACGGGGCTTACAAGCGGGACAACTTCTACTACAAGAGCGATCCCTTCGTGATCGACAGTTTGGACAACTTCACCAATGAAGGTCTGAATTTCGACGGCACCTTGATGAGCGCAGGCATCTTCCCCGACATCCGTGAGACTTTGCGCCTCCAGCCCGATTATGCCTTGGGCTTCGTGCGCCCCACAGGGGACGGAGGCTTGCCCTTGTATGGCAAGAAGGCCAAATTTTCGCAGACACTTAAACTGGACAACGCCGGTCTTCATGGCGAGGGGGACCTCCATTTCCTCACCACCATCGCCAGCAGCAAAGACCTGTACTTCACGCCCGACACCACGTTCGGCGTGGCGGACACGTTGTACAACGGCGCTGCCTCAAGCCCCACCATGAACGTGCCCACGGTGCAGGCTTCCAACGTGTTCCTGCGCTTGGAACCCGCCAAGGACGTGCTGCTTGCCCGCAATCTGGGGGCGCCCATGGTCATGTATGACAAGCAGGCTTATCTCTACGGAAAGACCGAGCTCAGCCCACAGGGTATGAGCGGCGCGGGTCTGGTGGATTTCACCAACGCCACGCTCAGTTCACGGCTGTTCGACTTCAAGACCATGACGGTGCATGCGGACACGAGCGACTTCAGGCTCACCGAGGGTGATACGGCCAGCATCGCTTTCCGGACGGACAACGTGAACGCCACCGTGAAACTCGATGAGCGCATCGGCGAGTTCGTCAGCAACGGTACGGAAACCAAGGTGGAATTCCCATACAACCAGTACATCTGCTTCATGGACCGCTTCAAGTGGTACATGGACCAAGGCGATATCGAACTGGAGAGCGACCGCACCGCTTCCGCCGGAAACGAGGACCTACAGCTTTCCGGCAGCAATTTCATCAGTGTCAACCCCGATCAGGACTCGCTCCGGTTCATGGCCCCCAAGGCCCGGTATGACCTGAAGAAGCACCTGATCACGGCCAATGAGGTCCAGTACATCCGTGTCGCCGACGCGTTGATCACTCCGGACAGCATGATGGTGCGCATCGGGCGGAACGCGAAGATGGACCCGCTGACCAACGCCACGGTCACCGCCAACTTCGTGAACAAGTACCACACCATTCATGATGCCACCGTGAACATCGCTGCGCGCAAGCAGTATAGCGGTTCCGGCACGTACGACTACAAGGATGAGACCGGGAAGATCTTCCCGATCAACATGAACAACATCAACGTGGACACCACCTATCAGACCTATGCACGGGGCAGGGTGGCACAGGATGAAGGATTCCAGCTCAGCCCGGCCTTCGACTTCTTCGGGGACGTACTGCTCTTGGCATCCAACAAGGAGCTCAGTTTCACCGGCAACACGCGCATCCTGCAAGACTGCGCTGGCATTTCCAGGAACTGGATGGGCTTCACGGGTGAGATCGACCCGGCGGAGGTCTTCATTCCGGTGAGCGATTCCCTGGTCGATGCCCAGGGATTCCCCATCGGTGCGGGCATCTATATGACCAAGGACGATCCGTTCACCACTTATGGGACCTTCCTGAGCCGCAAAGAGGACAAGGCGGACCGGGACATCATCAGCGCCAAGGGCCTGCTCTTTTATGACAAGCCGAGCAAGTCCTACCTGATCTCCAACAAGGACAAGATCCGCCAGCGCAACCTGCCCGGGAACCTTGTGGGCCTGAGCACGACCACCTGCGTATTGACCGGCGACGGACACATCAGCCAAGGCGTCGATCTGGGGCAGGTGCAAGTGGATGCGTATGGTGAGCTGGAATACCGCGGCGACAGCGCCAAGACCACCACGCATGTCACGCTCTTGGCGGATTTCCCTTTCTTGGACAATGCCCTGGAAAAAATGGTCGCCGACATTGCCGCCTATCCGGAACAAAAGCAGGTGGACCTGTCCAAGACACCGTATGAACGTGCCATCCGTGAAGTGCTCGGCAAGGAGAAAAGCGATAAGCTGATCAGTGAGCTCAGCATCAAGGGCGAAATCAAGAAGCTGCCTGATGAGCTGGTGAAAGCCTTGGTCTTCTGCGATCTGGACCTTCAGTGGAACGCCGCTGATGAAGCCTGGCAGAGCAGTGGCCCGATCGGCCTTGGCACCGTGCTCAAGAAACCGGTGTACCGCTACTTGAAAGGCAAAATTGAATTCCAGCGCAAGCGCAGCGGCGATGTGATGACCATCCTGCTGATGCTCGACGACCAGACCTACTGGTTCTTCCAGTACGCCCGCAACTACCTTTATGCTTACAGCGGCAATGCGGATTTCAATACGATGATCAGTGACCTGAAGGACGACAAGCGCAAGTTCGCCGGCAAGAAGGACGTGCCCGATTACCAGTTCATTTTGACGAACAAACGAAAGGCGGACGAATTCCGTGACCGCTTTGGATTATAACATGGATTTCCCTTGGATGTTCGGCCTTACGGCCATGGTGATCAGCTACCTCTGCGGGAGCGTTCCCTCTTCGGTATGGTGGGGCAAAGGCTTCTTCGGGGTGGATGTCCGTGAACATGGAAGCCATAACGCCGGTGCTACGAACACCTTCCGGGTGCTGGGACCCAAGGCCGGCATCCCTGTGCTCCTCTTGGACGTGTTGAAGGGCTTTCTGCCGGTGCGCCTGCTGCCCCTGTGGAGCGGGGCGGAACCCTATTCAGACGTATGGACCTTGCTCCGGGTTCTTTTGGTATTGACTGCCGTGGTCGGACATCTCTATCCTGTTTTCGCCGGGTTCCGGGGAGGCAAAGGGATCGCCACTTCGCTGGGCGGGGTGTTGGCCATCCATCCCGGCTCGGCGCTGATCTGCATCGGCGTGTTCTTCGTTGTCTTTCTGGCCACGCGGTACGTTTCCTTGGCCTCCCTCACTGCGGCCCTCGCGTTCCCCCTCGCGATCGCTTTTGCATTCCACGAGCAGAGCCACGTGTTGCTAGGCTTCGCCATTGTTTTGTGCGCAGTGGTCTTCTTCACCCATAGGCACAATATCGGCCGTCTGCTGAAGGGAAATGAGAACCGCATGGACCTTTTCGGAAGATCGACCGTGAAGTCATGAGGCATTTGGTCCAAATCCCCTACCTGGCCACGATCGGTCTGATCCTGCTGGTGGCGCTTCCGGACAACGCCCGAGCGCAAGGCGGTGACAAAGCCATGCAGGCCCAAGCGGACGCGCTCTTCGAGAAGGGTGAATACGCACAGGCCTATCCGATGTACTCCCAGTTGGTGAGCCTTTCGCCGCAGGATCATGTGCTGAACTACAAATTCGGCGCTTGCACCTTGTACGGAGGTGATGACAAGGACAAGGCGATCGGCTACCTGAAATTCGCGGTCACCGGACCGGCCACGCCCAACCTCGCGCGATACTTCTTGGGCAGGGCCTATCAATTGGATTACCGCTTTGATGATGCCATAACCGCCTATCAGCACTACAGGGGTACTGCTGACAAGAAGCTTTTGGCGCAGTTCCCGGTGGATGCCATGGAACAGCAATGCAGGAACGGCAAGTATTTGTTGAGCAACCTGAAGGACATCGAGGTGATGAACAAGGTGCAGGTGGACGCTGCGGATTTTTTCCGGTTCTATGACCTGAGCGACATCGGTGGGAAGATCGTGGTGACGCCGGACGAACTGCTCACGAATTACGACCGCAAGAGCGGCGAACCCTTCCTGACCTACCTGCCCACTGGAGGCGGCCCCATTTATTTCAGCAGCTTCGGCAAGGACGGTAAGACCGGCAAGGACATCTACCGGAGCGAACTGTTACCTACCGGAGGTTATGCCAGCCCCATGAAGATCGCGGGCTACATCAATACGGCGGAGGACGAGGCGTACGCCGTGATGGCACCGGACGGCAAGACCTTCTATTTCTGCAGCAAGGGCCACAACAGCATGGGGGGCTATGATGTGTTCAAGAGCACCTATGACAAGGGCATGGACACGTTCGGTGCGCCGGAGAACATGGACTTCGCGGTGAACACCCCGGCCGATGAACTGCTGTACATCGTAGGCCCGGACGGTGAACAGGCCTGTTTCGCCAGTGACCGGGACAGCAAGCAGGGTATGTTGAACGTGTACCGGGTAGGCACCACGCAGACCCCGATCAACATCACCGTGCTCAAGGGCACCTATGCATCCGCCTTCGACCCCACGGACCGGCGGGCGCACATTATAGTGGAGGATGCGCTCACCCGCGAGCGCGTGGCCGATGTCAATACGGACATGAACGGAAGCTATTTATTGGCGCTTCCACGTGGCGGCAAATACAAATTTCTGGTGGAGGGAGGGCCGGGCGGCCTGACCCATTTAGAGACCGTGGACGTGCCACCGAACGATCGACCGAAGGTGTACAAGCAGGAGGTCCAACTGGTGGAACAAGGCGGCGAAAAAGTAGTGATCAAGAACTACTTCGACCAACCGCTGGAGGATGATGTGATGGCTTTGGCCTTGAACGAGATCAAGCGGCGGGCCAAACTGGACGTCACCGGTGAAAAGGCCGTGGACCAGGTGACAGTCCAAGCGAGCCGCTCTGACGAGCCTTTGCAAGCTGCCGGTTTCGATGGCACAATGACCATGACCAAGGCGCAGGACCTGGCGCGAAAGGATGCGGACGGATCGACAGCCTTGGCTGTAGAACAGGACCGTCAGGCGAATACCGCGTATGACATGGCGCTGAAAAACGTCACTACGGCCGAAGCCGCATCCAAGCGTGCCCGCGAATTGGTGCAACAGGCCGATCGGGCGGAAAAGGTGGAGGAGAAGGACCCGATCATGCGGCAGGCGGCCGAAGCCAAGCAACTCTCCCAAGAGGCCAATGAACGTGCCCGTGCCGCATATCGTACAGCCGGTGAATTGGAAGCCGCAGGCCAGGCCACCCGAACGGAAGCGGCCACTGCGGCTGCCTTGACCGCGGCTATTGCCCAAGCACAGGCCTCCGGGGACCGCGACATGGCGACCACGGCTCTGAAGCAACTGAAGGCCCGCATGGATGCGAAGAACGGCCCCGAAGGTCAACTTGATGAGGCCGAACGTACCAGGCGCGCGGCCACGGTTGCGGGATCGGAGGCTTCCCAAAAGATGAGGCAGGCCACCGCTCAACGGGAGGAAGAGAACCTGTTGGCCGAGCGTATCGACCGTCTGAAACGGGATGCGGCCAATGCGAAAGGTCGGAAAAAGGAAGAGATCAACGGACAACTTTCCGTGTTGGATCCCCAACGTTCCGCTCTCCATGACGAAGTGGAGGACGCCTTCGAAAAAGCACAGGACGCCGAGGACCACGCTGCTTTGGCAAGGGGCCAAGCACAGTTGGTGAGGTATTTGAACGGTGATAAGAGCGCTTGGAAGGAAGACGCCCTGCCAAAGAACGAATTGGCCGGTATGGAGCAACGCCTGTCCGACGTGAGGGCTGAAAATAAGGCATTGGCCATCGACGAGCGGTATGCTCCGTTGCGCTCCATGTCCGCGGAAGAGCGGGAGCGTAGCACCTTTGATTGGGGAACGAACTGGTCGATGGCCGATCTGCTGAACGGCAACTATCTGGCGGTATCGAAGTCCAGGACCGGGGTGGACGCCGTTCAAGGCGAACAAGCGGATGTCCTGGCCGTTACCAGTTCTCAAGAAGTATCACAAAAGAGCGATGGCAGCGCTCCCACGAGCGGTGCCGATCAACGGCAAGATGCATTGGGGACCACGGTTACAGGTACAAGCACGAGCGATGCGACCGGAAATATGACCGGGAATAATACAGGAACGGAAACCAGGCCTGAAAATGATGATCGATCCAACAGTTCCGTCGATACAAGCACGAACGAGGATCTGGCCATGCAGGCGGACCGGCCAGCAGCGAACAAAATTGACAAGGAACAAGCCTCCTCGGACCGCGACACTTCCGTGGTGGGCGATGGCCTCTCGGGGAATGATCCGGAAGGAACGAACAGGAACGCGGAAAGCAGCGCGGGCAACAGGTCACCCGGCGAAAGAGCGGGGACCGATGGAACCCTGCGAGCGGGGAATGATACTGGATCCATTGCAGGGGCCGATACAAAGGCGCCGGGCACACCGATCGCAGGTAGTGCTTCCGCTGACAGCGCAAAGGGAGGCTCATCCGACCAAGCGGCCCAGAACGGGGACAGCTCCGATGGGGGCAAGCCGCTTGCGGGGAACAACGGCACTTCGGTGACCGATCGGAAAGAAGATGGAACGCGGGAGCTTGAGGGCAACACAACCAACGCGAGCAACACCTCCAACGTGAGCAATACGGACAATGCGGGCAATGCCGCCAACACAGGGCAGCATACCTCCGCGGACGCTGACGAACAAGCCTTCATCCTAGCGAACAAACTCGCGGAACTGGAGCAACTGCGCGATGGTGAAAAGTCCAGGGCGAAACGCGACAGCTTGGACCAGGCCATCACCGACCAACGCAAGCTGATCAAGACCTATCAGACCGACCACACCGGAACCGTTGCTGAGACCACGCCCGTGGTCGTTGAGCGCAATGCGCCGGTCGATTACAAGCCGTTGGAATTCGACCTGTCCATATTGGACGAGCAACTGGCGGAAGAGGCCTACCCCGGCTTCAACCTGCGCAAAAAAGAGATCTTGGACGGCCCCGGCGATGCGCGCGACAAGGCGAACATGCTGCATGCGCTCGAAATGGAGCTGGTGGACAGCATCGATGCGCAAACAGCGAAGAATTTGACGGTGTTGGACCAGCGACCGGAGCTTGCGGACAAGATCCTGCCCAGATTGGAACGCTGGCGCCAATTGAAGTCCGCGCACGTGGACAGCGCTGCGGCAGCCCTGGCCGAAGTGGACAAGGAATACGTTGCGTCCGAATCTCGGGCCATGGAGGATGCTCAATTGTCGGGTCAGGCCATCAAGCAACAGCCTTCAAACGGGAATGGGCAGCCCGCAACACCGCACAACGACGCCTATGTGACCATCGCTTCCGACCTGTCACAGATCTACTCGAGCGCCTTGGAGGCACGCTCCAATAAGAACCGGGAGGCGGTGGCGTTGAAAGACCGGGACCTCGAACAGGTAGCACAGAAGTTGGCCGAGGTCGACAGTTTGGAAAAGGTGTTGCAGGACACACCGGGAGGAAAGAACTATGACAAGCTACGGCAACGGATCGACCGGAAGATCGATGATGTCCTGATCCAGAACGTGGAATTGGGGCAGCGCATGGCCTTCATCAGCAACAGTGAGTACGATGTGGCCAAGGACAGTGCGAAAGTGCTGGAGAAGGCGGTGTCCCGCATGGGGCTTCCCCCGAATGAGCCTTTGTTACAGATGGTAAAGTCCTATGTAGGAGCGGCGGACGATGCCATGGGAAAGGCCAAAGCGTTCCGTAAGGATGCCGACCGTACCGATGATATCCTCAAGCGGAACTCGCTCTACCGCCAGGCCTATGGGGAGGAGTTGAAGGCGCTTCGGGACTACGACCGCTCGCACACGGTCCGGAATTATTTATTGAGCGGTCAAGCTGTTCCCAGTGCGGCCCTCACCTATGAGCAAGTGGAGGAGCTGATGTTCAAGCCTGTACTTGCCGCCGCACCGGCCCGCAATTCCGGCCGGGAAGATCAAAAGGGCAACATGGAAAAACCGGCCGGGACCGCGGTGGACACCCTTGCGGAGAAGCCTGTTGATGTTGTTTCCGTGGTACCCGTTAATGGAGGGCAGGATGTTGCTGAAACGGACCAGGCGAACGCGGACCTGCCCGGCTCAGTGAAGTCCGACCGGAAAACGACCGGTGAAGCTGCTCGTCCGGGAGGTGTCCCCATCGCATCGCCGATCGCCACGCAGACGGACAGCTCCCTGCTCTCGAAGTATCTGGACAACTACTACTACCTCAGCCCTTCCGAGCGCGCCACCGTGAAGGGCGGTGATGAGGAACGCAGGTATTTCCTGATGAAGGGAAGCTCGATGGAGGACCGTGCAAAGGCGGATGCCGCAAGTACGGAGGCTGAGGGCGCGGCCCAATTGGCAACTGACTTGCGTACCGAGGTCGTTTCGGAACAGGGTTCGGATGGATCGTCCGCCGCCCCGGATGCTGAAAAACGCACCGGACTTTTGAACACTCGTGCGGACGCGCTCATGCAGCGGTCCGACTCACTGCATCGTGTGGCTGACCGCTTGATCTCCAAGGCAACATCGAGTGACGCCCAAGCCGCCATCTTGATGCAGGGCATGCCAGCGGACCGTTCCGCGGCGATCATGGACCTCGAGCAAGGCCGCCGGCGCACCGAGCCGTTGTTGGCCCGGACCAGGCCCACGCCGGAAGCAGAGGCTCCCGGGGCCTCGAATAATGATCAGGCGGTGGTCATTGCTGATAGTACCGTTCCTACTTCAGCGACCCCGGAGCGGACAGAGGACATCGGGGCCAATGCCCCGGAAACCGCACCTGCGCGGGTCAATGCCGGTGCGGAACGCATTTCCCGGGTGACGCCCGTGGTCGGCAACGCCCCGGCACCTTTCACCGGTCCCTTGGTGAATGATGTCTTCCAATTCGCGGATGCGGCACCACTGCGCGAAGAACCGATCCCCATCGATGTGCCCATGCCAGAGGGCGTGGTGTACAAAGTGCAAGTGGGGGCCTTCCGCAACGCCTTGCCCATCGAGGCCTTCAGCGATATGACCCCGGTGGCGGGAGAGCATGCCGGGAACGGTCTGGTGCGGTACACGGCCGGCATGTTCACCAGCGCCGACGCGGCCTCGAAGGCAGGAGCCAAGGTGCGTGCCCGCGGCTATCGCGACGCGTTCGTGGTGGCGTACATGGACGGCAAGCGCGTGCCCTTGCGGGATGCGATGATCGCGGAACGCCAAGTAGCCGCAGCGGCGCCGACGGCCCAAGTGCCTGTATCCGCTCCGGCCAGCACAACACCACGGCCTACGACGACCACGACGACGACCACTGCGGCGGTCACCCCGGGCACCACCGCACCGGTGCCCGCCATGGTCCCTGTTCCGGCGACCGTACAAGTACCGCAAGCCGATGCGGAAGCCGCAGTGTTGGCGGCCTATCCGTCCTCGGCGGAGGAAGTGCTCGCGGAGTTCAAGCCTGCAGCCGGGGCATCGGAGTATTACAACGATCCCACGGCCGCACCGGCCAAGCAGGTGGAAGCGGTGAAGGGGCTCTTCTTCACGGTACAGGTCGGGGTGTACAGCAAACCGACCGCCTTGGACAAATTGTTCAACATCACCCCGCTCAACAGTGAATTGACCGCCAACCAAAAGATCCGCTACACCACCGGGATATTCCTGGACGAGGGGAATGCCGTGACGCGCAAGAACGGTACCGTGTCGCTGGGGGTGACGGACGCCTTCGTAACGGCCTACCTCAACGGCAAGCGCATCCCGGTCCGGGATGCGCGGGCATTGTTGGCGAAATTCGGTCGCTCCGTATTGGTTGATCCAACACTGGTCACACAATGACCGGTTCCTTAACTTCGCCTTCGGAAGAACCCAAAGCCCGATGAAGATGGAGCGGAACGGAGAGGAGCAGGGCCGGCATGAGACCCATGTGCTTGAGGACAAAGCCAAGGAGATCGTGCTGCACAATGATGACGTCAACACGTTCGAGCACGTCATCGTGAGCCTGATGGAGATCTGCGACCATGATCCCCTGCAGGCTGAACAATGTGCATGGCTCGTCCACTACAAGGGCCGATGCAGCGTGAAGCGGGGCAGCTTCGATGTGTTGCGGCCCCTGTGCGAGGCCCTGTGTGAACGCGGTCTTTCCGCGGACATTCAATGAACATGATCAGGATCAAGCGGTTCACGACCGGCATCGTTCTGGCCACGATGATGGGCTGTAGCACGGTGCCCATTACCGGCCGCCGCCAGCTCAACCTTCTCCCCGAAAGCGAGATGATGAGCATGAGCCTCACGCAGTACCAGCAATTCATCAGCGAGAACAAGACCCTGCCGGACAGCGATCCAAAGTCGCAAATGGTGAAGCGAATAGGTGAACGCCTCGCCGCCGCAGCCACCAAGTTCTTGAAGGAGAACGGAGCAGCGGACCGCGTGAAGGATTTCCAATGGGAATTCCACGTGGTGGACGATCCCCAGGTGAACGCCTGGTGCATGCCCGGTGGGAAGGTGGTGGTGTACACCGGCCTGCTGCCGATAACACAGGACGAGCCCAGCTTGGCCTTGGTGATGGGTCACGAGATCGCGCACGCCATAGCGCGCCACGGCAACGAGCGCATGAGCCAGGGCATGGCCGTGCAAGGCGCAGGCATGACCTTGCAGGTACTGGCCTCCGAAAAGCCCACCATGGCGAGCGACCTCTTCCTGCAATCCTTCGGGATCGGCAGCCAGCTGGGCCTCTTGGCTTATGGGCGCAAACAAGAGAGCGAGGCCGATAAAATGGGCCTCGTGTTCATGGCCATGGGCGGCTACGACCCGCGCATAGCCCCGGCCTTCTGGCAGCGCATGGCGGCACAAGGCGGAGCCAAGCCCCCGGAACTGCTCAGCACGCACCCAAGCGACGAGCGCCGCATCGCCGACATCGAGGCGTACATGCCGGAGGCGATGAAGTATTACAAGCCCCGTTGAGACGACGCTTATTATATTCGCGCCCGCTTTCAGCCTTTTCCGGCCGATCGCATTTGCACTCGTAGCTCAATTGGATAGAGCACCTGACTACGGATCAGGAGGTTTGGGGTTCGACTCCCTACGAGTGCACGCATACAGCAGCAAGCCCCCCAGCACAAGTTGGGGGGCTTGGTTTTTGGGGGTGATGGACCACGGACCCAATGTTCTGTATGTTCCGATCTGCCAGAAGCTGCCGGTGTAGTCGATTTACTGCAAGTTATCAACAACAGGACGAGGAGTCTTGACGATCAGTACCCTTTAGAGTACCACGGAATGCGGTAAGTTGAATCGTTAAATTCAGCAAATATCGGGCTGTAAAATACGACTGAGCCCCATTTAAGTCCCTGCCTAATATCGGTGGCGAAAACCCCACAACCCTTCCCCCATGATCAACATACCCACACCTCTGACAACAAGGTCCGGCAACTGGTCTACTCTTTTCAATAAGCTGAAGTTTCAGCGAAGGAAGGACTTCCTCTTTGTGCTCATGGCATTGCCATTGGCTTCGCCGCTCATGGCCCAATCTCCGCTCGTGCCAACGGTGGAATGGCGCATGATCAGTGCCGAGCATGAACGGGCGGGCGCGGGCACGTACAACGATATCAGCTTCGACGGAACCGAGTGGGTGCATACCCCTAGCGTGGACCAGAATTACGGTGCGTCACAAACACCGGAACAATCCGGTGAGGATTGGTATTATGGGCATTGCAACATCCGCTCCGGCGCTAATGTCGTGGGCATCTTGGCCGCGGGTTATGTCACTTGGCCTAATTGGACATTCCGCGGTGCGACTGGTTGTGCAAGCTCCGTCACTTATGGAGGTCCTAATATCGGGGAGTTCGAAACATCAAACCACCGGAAGGGAGAAGGGGTCGGCTATGTGGCCAAGCATGACCTTGATGGGCATGAGGTGTGGAGCAAATGCCTCTTGCCGGGCCTGTTGCGGAACGCCATTCAGGATGCGGACAACAATTTCCTCGTGGTGGGCAACGCCTATACCAATGCATGGGCTATGGATCCAGGTGATGGGAACAACCCAGTGATCGGGCTGAACGGGATCGCCGGTCTGGACATGAACGATGTGGATTGCGGTGACTTTACCCAACCAGCCGGCACGAAAGGCTATGTGTCGAAGCTCGGCTCCGACGGTCATATCATCTGGACCACCATGTGCAACGGAGAGCTGGGGACCGACCAGGAGACCAACTGGAATGTTGGTTCTTACCTTACGGACATTGTGGCCGTCACGATTCCTGGCACCGCTATTAAATACTGTGCGGTGGGCATGACCACAACGACCGGAGTAGCAGGTCTGCGCCCTTTGTTGGTATACTTGGACAACGATGGAACACCGGTGGAGCGCTATACCTACGCACCCGGAACCCCGGCGAATTGGTCGGCGGGAAATGTCGCCGAGTTCATCTCCATCGACGTTCAAGGCACGGACCTCTTTATTACCGGATATTCGCTCGGCTCAGGCATCCCCGCACAAGCCTTCGGGATGTTGCTCCATGCGGGAACGGACCGCTTCAATTTCCCTTGGAGGCATTTTACCGCCGACCTTGGGGACCCTATATGTAACATAGGGTTGCACAATCCCAACAGCACCTACTACACCAATAATTCAACTGGCGGCGGGTTCGTGCCAGAGACCGGTGGCGTCCACATCGTTTGGCCCACCATGGGCAATTTTTCAGAAGGGAGCGTTTATGGCGGTTCGGCCAACGTGGCCACACTGCTCGTTCATGGCCTTGACTTGGATGGCACCCTCCTGTGGACTACGGACCTGGGCGAGGTACGGGCCTATGACCTGCAAAGCGACATGACCCCGACCGCCGATGGAAAGGTGGCTCTGGTCTCGACCAAGCTCTCCGGTGCGGACCTCACCCTACCGTCCCTGCCGATCAGTTGGGACGACTTCAGCCCCTCCCAGAAAGCTTGCCTCAACGGCACTTTCGGGTTTGCGAATCCGGATCTGCCGAATACAACGGAGAATGAGGCAGCCGGGGTGAATTGGGATTACGACGGTTCCACGAACCCTGAAAGCGGGAACGACCCCACAGGTTTGTATCACTACTGGAACACGTACGCCTATGTGGCCAAACTGGACCCGGAAACCGGGAACCTGATCTGGCAAACCCAGTTCGATGCCCACCCCGGCGTGCCCGGTGCGTGCCCTTACGCCAACATGCGCAAGCAGGAGTGCATGTACAAGATCTCCGAGACCGATGACGGTGGCCTCGTGGTCAGCGGCAACACCAGCGACAATTTCGATGATTTCTATCTGGCCGAGCTCAATGACTGCCAGACCAGGGTCAACTATGCCGGAAGCCCCGCGCTCGACCCCAACAACGAACACCACATCACCTCCCCTACCACGTGGAGTTCGGACATGAACGTCCATGGAAAGATCATCGTGGACCCGGGTGCCACCCTGACCATCAACAACAACGCCGTGATCAGTTTTGCGGACAGCAAGCAGTTGTTGGACCACCCCACGGAATTGGTGGTGGCCAAGGGAGGCCGACTGGACGTGAATGGCAATGCCCGGCTCACCAGCATCGCCCAATGCCCCAACAGCATGTGGGACGGCATAAGAGTGATGGGGGATTCGCACCTCTCGCAAGACCCTGTCAACAATTCGCCGCAGGGCATGGCCTCGCTCTCGGCCTCCACCATTGAAAATGCCCGCGCGGCGCTCTTGACCGGGGATGCCTCCTTCGACGATCCCACAGGGACCATGCATGGATCGTCCGCTGGCGGCTACATCCGTGCCTCCCTTATGACGTTCAAGAACAAACGGTACGACGTGGTGATGCGCAAATTCGAGAACCGTGATCCCCACGATTTCTCGCACATCCTCAACAACCGCAGCTACTTCGACCGGTGCGCCTTTGCCGAGGATGCGCTCCTGAATGATGGGAACAGCCCGCGGGACCATGTCCACTTGAACGGTGTCCGGGGCATCAACTACACGGGTTGCTCCTTCGCCGGCGTCTATCAACCGGACCAGGTATTCCACGGAATGACCCAAGTGGGCACAGGTATCCGGTCCATCAACAGCTCGTTCAGCGTCCGGTCCAAGTGTACCATCCTCCTTTCCTACGGCCAGACCTGCCCGCCGCAGAACCTGATCAACAGCACCTTCGACAAATTAGGCCAAGGGGTTACGGCCACGGCGTTGACCCCGGACAAGACCTTCATCGTGGACAGGGCCACCTTCACCAACTGCCCCCGCGGCATCCGCACGGACGGGGTGCGCAACGCCGGTATTACCCGCAACAGCTTCAGTGTGGTGGACTACTTGAACCCCAATGTGCTCGGAACCCCTTTTGGAGCCTATCTCGACCAATGCACGGGCTACAAGATCCAGAACAACGCCTTCACCTCCACCGGCTCACACCAGAAGTCGCGGGTAGGCTTGGTGATCAAGGACAGTGGGCCGGAGTACAATACCTTTTACAACAATACGTTCGATGATTTCATCAGCGCAGCCAGTGTGGGCTCCTTGATCGAGGGGGATAACGCCAATGCCCAAGCAGACTACCTGACCGGATTGGAAGTTATGTGCAACGAATACGGCCAATTTGACGGGCCTAACCGCTTTGATGTGGCGCTTACCGGGCAAGAACCGACTGTACAAAGGACACAGGGGAAGTATCTCGGACCTTCAATCATTACCGCCCCGGCGGGCAACCTCTTCAGCTTGGAGGGGGAGGCAGAAAGTGATTGGGACGTGAGCAATGCTTCCAATTATGTGACCTACTACAGCCATGGTCACAATGGTTCCAGCGAACCTTGGATCCCGCAGTACTACGATATAGATTACTTGTTACCTGCGGTTACCCCAGTGCATTGGCCACAAGATCGCGCCGATGCCTGCCCCGACAATTTTGACAACGACGGTCGCTTGGAAAAAATGCAGCAATCCGCCGCAGCGGATGCCGACCTTGCGGACAGCAAGGACGCCTACGATGCCACCAAGGACAACGGCGATACCTATACGCTGGAAAGCTATGTGGCGGACCCCGGACACAGCTCCACACAGGTGCGGAACGCCCTGCAGAGCGTGGCTCCCAAGGTGAGCACGGCCGTGTGGAAGGCGGTCTTTGCCCGCGAACCGGCCATGGACCCCTGGCCGCTTACTCAGGCACTGGTGTCCAACAGCCCTTTGCAGCCGGAGGTGACGAAGATGGGCTACGACAGTGAACTGGACGATTTCTACTACAACCTTGTGGTGAGCGCGCAAAGCGGGGACGTGAATGTGCTGAGCCAATTGGAGAGCGAGATGGCCAAGTATGCTGGCGATAAGGGCGAGGCCCTTACGGACCTGGGACGCCTGTGCTGGTTGGACACAACGGACGTGGGCACCGCCATGGAATACCTGAAGCTCTGGCACGACAGCCTACCGGCGGACGACGGCGCCAGCGTATTGGCCGGCTACTACGCCGCCAAGGGCGATATGCCCGCCTTGTATAGCATGGCCGAGGCCGAGAAGCTCACCAGCGCCACCCCGGAGATTTTTGAGGTGTTGAAGCGCTACGCGGACCACGAACTGAATGCACCAGATGACAGCTTGGACGCCGGTACAGTACAATGGCTCACCGACTTGGCTGCGGACCGTTGGACCATTGGCTCCGCCCAAGCAAGCGCATGGTTGCAAGGCGCAACCGGTGCTGATCCGCTGGATGAAGTGATCATCCTGCCGGATGAAACGGAGCAGCGCAGCACAAACCAGCGACGCGTGCGCAACCGCACCTCCCAAACCCCGATGCTCCTACAAGCCTACCCCAATCCGTCCGACGGACCGGTTTATGTGGTGTGTAATGTGCCGGAAGGAGTGGATCGGGCTCGTTTAAGCATTCGGGACCTGAACGGGCGCTTGGTGAAAGAGATCGCGCTGGACCACGGAGCAGGCATTGCAGAGATCCAGCCCGGCTTTACCGCAGCGGGAATTTATTTGGCGGAACTCCAACTGGACGGAATTCGTGCAGGGCAGGTAAAGCTGGCCTTGCAATGAACCGATGACTGCTAAAACGCTGCGCAAGATCTGGATGGTTATGTACCTTGGGCTTGTGCAAATACTTGCACAAGCCCAAGGCTTTAACCGGCACTACGATGCTTACAATGCTGGCTTCTACGAACAAGGTTGGGACATCGAGCCGGCAGGCAACGGCTGGATGGTGTTCTCCGGGAGTTTTGAACCGGATACGCTGGGTCCGGACAGTATTGTAGGTGTTTACGTTGCCCTCCTGCAACGCTTGGATGAAGAGGGGAACCTCACCTTGGAAAAGCGAATTCAACTTCCCGGCCATTCCATCTATTTGGGCTGGGCGGATTGTTGCGATACTACTGCTGCGGACGACGGCTACGTGATCAGTGGCAGCAGTGGTGAATACTATACGGAAATAGTAAAAGCCCGCCTCATGCGTTTGACCGCTATCGGCGATACTCTCTGGACCCGTTCATACGGGAGTATAGGTGATTTTTGGATCGGCTCGCAAGTGAAGCAAACACCGGATGGTGGTTTTCTCATTTGTGGCTACACCGGTCCAACAACAGGTTCACATTTCGATGGCTTTGCGTTAAAGGCCGACAGCCTCGGCAATGAAGCATGGCGTCACACCTATGGGCTTGGCGCGTTGGACGAGGACTTAGCTTGCATCGCATTAGTACCGAACGGCTTTGTTCTGTCAGGTGTCACTACTTCAACTTCCAATAGCGTCGATTTTTGGATCACCAAGATCAACAACGAGGGAACGGTAATATGGACCAATCGCTTTGGAAGCCCGTTCGAGGAACCCGAACCTACAATACTTCATTTGGAAGATGGTCGGTTGGTCCTGGCAGGAGCATGGGCTGCCAATTCAAATGTATTTATGACCCCCTATTTGGCTTTCATTGATACAGCCAATGGGGATGTACTAAACTCTCACCTTTATGGTGTTCCCCATTACAGCACGACACTCTTTGCCGCAAAGCAATTTTCAAATTCGGACATCATTCTTGCCGGTGTCAGTTATAGTGAGGGCCCTCAACAAGGTCTTTTAATACGCACCACGAGCGATGGCGACAGCCTGTGGATGCGCAACTACTTTTACTACGATGCCGATGTGGAAGAGGGCCAAGGGCGTTTCTTTGATGTGCTCCCCACGGCGGATAACGGCTGCATTGCCGCCGGGGTGGCCTACAACCCGGTGAACGCCCCCTACCCACCGGGCCATTCCCAGGACACTTGGGTGGTGAAGGTGGACAGCATGGGCTGCGTAGTGCCGGGCTGCGATGGCATTACCGGCATTACCGAGCAGGTCACCAACCTTACAAGTGCGTTGCACCTCTACCCCAACCCGGTGCATGGGTTATTGCATGTGGGCATAGAGCTGCCGCCCAAGCTCACTACCAGCGGGCCGCTTACGCTTACCGTTACAAGCCTAAGTGGGCAGGTGGTGTTGCAGGAGCAAGTTCCATCAAGCGCGCCGGATGAGGTGGAGCTGGATGTGGGGCACTTTGCCGCTGGTACTTACGCGCTGCATTTGAGCGATGCGCATACTTGGCTGGCGGGGGCGAAATTCGTGGTGGAGTAAAGCTCACCCAATGTCATCAGCGGTTTCACGTTCCATGTTCATCCGGTCGGAGCTTTCCCACGCTGCGCCAACTGCACTGCTGGAATGGGAGGGCATCGATACCGTACATCCCAACCATCCCGTGGGCGGCAACGCCGTCACGCGAAAGATGAGCAAGAAGAGCATTGGCTGGGAAGCCTCCGGGCCTCCGTCTCGGGTCATGCCCGGGATGACAGCCCGGAGTGACGCATCTGTGGGCCGCGTGTGGATCAACGACGAAAAGCACTTCGATGGCGTGCCCGAGGCCGCAAGGAACTTCTATATCGGCGGCTACCAGCCCGCGCAGAAATGGCTGAAGGACCGCCACGGCCGCACCCTCACCTTCGATGACCTGCGGCACTACCAGCGCATCATCGTGGCGTTGACGGAGATGGGCAAGGTGATGGAGGAAGTGGATTCGGCGGGGGTGGTGTGAGGCTCACCATAGTTTTGAGGACCACAAGAGCGTGAACGCTCGCGCGCGAATTGCGTCAAATGCTTTCGCCCGAACGGCGGGAAACGCCCAGCCTTCCTGCTTCGTGTTCTTGGCGTCCTTTGTGGTAGACCACCCTCGACCAACCTCAAAAAAGATCCCTCACCTCGATGAAGTTGAAACTCATCGGGAACAAGCTTTGGTAGTCCTTCCCGGTCTCGGCCATCTCTTCGTCACCGGTCTCATAATGCCAGTTCACCTGCACCTGCTTTCCGTGCTCGTTCACGGCGCTAAGGCGGTCGAAGATGTTGTAGAAGTGCTTGCTGCTGCTGGTATCCAAGTAATCCAGCCGCATGTTCACCGTGGTCTGCTCCCTCGGCTGCTTGAGGTATTCCTCCAACCAGCGGTACACGCGGTCGTAGAACTGCTCGCTGTTGGCCGGCAGGGAACGACCGATAAAATCAATGGTTCCGTGCTCCAGATCCAGTTCGATCTCCGGCGATGTTGCCGTACGGTCGATGTGCATGTGTTTCAGCGCCATGGTCACGGTTCACTCGGACCAAATTAGGCCGCGCCGCAGCGAAGGGGCCACCCCCGAAAAGAATTCTGTGAACAGCCGAACGTGGATGGACTCCACGATCATGGCATCGGGAGCGATGCGCGCCGGCGGATCAGAGCCGCCGCCTACTTTCCTTGATAGACGCTTACGATCTCACCATCGCTCGGGAGGATGATCTCGGTATCGTTCACCCGCCTGGCCCAGTAGAGGTATTTGCCCGTTCCGTGGCAGGCGAAGGCGGTCATGGTCGCGCCTCCTTCAAGGGTCTTTACCGGAAATGTCCTCCACGTTCCGTTCTGGTCTTCCATGGCCACTTTCACTTCCATCATCTCACCGCAGATGTTCTTCAGTTCCACCTGGTACACGCCGCTGAAGTCCCGCTTGAAACCCTTATAGTCCTCGCATTTCTCACAAGGTTGCCCCCAACTGCTGGAAGCCTTCACCAAGCAGTCCGCATAGGTCTGGTCCTGGGCCTGTGTGGATGAACAAAGCCAGGTCACTGTGAACAGAAGGAGGATGGATCGTGTCATTTGCAGCGGTTGTTCTTTAGGATGATCTTGGCTTCGGCGTTACCCATTTTCTTGCTTTTCAACCAGTCCGCGCAGGCCCCTTTGGTATTGCCTTGGGCCTTTTGGGCCCAGCCGCGGTTGTTGTAGGCTTCCTGATCTTCGGGGTCCAATTGAAGCACTGTGTTGAAATCCTGGATGGCGAGGTCCTGCTTGCCCAGTTTGCCATACGCACTGCCCCGGCTGGTGTAGGCCCACAAGTGGTCCTTCTTGCGCTCGATCACAGAGGTGAAGTCGGCGATGGCAGCGTCGTATTCACGCTGCAGGCTATGGCAGAAACCGCGTTGGAGATAAGCGTTGAGGTATTCCGGGTCCGCCGCGAGGACTTCCGTGTATATGTCGACGGCCTTCGCATAGCCACCGTTGTTGTACGCCTGCTCCCCTTTATGGAAAAGGGCGTCGATATCCGCGCCGGACGCCGCGACCGGCTCCTGTGCCATGGACACTTGGGTCAGGAGAAGCATGGCTGGAAAGAGCAGCGTTTTCATCATATCTGGCCGTTCATACGCAGGAGAGGAGGCGCGGTTTCAACTGTACTGCATGAAACCTCCGGTATGGTGGCTTCGTAATGAAGGGCAAAACCATCCGGAAAATGAAAAAGCCGAATAACAACGTGGCCATGCGCACATTGGTGATGGCCGCGGTCCTGGTCATGGGATTAGTGGCCACCCTGCTGGCCAAGGGCCTCATCTCCACTGCGCTGCTGGCCTCCTGATCGGTCCCGATGAGCCTTCGCCGCACTCTTCCTGCCCTGCGGACCCTGTCGTTCATGCTGGCCATGGCCATTTCGGCCATCGGCATGTCGCAGGGCCGGTTCGTTATCAACGGCCGGCTGAAAGTGGACGGTGGCGGGCTGGACGGTTGCAAGATGGTGGTGTACCGCGACGGGGAAAAATTCAAGACCATCTCCGCCGACCTGAATAAGTTCAGCCTGGAACTGGAGTTGAGCAAGAACTATGTGCTTTCCTTCGAAAAGCCCGGTTTCGTCACCAAGAAGTTGTCCTTCAATACGAACGCCCCGGCCTCTGCATCGCTGATCGGATTCACTCCGTTCGACTTCGTGGTCTCCTTATTCAAGCAATATGACGGCATGAATACGGTCGTCTTCAACCAACCGGTGGGCATGATCCGGTTTGATGAGAGGCTGGGCGACTTCGACTACGACACGGACTACACGAAAAGCATACAAAGCGCTTTGGAGGCAGCCCAGGCCGAAGTCGCGCGGAAGCAGCAGGAGGAAGAGCGCGAGCTGGCCGAGGCGGCCAAGCGCAAGGAGCAGGAGGAAAAGGATAAGGCCAAAGCGGATGCCCAAACCCAAAAGGAAGCAACAGCCAAGGCAAAAGAAGACGCCAAAGCACAAGCCAAGCAGGAAGCTGCGGCACGCGAAGCTCAACAGGCCCGGACCGCTGAAGTGAAACCTGAACCCAAGCCAGTGGCGCCGCCGCCCATTGTGGAAAAGGAAATACGCAAAGTGCCGAAACCGCGCGCTGCCGCCGTGGCACGTGCGATCGCAAAACCACGAGAGAACAACGAAGGGCGCAGCCCAACAGCCCCGCGCATCGCTGAGGAGCGATCGCCTGTGGAGCCTGCTTTGGCCCGTGTTTCCGAGGAACCCCGGCCCAAATTCGAGGCTACGCCCATTGCCATCGTACGCCATCAGGACGTGATCGTGGAGCCCAACCAAGTGGTGACCGTGGTGCGGCTGGAACGCGGTGCCACGCGAACGGAATACCGCAAGGTGATCCGGAAGTACAGCGGCACGTTCTATTTCAAGGACGGTTCAAGCTGCACCCGCTCCACCTACGAGAGCGAGGCTTTGGCGGAGGTCCGATAAGTTCACCACGCAGCCTCAATGTTCAGCGCAAGGGCCTTGCCGCTGAACTCATTGGAGAAGAGCCCGATGGCATTGGGCGTATGCAGGCCGATGCGGAAGTGTTTGCCAAGCATGCTTATCAAGCCCGCCGAAGCGCGGAAGTCCCCGAACCCGCCGTACCCGGCACCGATCGAAACGGCCATGCACTTCGCAAACACCAGGTTGCGCACGATCGTGGCATGAGGCAGATAGCCGGGCAGGTAGCGGTAGTCTACCGATAGTTCATAAGGCTGCATTCCATGGAAGTTGGATCGCTTGTGGAACTTACCGGCTCCAAGCCGGGCTTCGACCCGTGCAGGCAACGCCCGCATGAAGCTCCCCTTGGAATATCCAAGCCCGAGGCTGTCCTGCAAGGTCGTTTTGTTCACTAACAACCCGTCCAGGTCCAGAATGTCCTCGACCTCTATGCCCTCATAGCGTATGGTGGAATCCTTCGTGACGGAAAGAGCGTTGTCGTTCCAAGCGATGAATCCCAAGTCGGTAACGCCCAAAGAGAACACGGCCGTGGACCGGAAGAGTTGGAACCTGTGCCGCCACTGCACGTTGATGGCCGCACCGATCCCCTTGTTGAAACCGTTCCGTGCCGTATCGCTCCGATGGTATTCCCCGTTAAGTTGAAGTTCAAGGAGCCTCCCGAAAGGCGCCGTGTAGAGATCGGCCTTTTCAATTTGCCCGGCGTTCAACGCCTGTCCGTTCACCACGGCCAGTTCCACGAAGGACCCGGAATTCCTGTCCTCCACACCGAGCCCGAAGGTTTGATACGTGACCTGCTCGAACGCACTGGGACCAAGGTGTGCGGTGAGGTCCTCATAGCCCGCATTCCCAAAAAAGGAAAGGGCATAGACATCCGTGGTAAAACGGATGCCCATTACACTTTGGTAAGCCAGACTGAAGCGCGGCATCCATCCGGTGCGGCCGAAAAATTTGTCCCCCCACGCATAGGTGGCCATGCCGCCCAGTTCATAACCTGCCCGGTTGGCATTCCCCATGTTGTCCAATGTGCGTTGGCGCACTTCGCTGCTCAAGGCCCCCCCAAAGTAGATCCCGGTCACCAGATCATTTCGGAGCACGTTCGAATCAAAGCCGGCTGAAACCACCATGGTGAACCGGTGTCCATCGGTCATGATCGGAAGCGGGAGGGAGTCCTGCTGGGCCGAGACGAGGATCGGGAACAGAATGGGAAGCAGATGCCAGCACCTATTCATCGCCGTTCACCGTGTAGTTGGCGCCAACGGTCAGCTGCAGATCCATCCGGTAATCACTGTGTAACTGTATGTGTTGGGATTGATCCGCCGTATTGAAGATGGCCGAGATCCGCACTTTTCCGATGGCTTGAAGCAGGTCCATTTGGTCTGATGATACGTCGAAATCCAGGCGGCTGGAGACGCTCGCGGAGACGGTCCCATCACTGCCCAAGATGCCCGAAGAGACGGCTCCTCCGGGATATAGGACGGTGAGTACTTGGTCCGCTTCATCCACGATGGCCAGCTCAATGGCCGCGCTGAACGGGAAGCCATTGTCCACGAACAGGTGCAAGGTGCCGCTTCGCCATGCATGACCGTCCGCATTGCCCGGCAGGTCCAAGGCCACGGTCTTGCGCAGCGTGAGGTCCGTGGCGATCAGGTTCAATGGGATGTCTATCTCCAGGTCGGCGGAGAGCTTGCTGTCGTGGTAGAGGAAATCATGGCCATTGCTGATGTCACCAAGCGGGTTGATGGTGATGTCCAAGGCATAGTCCACCCGGCTTGGCAGGTTTTCGATGAAGAGGTCGATATTGCTGTTGCCTTGGTCAAGGTTGAACGTGTTCAATGCCGATTGGAACATTCCGCCCAGGTCCAATGCCCGGTCGATGTTCACGGGACCGGATGTGATGGCATGCGTCAAATCAACCGTGTTGCCGGTATTGTTGTTCACCGATCGCAAATAGTGGATGTTCGCCCGGGCATCCACACCGATGCCGTTACGGATCTTCAGCCGGGCGGTCACTTGGTCCAGGTCCAAAATTCCGCTGATGTTGTTGAAGAGGTCGAGATCGGTGGAGGAGGGGTCCACCGCGATCGTCCGTGTCCCGAAGGAACCCGTGGCATATTGGGGTATGATGTCGTGATAGCTCACCAGCGCCAGCAAGCTGTCTTGATCGGTTATGGAAATGATCGTGCCGTCAGGGGCATTGGAGTAGCTGATATGTGTGGCCAACGAGTTCACTTGGTCGAACGAAGGACCGCGCATGTCAAAGACGTAGCCGTCCAACGGCCTGCTGCTGCTGGCCACGCTGGGCGACGCGGGCGTACCCGGAGGCAAATGCTGAACGATGGAGAACGGAATGCCGTTCAGGGAGGCGCCGGGCAAGGCGAAGTCCCCGATGATCTGGCCGTTCATCATGTTGGTGATTGCGACGTCCACCTGCCCGCTGCGCACTTGCAATTGCGTGAGTTGGAGGTCATCGATGTCGAAGCGGGTCACATCGTCGTTTGTATTGAAGGTGGCACCGGGTTGGAATTGGATCGGTCCGGGGAAGGGCAGGGCATAGGCATATCGGAAACTGGTGTCCGGGGCGGTGAGCACCGTGTCCAAGGAAAGTGCGAACAGTGCACTGGAATAGAGAATATTCACGTTGCCCTGTTGGTCGGTGGTAAGAATGCTGTCGGGCACAATGTCCCCGATGGTCAACGTGGTTTTGGCCAACGGTGCCAAAAGCTCCAAGTCCCATTGGGGCGGTGCGGGGTCCTTCTGACAGCCGGAAAGGGCCGCCGCCGCGCAGAGCACGCATGCGAACAGAGATCTGGAGGGGAGGCCGCTCATGGTGGGAAAGGTAGGTGACAAGGTTCTTTCGGTGGACTTGCTCTGGCTTTGGAGCTTAAATTTGCCGCAAGGGTAAAAGCCCGGTGGTATTGCTAAAACGACGCATACTTTTTCCTTGGCTGTTGAGCGCAACGGTGATGTACGGCATCTCCTATGTCTGGCATGGCCTTGCGTTGACGGACATTTCGGAGTTGAAGATCGATCTTTCAACTTATCTCGTGCTTTCCGGGCTTGCCTATTTGGTGATCGGCCTTGGGTTGGTGACGTTGATGCACATTGGCATTGGCCGAGAATGGATCTCCTTGAAGTCCGGCTTCCCCCTGAAGTGCATGATCGCGGGTGCTTGCGCCGGGGTCGTTATCTACTTGGTCATTTTCATGTCCGGGCTTTCTTTTGCGAGCCACGGTCTACAGCACGTGGTGGTGGACGCGTTGTGGCAGGTGTTCGAGCAGGCCATCGGGGGCTTGATGGTGAGCCTTGGCCTCATCTATGACATGCACCGCAGCTTCATGGAAGCGGAGCGTGTGCATTAAATACTGGTCAACTACCGTACTTGGTTCCCCAAACTTGCTTCAAGTAGGCGGCGAACCCTTGCTCCCTGCGGTTATCACCCGGGTTGTAGAGTGTGGTCCCGCTCAATTCCTCGGGGAGGAACTCTTGCTCGCTGAAATGTCCCGGGGCATCATGACTGTATTGGTAGTCCTTCCCATGTCCAAGTTCCTTCATCAGTTTGGTCGGTGCATTGCGCAAATGGATGGGCACCGGGAGATCCCCTTTTTGCTTTACCAGCTCCTGGGCGGCACCGATGGCGAGGTAGCTAGCGTTGCTCTTAGGCGCGCAGGCCAGATACACGGCGCATTGGGAGAGTACGATCCGGCTTTCAGGCCAGCCGATCATCTGCGCCGCCTGCATGGCGGTGGTGGCCATCAGCAAAGCGTTCGGGTCAGCATTCCCGATGTCCTCACTGGCCAAGATCAACATCCGCCGGGCAATGAAGAGCGGGTCTTCCCCGCCTTCCACCATCCGTGCCAGCCAATACACGGCGGCGTTCGGGTCGCTGCCACGCATGCTCTTGATGAAGGCACTGACGATGTCGTAATGCTGTTCGCCCTGTTTGTCATATCGTGCGGCCGTGGTCTGGACCACCTCATGGACCAGCTCATCGGTGATCACGATGGTCGGCTTTCCAGCACTGTCCCGATGCTCGGGTTTTCCTGCCCGGACACATAGCTCGAACGTGTTCAGCAGCCTGCGAGCATCACCGCCGCTGGCCCGCATCAATGCGTCCGTTTCCTTGATCTCGATGTGCTTCTGCTTTAACTCGGTATCCTCCCGCATCGCACGGCGGAGCAGTCCGGTGAGGTCTTCCACCGTAAGGGGTTTCAGCACATAGACCTGTGAACGCGAGAGCAGCGCGCCGATCACCTCGAAGGAGGGGTTTTCCGTGGTGGCACCGATCAATGTGACCACGCCTTTCTCTACCGCGCCTAAGAGCGAATCCTGTTGTGCTTTGCTGAAGCGGTGGATCTCGTCGATGAAGAGCACCGCGCTGCGGGAAAACAAACCGCCTCCCCCGGCCTTGGCGATCACCTCCCGGATATCCTTCACCCCGCTGCTGATCGCGCTCAGCGTGTGGAACGGCCTGTCGAGTTCCTTTGCCAGCAGGCGGGCCATGGTGGTTTTTCCCACTCCGGGCGGCCCCCAGAGGATCATGCTCGGCAGGATCTTGCCGGCGATGGCTTTCCGGATGATGCCTTCCGGGCCCACCAGATGCCCTTGGCCCACGATCTCATCGAGGGTGGCAGGGCGCATCCGTTCAGCGAGCGGGGTGGTTTCCATGTTCGGGGGAGTGCGAAATTACCCCATGCCCAAGAGATCCTGAACAGACCCATTGACGAAAGCCCCCGCTGATGGCGAGGGCTTTCATCAATGGATATCAAGAAGATCAGGGCCTGTACATGATCTTGCCTGTTGCTTCTTTGCCGTTCAGCATGATGCGGTAGAAGAAGAGGCCGCCACTTGTGCTTTCAGGCTTGAATGCCAAGGCCACCTTGGTACCTTTTTCCACCTCGCCGTCGAAGAGGGTGGCGACGTTGTGGCCGAGCATGTCCATCACGATCACCGTGGCACGGCCATGGGCCTCGCTGGTAAAGCTGATCATGCTCTCATGTCGGAAGGGGTTCGGGGCAACCTGTACCTTGTCGATGACCACGGCGTCCGCAGTGGCGTGCTGGTTCAGCGGTGCTGCTTCACCGTCGCCCATCACGTGGATCACCTGCGTGGTGCTGGCGGTATTCCCGCATGCGTCCATCGCGGTATAGGTCCTGGTGATGGTGTAACCGCTTTCGCAGTCGCCCTTACCGGTCTCCTCGCTCATGTTCACCTCCACGTCCATGTCGCAGTTGTCCGTGGCCGAGCACTTATCTGCAACCGGGATCGAATTGCAATCCACGGTCACTTCGGAAGACACACAGCTCAGCACCGGCGCTTGGTTATCGGTGATGTAGATCATCTGGACGCAGTTCTCCTCATTGTTGTCCTCGTCCCTGAAGGTCCACGTGCGTGTCACCGTCACGGGGCAGATGCCGCTGGTAATGTCCTCATAGGTGAAGAAGTTCACCAGCGGGCAATCCGGGTTCTTGCGTGTGATGGGGATGCCGATGTCCTCCGGGTCGATGGAAGCACCGCATTCCACAGTGGTGACTGCAGGAGCGCAGGAGATGATGATCGGTGCTTCACATTCCGTTTTGCAACCGATCACTGTGATCACCTGTGTAGCGGAAGCTGTGTTGCCACAGGCATCGGTGGCGGTGAAAGTCCGCTCGACCGTATAGCTGCTTTCATCCGGTCCGGGGATCATTACGTCCTCCACATGTACGGTGAGGTCGTTCTTGCAATCCGACGCCCAGACGTCCTTGGGCTGGAAAGGAACCTTATCACATTCCACGGTGATGTCGGCAGGAACGTTCATCAGCACGGGGTCCTGGGTGTCCGTGACCAAGATGGTCTGGGTGCAGGTCTCCTCATTCCCCTCCACGTCGCGGAAGGTCCAATGACGCGTGACGGTGATCGGGCAGATGCCGCTGAATTCGTCGTAGTAGTTGAAGTAATCCACCAACGGGCAGTCGGGGTCCTTCCTGGTGATGGGAGTTCCGATATCATCCGGGTCTAAGGAACTTCCGCATTCCACATTGATCACGGCCGGGCCGCAGTCGATGATGATCGGCGCCTCGCAGCCTCCACAATCCTGCGGAAGGGCCTGTGCCGTGGCCGTGCTGGTGCAGCCATTGGCTCCGGTCACCACCAAGGTATAGGTTCCGGCATCGGCAACCTCGGGGTTTTGCTGAGTGCTGCTGAAGCCGTTCGGACCGCTCCATGCGAAGGTGCCGTTGCCATAACCGTGCAGGGTCACCGTATGCGTGGTGCAATCGATCATGCCACCGGATGCTTGTGCGCCTGGCGGGGTGATGATCTGGTCCACCATGGCGGTGGCCGTGGCGGAACAACCGTTGAGAGGATCGGTCACGGTGAGCACGTAGCTGCCGATGGCCGATACCGTCGGGTCTTCCATGCTGCTGGTGAACCCACCAGGTCCGCTCCAGCTGAAGGTTGCTCCGGAGGAAGTGCTTCCACCGTTGAGCGTAACAGTTGTAGCGGCGCAGGTGAGGGTACCGCCGGTGGCTGTGGCTCCAGGTGCATTGCTATCGGCATGTACAGTAGCCGTTGCCGTGCTCTGGCAACCGTTGCTTCCCGTCACCGTGAGGGCGTACGTGCCAGCCTCCGTTACCACAGGATTCTGCAAGCTGCTGGTGAATCCGTTGGGTCCGGTCCAAGCGAAGCTGCCGTTGCCGGTGCCTTGCAAGGTGATCGAGCTGACGTTGCAGTTGAGCGTTCCGCCAGCGGCTTGTGCACCGGGAACCACGTTATCCAGGATCACATCAGCGTTATCGGTGCTGGTGCAACCGTTGGTGCCGGTGACCACGAGGACGTAGTTGCCAGCCTCCGTTACCACAGGATTCTGCAAGCTGCTGGTAAAGCCGTTGGGTCCGGTCCAAGCGAAGCTGCCGTTGCCAGTGCCTTGCAGGGTGATCGAGCTGACGTTACAGTTGAGCGTTCCGCCAGCGGCCTGTGCGCCGGGGACGGTTCCGTCCTGTTCCACTTCAGCCGTTGCCGTGCTGGTGCAGCCGTTGCTTCCGGTCACCGTTAAGGTGTACGTACCGGCGGTGCCAACTGTCGGGTTCTGCAAGCTGCTGGTGAATCCGTTGGGTCCGGTCCATGCGAAGGTTCCGTTGCCGGTGCCTTGCAAGGTGATCGAGCTGACGTTGCAGTTAAGCGTTCCGCCAGCGGCCTGTGCGCCGGGGACGGTTCCGTCCTGTTCCACTTCAGCCGTTGCCGTGCTGGTGCAGCCGTTGCTTCCGGTCACCGTTAAGGTGTACGTACCGGCGGTGCCAACTGTCGGGTTCTGCAAGCTGCTGGTAAAGCCGTTGGGTCCGGTCCAAGCGAAGCTGCCGTTGCCGGTGCCTTGCAAGGTGATCGAGCTGACGTTACAGTTGAGCGTTCCGCCAGCGGCCTGTGCGCCGGGGACGGTTCCATCCTGTTCCACTTCAGCCGTTGCCGTGCTGGTGCAGCCGTTGCTTCCGGTCACCGTTAAGGTGTACGTACCGGCGGTGCCAACTGTCGGGTTCTGCAAGCTGCTGGTGAATCCGTTGGGTCCGGTCCAAGCGAAGGTTCCGTTGCCGGTGCCTTGCAAGGTGATCGAGCTGACGTTGCAGTTAAGCGTTCCGCCAGCGGCTTGTGCACCGGGAACCACGTTATCCAGGATCACATCCGCGTTGGCAGTGCTGGTGCAGCCGTTGGTGCCGGTGACCACGAGGACGTAGTTGCCAGCCTCCGTTACCACAGGATTCTGCAAGCTGCTGGTAAAGCCGTTGGGCCCGCTCCACGCGAAGCTGCCGTTGCCGGTGCCTTGCAAGGTGATCGAGCTGACGTTACAGTTGAGCGTTCCGCCAGCGGCCTGTGCGCCGGGGACGGTTCCGTCCAGGATCACATCAGCTGTGGCCGTGCTCCTGCAACCGTTGGTGCCCGTCACGGTGAGGTTGTAGGTCCCGGCCTCTGTCACAACAGGATTCTGCAAGCTGCTGGTAAAGCCGTTGGGTCCGGTCCACGCGAAGCTACCGTTGCCGGTGCCTTGCAAGGTGATCGAGCTGACGTTGCAGTTGAGCGTTCCGCCAGCGGCTTGTGCACCGGGAACCACGTTATCCAGGATCACATCCGCGTTGGCAGTGCTGGTGCAGCCGTTGGTGCCGGTGACCACGAGGACGTAGTTGCCAGCCTCCGTTACCACAGGATTCTGCAAGCTGCTGGTAAAGCCGTTGGGCCCGCTCCACGCGAAGCTGCCGTTGCCGGTGCCTTGCAAGGTGATCGAGCTGACGTTACAGTTGAGCGTTCCGCCAGCGGCCTGTGCGCCGGGGACGGTTCCGTCCAGGATCACATCAGCTGTGGCCGTGCTCCTGCAACCGTTGGTGCCCGTCACGGTGAGGTTGTAGGTCCCGGCCTCTGTCACAACAGGATTCTGCAAGCTGCTGGTGAATCCGTTGGGGCCGGTCCAAGCGAAGGTTCCGTTGCCGGTGCCTTGCAGGGTGATCGAACTGACGTTGCAGTTGAGCGTTCCGCCGGTGGCTTGTGCACCAGGGGCACTGCTATCGAGGATCACATCAGCGTTCGCGGTGCTGGTGCAACCGTTGGTGCCGGTGACCACGAGGACGTAGTTGCCAGCCTCCGTGACCACGGGGTTCTGCACACTGCTGGTGAATCCGTTGGGTCCGGTCCATGCGAAGGTTCCGTTGCCGGTGCCTTGCAAGGTGATCGAGCTGACGTTGCAGTTAAGCGTTCCGCCGGTGGCTTGTGCACCGGGAACCACGTTATCCAGGATCACATCAGCGTTGGCAGTGCTGGTGCAGCCGTTGGTGCCGGTAACCACGAGGACGTAGTTGCCAGCCTCCGTTACCACAGGATTCTGCAAGCTGCTGGTAAAGCCGTTGGGCCCGCTCCACGCGAAGGTTCCGTTGCCGGTGCCTTGCAAGGTGATCGAGCTGACGTTACAGTTGAGCGTTCCGCCAGCGGCTTGTGCACCGGGAACCACGTTATCCAGGATCACATCCGCGTTGGCAGTGCTGGTGCAGCCGTTGGTACCGGTGACCACGAGGACGTAGTTGCCAGCCTCCGTTACCACAGGATTCTGCAAGCTGCTGGTAAAGCCGTTGGGTCCGGTCCAAGCGAAGCTACCGTTGCCGGTGCCTTGCAAGGTGATCGAGCTGACGTTACAGTTGAGCGTTCCGCCAGCGGCTTGTGCACCGGGGGCAGTGCTATCGAGGATCACATCCGCGTTGGCGGTGCTGGTGCAGCCGTTGGTGCCGGTGACCACGAGGACGTAGTTGCCAGCCTCCGTTACCACAGGGTTCTGCAAGCTGCTGGTAAAGCCGTTGGGTCCGGTCCAAGCGAAGCTGCCGTTTCCGGTGCCTTGCAAGGTGATCGAGCTGACGTTGCAGTTGAGCGTTCCGCCAGCGGCCTGTGCGCCGGGAACCACGTTATCCAAGATCACATCAGCGTTTGCGGTGCTGGTGCAACCGTTGGTGCCGGTGACCACGAGGACGTAGTTGCCGGCCTCGGTGACCACAGGGTTCTGCAAGCTGCTGGTAAAGCCGTTGGGGCCGGTCCAAGCGAAGCTGCCGTTGCCGGTGCCTTGCAGGGTGATCGAACTGACGTTGCAGTTGAGCGTTCCGCCAGCGGCCTGTGCGCCGGGAACCACGTTATCCAAGATCACATCAGCGTTTGCGGTGCTGGTGCAACCGTTGGTGCCGGTGACCACGAGGACGTAGTTGCCGGCCTCGGTCACGACCGGGTTCTGCAAGCTGCTGGTAAAGCCGTTGGGTCCGGTCCATGCGAAGGTTCCGTTGCCGGTGCCTTGCAAGGTGATCGAGCTGACGTTGCAGTTGAGCGTTCCGCCAGCGGCTTGTGCACCGGGAACCACGTTATCCAAGATCACATCAGCGTTAGCGGTGCTGGTGCAGCCGTTGGTGCCGGTGACCACGAGGACGTAGTTGCCAGCCTCGGTGACCACAGGGTTCTGCAAGCTGCTCGTGAATCCGTTGGGGCCGGTCCAAGCGAAGCTGCCGTTGCCGGTGCCTTGCAGGGTGATCGAACTGACGTTGCAGTTGAGCGTTCCGCCAGCGGCCTGTGCGCCGGGAACCACGTTATCCAAGATCACATCAGCGTTTGCGGTGCTGGTGCAACCGTTGGTGCCGGTGACCACGAGGACGTAGTTGCCGGCCTCGGTCACGACCGGGTTCTGCAAGCTGCTGGTGAATCCGTTGGGTCCGGTCCAAGCGAAGGTTCCGTTGCCAGTGCCTTGCAGGGTGATCGAGCTGACGTTGCAGTTGAGCGTTCCGCCAGCGGCTTGTGCGCCGGGGGCAGTGATGTTCTGGCCCACTACTGCGGTGGCCGTTGCGGAACAACCGTTGACGGGATCGGTCACGGTAAGCACATAGCTTCCGGGAGCCGATACAGTTGGGTCTTCCATGCTGCTAGTGAACCCACCGGGTCCGCTCCAGCTGAAGGTCACGCCAGAGGTAGTGCTTCCTCCGTTGAGCGTAATGCTGGTCACTGCGCAGGTCAATTCGCCGCTGGCGGTCGCGCTTGCGTTCGGTGCCGTCGTGTTCATGGCCACCGAAGTCGTGGCGTTGCTGCTGCATCCGGTCTGCACCACGGTCACCGTGAGGGTGTAGGTGCCGGCCGCGTCCACCGTCGGGGTGGCCGAGTTGGCACCGCTCACGATATGACCACCTCCGCTGGCGGTCCATGCGAAGGCCACACCACTGGTGCTCGATGAGCCGTTCAGAGTTACCTGCGATCCGGTCGTGCAGGTGATCGTCTTCGCGGGGCCGGCGTCCACGTTCGGCGTTCCACTGGAACCGATCGTTACAGTGATATGGGCCGTGCATCCATGCGCATCGGTAACGTCAACGTAGTAGGGCCCGGGAGCCAGGTTGTTCACCGATGCACCGGTGCTTCCCTCGCTCCAGAGATAGGTGTACGACGAGGTGCCTCCGCTGATGTTCACGCTGGCCGATCCATCACTGTTGTTGCAGGTCGCGTTCACCCCGTTGATCAAGCCGGAAAGGACAGCTGGTTGTGAAACCGTGAATGTGTGCGAGGCTTGGCACCCATTGTTGTCCGTCACCTGCACCGTGTATGGGCCGGGGGCCAGGTTGCTGATCGTAGCGCCTGAGCCACCATTGCTCCATGAATAGATGAAAGGCCCAACACCCGTGGAGGACGCGGTGATGGATCCGTCGGCGGCACCGTTGCAGGAAACATTCGTCACCGTGCCGCTCGCTTCGATCAGTTTTACCGTCACCACCTGGTCCGCGGCACCTGCGAGGATGCATGCATCACCACCGATGATCCGGCGGATGAAGGTCTTGGCGTTCACCACGCCGATCATGGAGCCGGGAAGGTCTTGCGCAGTGGCGCCGCTGATGTCGCTCCATATCAGGCTGTCGCTGCTGATCTGCCATTGAAAAGTGGTCGCAGAGCCCAAGGACGGGTAGCTGGACGCACTGTTGTTGCGGACCACCGTGGGCAGTGAATAGGCCGGAGTGCTGCCGGTGATGTCCCCGGGGACCGAGCCCGCACAAACGTTCTGGTTGCCGGTAATGGTGTTCCCCAACAGGTCGGGCGGGTTGGCCCATACCACAATGCCAGGCTCGTAGTCGCTGCTGAGCTTGGTGGTGTTCAGGGCTCCTTGGGTAAGTGGGATGTTGTTCGACTTGGAGGTCACAATGGTGTAGATGCGGCAGTTGCTGAATTTGATGCCACGCTCACCCACTGGATCGTAGTCATCACCCGTTCCGCCGTAGTAAGTGCTGAAATTGAGCGTGGAAAGGTCAGTGCTCAGCTTCAGGAAAACCTTGTCGTTGGAGCCATTGTTGGTGGCCTGCAAGGGCACGTTCGGTCCCGAGCTTACCGGGAAGTTGGTGCTGTTGGTGTAGCCGAACACATAAACATCATTGTTAAGGTCCGTGTTCAAGCCCATCATGTTCACCTCATTGTCGGAACCACCGATATAGGTGCTTCCGAGGAAGTTCTGGTTTAAGTCCATCCGGGCGATGAACAGGTCGTTGCTTCCTCCGTTGTAGCTGTTGTCATATGTGCCGCTGGAAGAAGTGTTGCTGGAGGCCAGTCCCGAAGTGACCCCTCCGAAGAAGATCTCACTACCAGTAGTGTTCATGGACATGCATAAAATGGCCAAGCTCTTGCTGCTGGCTGCCTGGAAGTAGGAGGACCACAAGGTGGTGCCGCTCCCCGACACGCGCTGGAGGAAGCCGGCCTCAGTGCCACCGAGAGTGGCTTGACGGGGGCTAAGGGTAGGGAAGTTGGAGCTCTTGGTCCGGCCACCTAGGAAAATGTCGCCGGAGGTCGGCTCATAAAGCATGATCTGCGCCAGGTCATCGCTTGAGCCGCCGTAGTTCCGCATCCACTGAAGGGCCGAAAGATCCCCATTGATGCGGAACAGGAGCACGTCGTTGCCCCCGGAATTCGTGTTGGAGGCGCCACTGCCGCTATTGACGGTGGCCAAGGTGGTGCTGGTGGTGTTCCCGCCGATGATCACGTCCCCATTGGGAGTGAGGCGGAGGTCGAATGCGCTGTCCGTTCCATTGCCGCCCACTACGGCCGACTTGATCGAGTTGCCGTCGGTGTTGATCTTCACCACGTAGACGTCATCCCCGGATTGGGATTGTTGGTTCACGCTGCTGCCGGAGAAGGCTGAGCCGCCGATCAGGGGGAAGTTCGTGCTGGCCGTGTAACCGGTGATGTACAGATTTCCGTCAGCGCCTTGCTCCATGGCATAGGGGTTTTCAATACCATTTCCCCCAATGTAGGTCTGCCATACACGGCTGCCGCTGCCGCCGATAGTGGCGGGTTCCAAGTATTTTCCCACCACCATGTCATAGCTTCCATTCTCCGTCGTGTCAAATGCACCCGGGGTGATCTGGTCGGTGCCACCGCTAACGCGCGACACCACGTAAATGGCCTGGTCCGTGGGATCCACCCAAATGCAGTGTCCATGGTTGTCCGAGCCGGAGTTGGTGTTCATCCAAGTAGCCCAACGCAGGGCGATCGGATCGATCACCAAGCTTTCGTTCTTGTCATAGGCGCCCAGTTCAAAGCGAAGGGTGTTTTTCCCCTCCACTTTGTAAGCGGCCTGCACGGTGTGCTCCTTGCCATTTACGCGCTGATAGACCACCGGGGCCGGATAAGAGAGTTCTCCCAAGCTGGTGTTCAACACCAGTTCGCCCTTTGTGTTGACCCGGATCTGGTCAATGCCTTCAAATTGAATGGCCACTTGCTTGGGGTCGCTGCCCGGCTTGCAGATGATGTCGTACTCGAGCGACCCGTCCTCGGCCGGGTAGTAACGCACATCAATGCCGCGATACGTGTTGTTGTACCACACCTCCTGATAGCTGTGTACGTCCAAGGCCGAGACCGCACCGAGGAAGTAGTTGGAAATGACTTCATGGCTTTTGCGGCTTTCCACCTTCATGCCCGGTGAAGCACCTTGAAAGCTCAGCTTCCAACTATGGCCTTTTTTGTTTCTGACGGGATCACGATGTGGCAAGCCTTCCTGGATCTCTTTTTCGAATGCAACGCCGTCCAATTGGAATTGCGCGATCGAAACGGGATCGAAGGCGGTGATCACCATGCCGGAACTCGTGGCTACCGCTTGCCCCATGGGCAGATCGGCACGATACAGCACCGGAGAGCTGAACTGCCCCTTGTTCTCCATGAAGTGGATCTCCTTGTCATGCTCATTGAGCAGACCTGAGAGGTCGTCATGGTGGTCATGCTGCACATCCTTTGAAAGCATCGCCTGCGTCCGGGCGAGTTGTGCATGGCCTTGAAGGACCATCGCGAGGACCATGATCAGCGTCATGGCTTGCCGGATAAACGAATCGGGTCTGGTGTTCCTCATTTGCGTTGGGGTGAAAGATTGAATGATCGAAGCCTTGTTCATTTTTTTGATCGAAGGGGGCAAATATTTTGGCATCCGTCCCCTTTTGTCAAGGACTCATCTGTGAATATCCCCATTTTGTAGGGCATTTAGCCTTGTTCGTCGTCGAAAAAAGTTACGATGACCTGATGGGTAAGGTGTAAAAAACCGACCTGTTCAAAACTTTTTCGGGTGGCTCATTTGGTCAATCATTCGCAATGTGCTTAATTGCACGTCATTCATCTGACGGATATATCGTCAATCGAGCATAGGGCCATGACCACCTTGAAAACCGGCGACATAGCACCCGCGTTCAGCGGGATCGATCAGGACGGGAAGCCGGTCACGCTCGCGGACTTCGCGGGGCGGAAGCTGGTCCTTTACTTCTACCCGAAGGATGACACACCCGGCTGTACCGCCGAAGCCTGCAGCCTGCGCGATGAACATGCGGCGCTGCGAAAGGCCGGCTACGAAGTGCTCGGCGTAAGCCCGGACAAAGCCACCAAGCACAATAAGTTCGCGGACAAGTACGACCTGCCTTTCCGCCTGCTCGCCGATCCGGACAAAGTAGCCGCGAACGCCTACGGGGTATGGGGCCGCAAGAAATTCATGGGCCGTGAATACGACGGCATCCTACGTACCACCTTCCTGATCGACGGGAACGGTGTCATAGAGCGCATCATCAACGATGTGCGCACAAAAGACCACGCGGCACAAGTGCTCGAAGAGAGTAAAGGGAAAGCTGAAATTTGAAAGCTGAAAATAGAAACACGCAACCCGCCAACTGACCAACCCGGAACAGGATAACCCGTAACCCGCAACCGGTCAACGCACAACACTTTACCACGAAACCACAACAACACGATAACATGGCAACCGAGATCAACAAGGACAAGCTGAAGGCATTGCAGCTGACGATGGACAAGATGGAGAAATCCTTCGGCAAGGGCGCGGTGATGCGGATGGGCGATGACGCCATCGAGAAGGTGGAGGTGATCCCCTCGGGCTCCATCGGACTGGACCTCGCGCTCGGCGTGGGCGGCTATCCCAAAGGCCGCGTGGTGGAGATCTACGGTCCGGAGAGCAGCGGTAAGACCACCTTGGCCATCCATGCCATCGCGGAATGCCAACGCAACGGCGGCATCGCGGCCATCATCGACGCGGAGCACGCCTTCGACCGTTCCTATGCCGAGGCCTTAGGTGTGGACACGGAGAACCTGCTGATCAGCCAACCGGACAACGGTGAGCAGGCTTTGGAGATCGCCGACAACCTGATCCGCTCCGGCGCCATCGACATCTTAGTGGTGGACAGCGTGGCAGCGCTCACCCCGCGCGCGGAGATCGAGGGCGAGATGGGCGACAGTGTCGTGGGCATGCAGGCCCGCCTGATGAGCAAGGCCCTGCGCAAGCTCACCGGCACCATCAGCAAGACGGGCTGTTGCTGCATTTTCATCAACCAGCTCCGCGAAAAGATCGGTGTGATGTTCGGCAACCCCGAGACCACCACCGGCGGCCACGCACTGAAGTTTTATGCATCCATCCGCTTGGACATCCGCCGTTCCAGCCAGATCAAGGACGGGGAGAACGTGCTGGGCAACCGCACCAAGGTGAAGGTGGTGAAGAACAAAGTGGCACCACCGTTCCGCAAGACCGAGTTCGACATCCTTTACGGCAAGGGTATCAGCAAGACCGGCGAGATCATCGACATGGGCGTGGAACTGGGCATCATCAAGAAGAGCGGCAGCTGGTTCTCCTACGATGAGACCAAGCTCGGTCAAGGACGCGATGGCGTGCGCCAGCTCCTGGACGACAACGCCGAGCTCTGCGATGAACTGGAAAAGCGCATCAAAGAGGCCATGACCCCGGCAGCCTTGCCCGTTGCCTGATCCATTCCCGGCGTACCCCGTTCCATACCTGGCGGGCGGCATCACCGGGTTTACTTTTGACCCCCGCGACCGGAGTGCAAAAAGCACCACCGGCGCGGGGATCATCTCATCATGGCCGGACCCATCAACTATTCCAACAGTCAGTGCTCGCGTGCCGCGAGTGCCATGCTTTTTACCATGGCAAGCGCTCACGTGTCGCAAGTGCATCGGTACTCGCGTGTCGCGAGTACCATGCTATGCATTTCCGTCCTTGTAATGCTTTTCGCATGCGGAGGATCGAGCACAGGCACAGCACCAGCCCCCGTAGAAGCACAGGACCCCTTCACCGCGTCCATGGATTCCATCAACGCCCGGATCGTGACAGACCCCGGCAGGGCCAACCTCTACGACCAGCGTGCGGAACTCTTCCTTTCGGTGGACAGTCTGACCGCAGCGCAACGTGACATGGAACGCGCCATCCGCTTGGACAGTAATGACGTGGACCGCCACCTGCGCCTCGGGGACCTGTACTACCGGACCACCCAAGTGGCCAAGGCACAGGCCCAATTCGAGAAAGCCGCGAAGCTGGACCCTTCCAACACCTCAGCTTTGCTGAAGCAGGCCGAGATCCAGCTGGTGCTGCGCAACTACGCCAAGAGCATGACCATGGTGAACGAGGCCTTGCGTCAGGACCAACACGCCGCGCACGGCTACTTCCTCAAGGGCTGGATCCACATGGAGACCGGCGACACGGCGCTGGCCTTGAGCAGCTTCCGCACCGCGGTGGAGCAGAACGCGGAGGATTATCCGGCCTATATCATGTTGGGGAAGATCAGCGCTGCCAAGCACGACCCGCTCGCCGAGCAGTACTATGCCACTGCTATCAGCCTGAGGCCAAGAAGCGTTGAGGCGTGGTACAACAAAGGCATGTACCACCAGGAGAACGGCCAGGACAGCTCGGCGCTGGACTGCTACCGGCAGATCATGGACATCGATCCCAACAATGCACTGGCCTGGTACAACAGCGGCTACATCCGCTTGGAGCACGAGCACGACCTCGCCGGTGCCAAGAAGGACTTCAGCAAGGCCATTGAACTGGAGCCGGGCTATGCCGACGCCTGGTACAACCGCGGCCTCGCCGAGGAACGCAGCAACGAACTGGACAGCGCTGCCGCCAACTACCAGATCGTCATCAGCATGCGGCCTAACTATGTGCTGGCCGCCGCCGCGCTGGACCGCTTGCAGAAGCAAGGGGTGCGGATAAAGATCAGGGAGAATGGGAGAGGGGGGAGATAGGCAAGCCGCACAGCCAACTTGCGGTGGCAACTTCTTTCATGGACAAAGGCCATGAAGGAAATTAGGGGCGAAGCTCGACCTTGAGCACATTTCAAAAACCCTTTATCTTACTCTGTTCGTTTTTTCGGCACCGTCCCATACCGGTACTTCGTATCCAATTTTCGCGCATCCAAGGTCCCGAGGCGGAATTTGATGAAACTCTGAGGCATGAGGCTTCAACGCACAAAGCCCCGATGCGATGAAGCATCGGGGCTTTGCTTTACGATACCAGAGAAGCGATCACTTCGCCTTGGCGGCCGCCCGATACTCCGGAGTCACCCCGATGTTGTTGAAGAAGAACGCCCACTTGTCGGCCTCCTCCTGGATGATCTTGCTGGTGGGCTTGCCCGCGCCGTGGCCGGCATTGGTGTCCACGCGGATCAACACCGGCGCGTTCCCTTCCTGGGCCACTTGTAAAGTGCTGATGAACTTGAAGCTGTGCGCCGGCACCACGCGGTCGTCATGGTCGGCGGTGAACACCAGCGTGGCCGGGTAGTTGGCCGGCTTGATGTTGTGCAGCGGTGAATAGGCGTGGAGGTATTGGAACTCCTCCTTGCTGTTGTCGGCATCGCCGAACTCCGGCACCCAGCCGAAGCCTGCGGTGAACTTCTGGTAGCGCAGCATGTCCATTACGCCGACATGCGGGAACGCCACCGCGCACAGGTCCGGGCGCTGGGTCATCACGGCCCCTACGAGCAGGCCGCCGTTGCTGCCGCCCTCGATGGCCAAGTGGTCCTTGTCCGTCCACTTCTGCGCGATCAGGTATTCCGCCGCCGCGATGAAGTCGTCGAACACGTTCTGTTTCTTCTCCTTCATGCCGGCCTTGTGCCAGGCCTCGCCGTACTCACCGCCGCCCCGCAGGTTGGCCAACGCGAACACGCCACCTTGCTCCAGCAGGATCATCCGGCTGGTGCTGAAGCTCGGCGAAAGGCTGATATTGAACCCGCCGTAGGCATAGAGCAGCGCCGGGTTCTTGCCGCTCTTCTCCACGCCCTTCTTGTGGACGATGAACATCGGGACCTTCGTGCCGTCCTTGCTGGTATAGAAGTCCTGCTCGGTCTCGTATTCGTCGGGGTTGAACTTCAGCTCAGGACGGTAGTACAGCTCGCTCTTTCCGGTGGCGTAGTCGTACTTGAAGATGCTGCCCGGGTCGGTGAAGGAGGTGAAGCTGTAAAAGGAATACGTGTCCTCGCGCTTTCCGCCGAAGCCGCCCGCGCTGCCTAAGCCGGGGAGTTTCACTTCCTGCTCGCCGCTGCCGTCCGCGGCGTAGCGATAGATGCGCGTGGTAGCGTCCTTCAGGTAGCTGGCGAACAGCTTGCCGCCACCCGTGTTCACGCCTTCCAGCAGGTCATCTTTTTGTGGGATCACGTCCTTCCAGTTCTCCTTCGCCGGGTTGGCCGGGTCAACGGCCACCAAGCGGTACTTAGGGGCGTCCACGTCGGTGGTGGCCAAAAGTTTGCCGCTTTTCGGCTCATACGCGATGATGCTGGTCTTTTGCTCGAAACCCTGTTGGAGCGGTGTCCATTGCGTGGCAGGCGTGGGGATCACGCCTTTGCGAAGGTCGAAGAAGTACTGCTCGAAACCGTCCGTGCCGGTGGCGATGTACAGTGTGGCGAATTCCTCGCCCTCGGTGGTGTTAACACCCACATAGAGATTCGGCTCGTCGTCGTTCTTCCACACCAATGCGTCCTTGGCTTGCGGGTCGCCCAGCTTGTGGTAGTACACTTTCTGGTATTGGCTGGCCGCGCTCAGCTCCGTGCCTTTCTTCGGCTCGGGGAAGCGGCTGTAGAAAAAGCCGTCCTTGTACCACGCCACGCCGCTGAACTTCGCCCAGTACAGGGTGTCCGCCATCGGCGTCATTGTCTTCAGGTCCCACAGGGTGATGTCCTGCCAGTCGCTACCGGCTTTCTGCACGCTCACCGCCATGTAGCGGTCGTCCTTGCTGGCACCCATCAGACCGATGCTCGTGGTGCCCGCAGGGTCCACCGCGTTCGGGTCGATGAAGACCTTGTCCTCCCCGTCCAGGCCGGTGCGTACGTGGATCACGCCCTGGTTCTGCAGGCCGCTGTTCTTGGTGCTGAAAAAGAGGTTGCCCACTTTCCACGGCGCACCCTCCTTCGGAAAGTTCAAGATGTCCTCATACCTCTTGGCTATCGCGTCCCGGAAGGGGATGTCCGCCAGATAGGCCTGCGTCACCGTGTTCTCGCGCTTCACCCAGTCGGCCGTCTCGGCGCTGGTGTCGTTCTCCAACCAGCGGTAGGGGTCGGCCACCTGCGTGCCGAAAAAGTCGTCCACCACGGTGGTGTCCTTGCGGGTTTCCGGGTAGGCGATCTTCTGCATGGGCTTTTTGGCGGGTTCGGAGGAAGTGCCGCAGGATGCGAGCAGCAGGACGGCGATGGGCAGTGTTTTGTGCATGGGGTGGGAAATGGAAGGGGCCAAAAGTAGTCTTCTGCTCCAGCGGCTCAACGCGGCCGGATGGGGCAACGCAAAAGGAAACGGAAGTTCAAGGGAACATGCACTAAGCGCTGAGCATCATTTGACTGAACGAAAAATATCCGACCGTGGGGCAGCGCTGATAAGAGCGTGAAGCGTCTTATCGAAAGGACCCTGGATCAAGCGCCTTTCGGACCATGATCATCTCCTATTTGACAAGCGGCGTGCAAGCGTCTTGGCTGTGGCGGCAAGCACCTGCCGGTATGTACATTAGGTGTTCGGATCTTATCGTGTGAAGTCCGAAGACTTGCGGCAGCGGTGGGCTCCCTTTCTCCGTTGCTCGAACTGGTCGCCGGACCACCCCGCGCCGTCGCCGACTCGGCCTTCGTAGCCACTTCGGCGAAGTAGGCACCGGCTATGGCTAAATACGACCGCCCTCTCCTTTTAAGGAAGGAGGGGAGACGACTCACTGATACGGATCGTTTGAAAGACGATAGGTTTTCCCTCCTTGAAGGAAGGAGGGGAGACAGTACTGTTGCCGTGGATCTTCTCGTGCTTGCATCCTCCGGTTATCTTCGCCGCGCTATGCAGGCGCTCACCATTCTGGAGTCCACCGCCTTTGACCTGACGGTGCAGCGCCTTTGCCATCAATTGATCGAGGACCGCGGGCACTTGGGCGATACGGCGTTGATCGGCCTGCAGCCCCGCGGGGTGTTCTTCGCGCGGCGCCTGCGGAACGAACTGCTCCGCATCACTGGTGAGAAGGAGATCACTTACGGAGAACTGGACATCACCTTCCACCGCGATGATTTCCGTGAACGCGCCGTTACGGCGATCCCCGGCACCACGGAGCTGGACTTCAGCTTGGACGGCCGCCGTGTAGTGCTGATCGACGATGTGCTCTACACGGGCCGTACCATCCGTGCCGGCCTGGACGCCATGCTCGCCTTCGGCCGTCCGCGCTCGGTGGAACTGATGGTCTTCATCGATCGCCGCTTCAGCCGGGAATTGCCCATCCAACCGGATTTCACGGGCCGTTCCGTGGACAGCATCGATGGGCAACACGTCACGGTGGAGTGGAAGGAGAGCGATGGCGTGGACCGTGTTTCCCTGAACCAAGTGGAGCTATGAGCGACCTGCTGAGCACCGGCCACCTCTTAGGGATCGATGACCTGACGGCAGCGGACATCGAGCTGATCTTCCGCACGGCGGACGGCTTCAAGGAGGTGCTCTCGCGGCCGATCAAGAAGGTGCCTTCGTTGCGCGACATCACCATCGCCAACCTTTTCTTCGAGAACAGCACGCGCACCCGCATCAGCTTCGAGCTGGCGGAAAAGCGCCTCAGTGCGGACGTGGTGAACTTCAGCAGCAGCAGCAGCAGCACCAAGAAAGGGGAGACCTTGATCGACACGGTGAACAACATCCTGTCCATGAAGGTGGACATGGTGGTGATGCGCCACCCGGACCCCGGCGCGGCGGTCTTCTTGAGCCGGCATGTGGGCGCGCGCATCGTGAACGCGGGTGACGGCGCGCACGAGCATCCGACGCAGGCATTGCTGGACGCCTACAGCATCCGCGAAAGACTCGGGAAGGTGAAGGGCGTGAAAGTGGCGATCGTGGGCGACATCCTGCATTCGCGCGTGGCCTTGAGCAACATCCTCTGCCTGCGGAAGCTGGGCGCGGAAGTGATGCTCTGCGGCCCCACCACCCTGATGCCGCGGTACGCCAAGGAATTAGGCGTGCAGGTGACCCACGACCTGGATGAGGCCCTGCGCTGGTGCGACGTGGCGAACATGCTGCGGATCCAGCTGGAGCGCCAGGGCAGCGACGGGGTGGCGAACTTCCCGTCCCTGCGGGAATACGCCATGATGTTCGGTTTGGACCGGAAGCGATACGACGCCATTGGCAAGGAGGTGGTGATCATGCACCCGGGGCCGATCAACCGCGGTGTGGAGATCACCAGCGAGATGGCGGACAGCGCCAGCAGCATCATTCTGGAACAGGTGGAGAACGGCGTGGCGGTACGGATGGCGGTGCTTTTCCTGCTGGCGGGCGGGCTGGACCGCGCGGGCCGTTCCTGATCCGGCCGGAAGGGATCCCCGGACGCTTTTTTGTTGTCCTCGGCCTCTTTGGTCCGGAGGAGAAGCCGCTCCTGACTTGGCAGTATGAACGTTGGGCTGTCCATTGATTATTCAGGGGTACTGCACATTTCCATTGCCATGGCTGATTATCTTTGACCGCAACGCTTGCAAAAGGCAACGCACATGAACTTCACCATAGCCAACAAGGACAAGTACACGCTGGTCTCCACCAATGTGGACAAGCTCGATACCACTTGCGCGCCGGAGCTCAAGAGCGAACTGGTCTATTTGAACAAGACCAATGTGCGCAACATCATCATCGACATGGGCAAAACGCGCTATTGCGACAGCTCCGGACTGAGCGCCCTGTTGGTGGCCAACCGGCTGTGCAAGGGTGTCAATGGTTCCTTGGTGATCTGCGCGTTGCAGGAGCCGGTGATGAAGCTGGTGCAGATCAGCCAGTTGGAAAGCGTGCTGTCCATCACCCCGACGGTGGAGGAAGCCGTGGACCTGCTGTACATGGAAGAGATCGAAAAAGACGTCAAAAAAGAAGACTGAAAACATGATGAGAACCCTACTCTTAGCCACCCTCGCAGCGGCCTCTTTGAACTCCTTCGCCCAGTGCATCCCGAACGCCCTTTACACGGACAGCGTGTACGGCGTATGGCCGGACACCACAGCGGATTTCGCCCCCGGTATGATAGGCGTGTTCTATAGCGATACGCTCAACTTGCTGGTGCCTTCGGATGCCGGACTGATCGACCCGCTCTTTTCCGGGTTCACCGTGGATTCGGTGCGCTTGGACCAGCTGTCCGGACTTCCCCCCGGGGTCACCGTAGGCTGTAACTCACAGACCGGTGCGGCCTGCACCTACCTGTCCAGCCAAGTGGGCTGCGGCCTGTTGGAAGGAACACCGACACAAGTGGGGACCTTCCCGATCAGCATCGAAGTCACCGCATACCTCGTGTTGTTCGGCAGCACCCAGGGCATCCCCCAGACCTTCGACGGCTATTCCATCACCATCGGGGACAACACCACGGGTGTGGAGAATGCGGCACCTGCGAAACTGGGCCGGGTGCAGAACGTGCCCAATCCTTTCGCGGACCGCACCGTGATCGAGTTCGGCCTCACCAAGGCCGCCACGGCGAAGATCAAGGTGTTCAACCTCGTGGGCGGGGAGCTCTGGAACAGGACCGTGCAAGCGAAAGCCGGTACCAACCGCGTGCCCTTCGAGGTGAACGACCTGGAGAGCGGCATCTACATCTACCATGTGGAAGCGGCCGGCGCCACCTACACGGGCCGAATGATGGTGAACCGTTGAGATGCGCCTGTCCCTCTTACGAAAAGCCCCCGGTGATCCGGGGGCTTTTTACTTTTCCCCGCCATGCGTTTCGCGGTGACCACGTTGGGGACCGGGGCGGCGCTGCCCGCACGCGGGCGGTATCCCTCCGCGCAATTGCTCAACGTGCGTGAACGGCTGTTCCTGATCGACTGCGGCGAGGGAACACAAGAGCGCCTGCGCATGGCCCAAGTGAACATGGGCCGTATCGCCCGGATCTTTATCAGCCACATGCATGGCGACCATTACCTAGGCCTGATGGGCCTCATCAGCAGCATGCACCTGCTGGGCCGCACCATGGCCTTGAACATACACGGGCCTCTGGAACTGCGGGAAGTGATCGAACTCCAATTACGGATCTCCAAGACCTACCTGCGCTTCCCCTTGCGTTTCCATGCGGTGGCCCATCGCAGCGGGCAGCCCGTGTACAGCGACGAGCGCGTGGAGGTGACCGAACTGGCGCTGCTGCACCGGATAGAATGCACGGGCTACTTGTTCCGTGAAACACTGCGCATGCGCCACCTGAGGAAGGAGACCGTGGAGCTGATCCCGCACTATGCACGGAAAGCGGTGAAGATGGGCGAGGACCTGCGGCTCCCCGACGGCCGCGTGATCCCCAACGCCGAACTGACGGAGCCGCCCTCGCCGCCGCGCAGCTACGCCTATTGCTCGGACACAGCCTATGCGCCTGAGCTGGTCCCAGAACTGGAAGGCGTGGACCTGCTGTACCACGAGGCCACCTTCACCGAGGACATGGCCGCACGGGCCAAGGAGACCATGCACAGCACCGCCCGCCAAGCCGCCACCATGGCCCGCGACGCCCATGTGGGGCAGTTGCTGCTGGGGCATTTCAGCTCGCGGTACAAGGACACGGGCCGGTTGCTTACCGAAGCCGTGGAGATCTTTCCGAATACGCTCCCGGCTCAGGAAGGACGCACCTATGAGGTAGGCCTTCCCGGTGTGCAAGGCTGATCGCAGGCGAGCGGGCGAACCTCCGGCAGAAGCGGGGCGTGAACAATACGGCGGCCTTGGTCCTTTATGCAGTGAAGAACGGGCTGTTCAGCCCGAACAAGTTTTTTCAACTCCTAAGAACTGGCGCGGTAAGTTGGCTGCCATAAAGCGGTGAAATGATCCTCTTGATCGGCGATATCGGTGGTACAAGTTCGCGTTGGGCGCTGCTTTCCAGCCCCGATGACGAAACCCGTACGATCGATCTTCCAGGGTTCAACCCGGTGACCGGTGACCCGGTCGCCATGCAAGCGGCATTGCGCCAATCGGGCATTGGAGGTGAAGCGGAGAACGGCCCGTTGAAGGTCATCGCCTATGGTGCCGGTTGCGGTGCGAAAGCGCGGGCGGACCTCTTGCGGACGGCCTTGGCGGAGGTGTGGCCGCATGCGCACATCCAAGTGGAAACCGATCTGCTGGGCGCGGCCCGCGGGCTGTACGGAAGCGATGCGGGTCTGGTCCTCATTCTGGGCACGGGCATGAACGTCGGTTACTACGACGGCAGTGCACTGCACATGCCCATGCCGTCGCTGGGTTACATCTTGGGCGATGAAGGAAGCGGGGCGGACATCGGCAAGCACCTGCTCCGCGACGCGCTCTACGGCGTGCTCCCGGAGCCGCTGAAGGACCGCTTGTTCCCGGACGGACTTGATCTGGCCTCGGTACTGGGGTCGACGTACCGTTCTTCAGGGCCTCAGGCTTACTTGGCCTCCTTCACGGCTTTGCTGGCGGACCACCTCGAGGAGACCTACGTCCATGACCTGGTCGCGTCCCGCTTCTTTGCGCTCACACGCTTATTGGCGCGCTGCTTTTCCGCACAGGAACTTCAACAGGTGCGGGCCAGTGGCTCCGTCGCCTTGGGCTTTCGGCAAGTGCTGACCGAGGCCTTGGGCCAACGGCGGATGCACCTTACTGCCGTGGAGCGCGACCCGCTGCCGGGCTTGGCGGCCTACCACGCGCAGGCCATTCCGTGATCTCCGGGCCACCGAGGATCAGTTTGCGCAGTTCATTGAACGCTTGGTGGTTCCCGGGTGCGTCGATCGTCGATAGCACCTGCTTCTTCTCCACGGCAGTGAGATGCCAGCTCAGGCTGATCTCATCCTCGTCCGCATGGCGCAGTTGGAGGTCCACCACGTGCAGGGGCACCGGCATCCACGCGTCGGCGGTCTTCAGGGCAAGGTCATAGTCCTGGTCCTGTCCCTTCACGAAGTTGCCGTAGATGCTGCCCACCGGGTCTATCAGGCGGCCGATGAGCGATCCACCGATCGGCTTCACGTCCAGTTCCCGTTGCTTGTCGCGCATCTGCAGGATCACGACCCCGCTCACGTTCTCCTTCAGCCATTCACGGTAGGTCCGGAGGAAGGCCATGGTGGTGCGGTAGCCATAGTTGTCCCGCACGCCGGCGTCCATCACCCGCATCCGGGGTTCGCTCGGCAGCGTGACCACCGGCGTGATATAGGGGAAGGTGGCGTTCATCCGCAAGGCGCTGGACAGATTCAGGTTCAACGGGTCCTGGCCCTTGAAAAGGCGGAGGAATTCGATGCTCTCCGGTTCGGTCGCTGCATGGACCGGGGACTTCGGCTTGATGTCGGTGAGATAGGCTGAAGGCAGCGCACTGATCACCAATCGCCGGCCATCATTGATCGACGTTGGGCTGATCACGAGCATGGGCGTCTCGGCACTTTGCTCCGCCAGTACCATGTCCTTCAGCCGGATGTTCAGCGTGCCGCCAGAGAGCGAGTCCAAACGCTGCTCGAAGGCATAGCCCCGGTCCAGTGTATACGTGCGGCTGCCGTCCTGCACTTTCCGGTAGCGGATGAACATGTCGTTGGTGACGAAGCTGAAGGTCACCGGGTTCAGGATGTCCGATGCCATCTGGTCCAGGTGCCGGGGATCGCCGGGGCGGGCCTCGCCGCCATTTTTCGCCGCGAGCACGAGCTGCCGATAGTAGGTGGCCCCGATCAATCCACCGCTGCTGCCGGTCATCAGTGTGGAACGCTTCATCAGTTGCCCGTTGAGCAGGCTGTCCGCCACCTGCAGGCAGCGGAATGTCCACAGCATGGCGCGCGATCCCCCGCCACTGGTGTTGATGATGATCAACGGGGGCTTCACGCCGGCGTGGGGCAGCCCCTGATTGTGCTTCAGCCACAGATCCAACGTGGCGCGGTAGGCATCGGCGTCCGCCCGTGCCGTAGCCGTGTCCGTGGCCAGGGCGTGGATGGCATCCCTGTCGTACCGTGCCGGGGGGGCATCATAATCAAGTCCATAGGCCTGCGTGTCATAGAAGAAGTCCTGCGTCTGCCAGCTCAACGCGTTGAGCGCGATCACCACCCCGATGAGCAACGTGACCAGCCATCCCTTGATCCAACTGGTAAAGGCGCTGAAGAGCATCAGCAGCATGGAAAAGAGCAGGAAAATGCTGGCGCCGGCCGGGATCGCGAAGAAGTTGGTGTTGCTGAAGGCGCCCAAGGCAATAAAGGTGACCACGACGACCACCTCGAAGATGCTGCCATTGATGTGGTTCTGCCAAAGCACGCCGCGCAGGAGTTCCTTGTCGTAGTGGGTGCTGCTCCGGGCAAGTTTCACGTGCAGGGGCCAGGTGATGTACGTGTCCACCCGCCACTTCCGCGCACGCTGCTCCCGCCTGAGCCAGCGGCTGGCCTTGCGTTGCTGCTGCCGCACCGGCGGGATCGGGGCCATGATGTCCTCCATCACCGGTTCGGGACGGAAGGCGTCCGCGTCCTTCGCCAGCATCTTGTGCAGGTCGATGTTGGTGCGCGTGAAATAGAGCAGGGCGATCAGCAGGAAGAGGCCGACGCCCACCAGGAAGCCCAGGAGGTTCAGGACGGTATCGCCCACGGGCACCAGTTCCTTGTAGATCTGCAGCTTGGCGGAGCACCACAGGTAGGTGAGCACGAACACCGCGGGAATGATCCCGTTGTTGATGTTGAACTTCAGGAAGGGGCGGGCCAGGGTGGCCACGAACGGGAAGCGATAGGCGTGCGCAGTGTAGGTGAACAGGTTGAACGCGGTGATGAAGCCGCCAAGCGAGAACCCCAGCAGCAGGAAGGACCAGGGGTTGGCCGTGCCGAAATACTCCGGGAATAGAAAGACGTACGGAATGCCATACTTGACGCCGACGTTCTGTGTGATGTAGCCGAAGAACACCAGCCAGCAAAGCAAGGTGAGGTGGTTCTTCTTCAGGTGCAGCAGGACGAGCTGGAACGGGAAGAAGAACAGCACACGGGCGCCGATCTGACGAAAGTGCGCCTTCGGGCTCATGACCGGTTGTATCGGATCGGCATGCAGACAAGATAAGCGGGGAAAAATGGCCGCCTACCTACCTTCATACGTGATCCGTCAAAGTTTGGCCATGGTGGCCTCCATCACCTCGGCCTCGATGGCCTCCGCCTTGGCTTTCAAGGCTTCGGCCTCGTTCATTACGGACTGCTGGAATGCGGCATCCTCAAAGCCTTTGAAGTTGGTGCGCACGTTGAGGTAGGCGGCCAAAGCACCGGTACGGGCGCACATAACGCCCACGCCCACATCGCTCACGCTGCTGGGCATGCCGATCGACACCATGGCCTGCATCACTTCCATGCTGGCCACGCAGATGCGCAAGGTCTCCAGCGGAACAAGGATGGCGCCCTTGGTGGCCTCATGCATGGCCGCCTTCCGCGCCGCCGCTTCCTCCGGTCCGTTCTTCGGCAGTTGCATCGCCTGCATGATGCCTTCGTAGGCGCGGGTGTCCTCGTCCACGAGCTTCAGGAGCTTGGTGCGGTAGGCTTCCCCCTTTTCAGCCCATTGGCTGAACTCCTCCCAACGGTCGTCCCAGCCGCGCTTGTTGGCGCTGAGGTTCGCCACCATGGCGCCCAAGGCGGCGCCCATCGCGCCGACGATGGCCGCCACGGAACCGCCACCGGGCGCAGGTGTTTCCCTTGCGGTCTCCTCGGTGAAGCGCGTGAGGCTGAGGTTCACCAAATGTGATCCGGCCTCGTTCTCCAGTTGGTATTCGATGATCTTCTTACGCGGGTCGAAGGGGGCGAGGTCGTCCAGGCCCAAGGACTTCACTGCGATGGTGATCTTCTCGCGCTCGGTGATGCCCAAGCTCCGCTGCTGCTTCCGCAGGTAGAAATCGGCGGCGTCCAGCAAAGCCTGCTTGGGGATCAGCCCCACCAGCTCACTGCCGGTGACGCGGATACCGCGCTCCGCCGCGCTCTTGCAGGCCTCGTCGAAGGCCACGTGCACTGGCGTGACGTCGACGTCGTTCAGGTTCAGCGACAGCTGTGCGATACCGTATTCCTCGATGAACCAGCCGATGCCCTTCACTGACTTCAGCTTGCCGGGCTCGACCACGGGATCACCGTTGGCGTCGGTGATGATCTTGCCGGTAAGGCTACCGCCCTCGCGCTTCACACGGCCGCTTTCCCGCAGGTCGAAAGCGATGGAGTTGGCCCGGCGGATGCTGGTGGTGTTGAGGTTGACGTTGTAGGCGATGAGTATCTTGCGCGCACCGACCGCGGTAACACCGCTGCGCTTCACCGAGGCGTTCCAAGAGGCAGGGCCGAAGTCCGGTTTCCAAGCAGGGTCGGCGAGCTTCTTCTCCAGCCCTTCATATTCCCCGGCGCGGTTGTTGGCCAGGTTACGGCGCTTTTCCTCGCGAGCGGCGGCCTCATAGGCGTAGACAGGGATACCGAGTTCTTTACCGATGCGTTCGCCGAGCTTGTGCGCATAGGGCACCAGTTCCTCCAGGGTGATCCCGCTGATGGGCACCAATGGGCAGACATCCGTGGCGCCAAAACGCGGATGCTCCCCGTGCTGCACGCTCATATCGATCAGTTCCTGCGCCTTCTTCACCAAGCGGAAGGCGGCCTCGATCACCGGCTCCGGCTCACCCACGAAAGTGATCACCGTGCGGTTGGTGGCCTTGCCGGGGTCGACGTCCAAAAGGCGCACGCCATCCACGGTCTCCACGACTGCGGCAATGGCGTCGATCTTGGCGCGGTCACGGCCTTCACTGATGTTCGGTACGCATTCAATAATGGGCATTCCAAGGATCCTTTTTAGGGGTGCAAAGCTACAGGGAGGTAGTTGTCAGTTGTCGGTTGTCAGTTGTCAGGCGGGGCCGCGACAAGCTCGCGCTATCCATTGCAGCCTAGCAACTGACAACGGACAACTACGAACTGTGCGGCAACACCATGCTCGCGCAGTTGTTCAACAGGTGCAGGAACACGCCGGTCCAGATGGAGCCGGTATTGGCACGTGCATAACCGAGGAACACGCCCAAGGGCAGCACGTAGAACATCAGGATGTACCAGTCGTATTGTTGATGCACGAAGGTGAAGATGCCAGCCACGATGGCGACGGCCACATGCTTGTCCATCAAGTGGCGCAGCGAGCCGTAAAGCAGTCCGCGCAGCAGGAACTCCTCGAAGATAGCGGGCATGATCCCGAGGCCGAGGACGAGCATGGGGTAATTGGTCACCGATGCGAGGACCTTTTCCATGAACGGGCTGTTGAGCTCGGGGAATACCAGTGAAATGGCCTCCAAGGCGGTGAACAGGAGCACGAAGAGGCCCGTCCACACTAGGAACTGCTTAAGGCCGGGCCATCCCAAGGCCAGGAAAAAGGCGGTGCGTGCCCGCTTCCAACGGTAGGTAACGAAGAGCAATAGAGCCAGGCCCACGGCACCGGAGAGCAGGCTGACAACGGAAAGCACGTCGCCGTTGGCGGCCAGTTCCATCCAGCGTTCCTGAAAGGCCGGGGTGTCCAGCAAGCCCAATGAAAAGCCGTCCTTGGCGAGGCTCGGCGTCAGGGCCATCACGCGCCAGATGAGGAAGACCATCTGCGCGAACATGAAGGTCATGAAGACCAGCGCGAAGTAGAGCAGACCCCGCGCCATCTCCAGCCCCGGGGGCCGCAACGGTGTGAGGTCAAGCTGTGGCGTCTCCTGTGCGGACGGGTCTTCCATCTATGATCACGGTATCGATGTGGTCGGTGCCGAAGGCGTACGGCAGGTAGGCGAGCGAGGGCACGGGCTTGGTGATGATGAAGCTGGCCCGTTTACCAACGGTAAGGCTGCCCAGTTCATTTTCGAGCCCCATGGCAGCTGCCGCGTTCAGGGTCGCGGCGTTGATGGCCTCCTCCGGCAGCATCCGCAGACGGATGCAGCCCAAGGCCACCACCAAGTTCATGTTACCGGTAGGCGTGGTGCCGGGGTTGAAGTCCGTGGCCAAAGCGACGGGCAGGCCTGCCTCGATCAGCTTGCGCGCCGGTGCGTAGGGAATGCCGAGAAAGAACGAGCAGGAGGGAAGGAGAGTGGGGATCACCGAGGTTCCCGTCAATGCTTCAATATCGGCATCCTCCATCACTTCCAAGTGGTCCACGCTGAGCGCATCTTTCGCTACGGCTGCCTTAATCCCACCGATGCTGGTGAACTGGTTCACATGCACCTTGCCCCGGAGGCCATGCTCCATTCCAGCGACGAGCACCCGTTCCATCTCGGCGACGGTGAAGTAGTTGGTCTCGCAGAAGCAGTCCACGTATTGCGCCAGCCCTTCTTCCGCCACGCGCGGGATGATCTCATTCACGATCAGGTCCACGTATCCGTCGCGGTCGGCCTTGTATTCCGGTGGGATGGCATGCGCCGCCAGTAGCGTTGTCCTTACCTGCAAGGGCAAGGTTTCCTTGAGGCGCTTGGCCACGCGGAGCATCTTCAGTTCGCTGTCGGTGGTGAGGCCATAGCCGCTCTTGATCTCCACGGCCACGGTGCCTTGGCGCATCATCTCCTCCACGCGTGCCTTGGCGGCGGAGTAGAGTTCTTCCTCGCTCATCGCACGCAGCTTGGCCGCGCTGTTGAGTATGCCTCCGCCTTTCGCGGCGATCTCCTGATAGCCCAGCCCGTTGATGCGGTCCACGAACTCGCCTTCGCGCGATGCGGCGAACACGGTATGTGTATGCGGGTCGCACCAGCCGGGCAGTACGTAGCGGTCCGTGGCGTCGATCACGTCCAAGCCGTTCCAGTCGGTAATGCCCGGCCAGTCCGCATCAGTGCCCATGGCGGTGATGATGCCGTTCTCCGCCATCAGCCAGCCCTGCTCCAATTGCGGCAGCTCCCGCATGGCGCTTCCGGCAATGCGATCCACACCGGCGGCATGTGTGCCCACCAGCGCCTTTGCATTCTTGATCAACAATCGTTCTCCGCCCATCGTCCGCGAAGTACGGCATGGCCAAGGGAACTTTCGGCCCAAAAAGGCGCAAAGGCCGGGCTTTGGTCTACTTGCCAACTCAAAGCCTCGCGAGTGCGACCCCGGCTCAAAGGGCCGGGGTGACAATTATGGGAGGAGCTGGTGATCCCGCGTCCATCAATAGGAAAGGCCACCCTAAGGATGACCTTTCCACAGTGCGCAGTGCGTTCCCCTATTGCTTGGTGATCCGCACATGCCGCAGTTCCTCGCCGATCTGCAGGCGAAGGATGTAGCTGCCATCGGCCAGCTCGCTGATGTCAACCGCATTTTCACCGTTCCGGAAGACCCGTTCGGATGAAACCGTGCGTCCGGTGGCATCGGTCATCCGGCCACGAGCGGTCCCTGAAATGCCCGACAGGCGGACGGTGAAATGCCCATTGCTGGGGTTGGGCATTACGGTGATGGTGCTGGCTGCGGTCTGAAGGATCCCCACAGTGCCATACTCCACTACAATGGTGTCCATCACCGTACACCCCGCATCGTTCATTGCAGCCAGGATCACCGTGTATGTGCCATAGGCGGCGTAGGTATGCGCGGGGGCCTCCTCCGCGGAACTGCCTCCATCGCCGAAGTCCCAGAGCCATCCGGTGGCCCCGGAACCCGTGGAGGAAAAGTCCACCGCACCATTGTTATCGTTCGGGTCCGTATGCGCGATCTGCGCGGTAACCGGATCCTCCACATGCACCACCATGGTGTATTGCGTGCTGAACGGCGGGGTGCCTGCGGTGAGGACCACCGTGTAATCACCAGTTGCCATGTAGGCATGCATTGGAGCTTCTGCTTCGGAGGAGGTACCGTCGCCAAAATCCCAATGCCACTCCGTGCCGCCGTTGATGGTGCTGTTGGTGAACTGCACTTGGCTTTGGCAGGGGCCGTTGTAGCTGAAGTTGAACTCGGCGCAAGGCAGGTCGAGGATGGTGATGGACACAGGGACCTCCGTGCTGGGCAATGCGGGATCACTGGACCGCACTTGGATCAGATCCAGCGATGTCCCCGGTGTTGTTGCATAAGTGGGGATCGTAACGGACACCACCGTGCTGTCACCGGCCGGGATCTCGCCTTGGTCGGGATTTGTTTGGAACGGCCCCGAATAGCCTACCTCAAGAGATACCTGGTCGATCGCCCAGACGTCGTAGGTCGCACCGCTGTTGTCCACTTGGCGAAGCCGTAGTCTGGTCTGACCACTGGCCGCGGCCGCTGGTATCACGGCATCGACCATGGCCCAATCCAGATGTTCGGAGAGGGTGGCATAGCTCTCCAGTATTGTCCATGCCGTACCATTGAGCGAATACTCGAGCACGACGTACTCGCCGGCCTCCACCGTTTCACAGGCACCGCCCGATCCATATTTCAGGAAGAAGGAAAAGTGGGCGTTCTCCGCCAATGGCAAGGGCAAGGTCTGGATCGACCGTGTTCCGCCCGCACTGAAGCGGTGCGAGAGGGATCCCTGTTCCGCATCGCAATCAGCGGAATTCGCGCCCGTTGAGGACGCCCACAGGTCCGCGTTGTAGCTGGCAGCTTCGAAATCGTCCGTCAGTTCCGAGGCCAGTGTCCAGCTCAACGACCCGCCCCCGGTGTTGTGAAGGGTGAAGGAGCCGTACAGGCTGTCCTCGCAAAGGGTTCCTGTCAGGAACAAGGTGTCCGGCGTGGTGGCAATGGTGCCGGGCACCTGCACTTGGAGGTAAAGGGTATCCTGGTCGGTGCTTGCGCAGTTGCTCGCCGTAAGGACCACGGTCTTCGCGCCGCTGGTGAGGTAGGTATGCACGGGGTTCTGGAGAACACTGCTGGTGCCGTCCCCGAAATCCCAGTTCCAAGCGGAAGGTGTCTCCAAGCTGTTGTCCGAGAACTGCACGGACTGGCCGTAAGCAGGGTTCATGTCATCGGCGGCGGCGATGGTGGTGAGGTCCTCCTGGGAACCGATCTGCGCGGTCCAATTCACCGCGAAACCATCGTCCGTCACACTCTGGTCCGACGTCCAAGCGACGAACAACTGACCTCCGGTGGTGGTGAATGAAGCCGGGATGGTCGAACCGCTGAACTGGCCCAATGAAGGGGCCAAGGCGTCCGCTCCGTCATAGAAATTGAGGAAGTCATAACCGGATTCGGTCCGGAAAGCATCAAAGCTCACGGTGATGCTCGATGCGCAAGGCGGAGCGATCAGCAGGGTACAGAACTCATTGCTGAGGTAATCCGCCGTTTCACCTTCCGGGTCATAGAAAGTGCCGGTGAAGGCACCGGTGTTCGAAACCTCGCACAGATTGAAGGAATTCACCACGCGGATGAAGTCCGGGATCAGCAGTGTGTCGCTTCCATGCGCGTTGGCCACGATCAACTGCACGTCATAGTAACCGACGGTTGAATAACTCACCTGTGGGTTTTGGGCCGTGGACGAGGTGACGTCCCCGCCCTCGAATGCCCAGGTCCATTGGGTCGGCGCGTTCAAGGAAAGGTCCTGGAAGGAGACCGTGGAGCCCGGAAGCACGGTAAGCGGGTCCGCCGTGAACGCCGCGATCGGCGGTGCGTCGTTGTCGAGGACGATCACCGAATAATCCTCGGCCTGTCCACCGGTGACCGTACAGGCCGTGGTGATGGGCTGGCTGCTGGAGATCACCCGCGCCCGCAGCCGCGTGCCGAAGACCGTGCCCGCTGGAATGATCACGTCCGCGGCATGTACCAAGCTTTGGCCATTGGATGTGTACAGCAATTCAGCAGCGGTGAAGGCACCGTCGTTGTTCAGGTCGATCCAGACGGCGGCGTACGCTGCCAGATGCAGTTCCACGCTCAAGGGATAGCTCATCCCCTCGATCACCGTGGCCACCTGTTCACAGCTAAAATCCTGATAGCCGTCCACCGCGCCGGTGCTCGTCTTGTCGATGTTCCCGAACTGCACCCGGAAGATGCCGGCGTCCAAAGCAGGGTTGGTCGCGGCCGGTTGGCAGGCCGCAGGCGCAAGTTCCCCCAGGTCCTCCACCACGATCGGCTGGTCCATCACCAGTGTGTCCGTTGAATTGCACTGAGTGGATCCCAAGGCGATCAAGGAGACCGTATAGCTGCCCGTGGTGGCGTAGGTATGCGATGGCGAAACCAGGGTACTGGTGGTGCCGTCACCGAAATCCCAGAGGTAGCTGGCCGCGTTGAAGGAGCCATTGGTGAACTGCACCGTGGCCGGAGCCATGCAACTGTAGTTGGCCGAGAGTGTGAAACCGGCCAATACCGCATCGTTGAACGGCGCTCCAACGCCCACCGCGTACCAAGCGTTCGTCACCGCGATCAATTCCGGGGAACATGCTCCGAACAGGTCCGTGGCGGCCTGGATGGAGTTGGCGCGCGCGTCCGCATATTCGGAATTCGAGGTCATGTACATCGTCAGGCTGCGGAACGCGATATCGCCCGCCTCTTCGATCCCGATGCCCTGCACATTGTACACGTCAGCGTTGTCGTTCGTGCCGGCACCACCTTCGCTCAGCAGGTAGAACCAGAAGTTCTGCACGCCACTGTTGGTGTGAACGCCGCCATGGTCCGCAGTTCCGGAATACCAGTAGTCGCCGAGGTAAGTATCCGGGTCGCCGTTCGCGTTCGGGTCGGCCAAGTTGCGGAAGCCGGTCCCGCTAAGGCTCATCTCATCGCCCAGCTCCCAAGAGAAATCCCCTGGTTTCGCATAATGTTCAATGCAACTGCCCATGATATCACTGAAGCTCTCGTTCAACGCGCCCGGTTCATCCTCATATACCAGCCCGGCGGAATTCTCCGTCACCCCGTGGGTGATCTCGTGCCCTGCCACATCAATGACAGTGAGCGGGTTGAATGTCGTCCCGTCGCCGTCGCCGTAGGTCATCCGCTCCCCGTCCCAAAAGGCGTTGTTATTGTTCGAGTAACCGTATTCGATCAGGTTGAAGTGCACATAGCTGAGCATGGGGGAGTCGTTGTTGTCGTAGGAATCCCAGTTCTGCTCGTTGTGGTAGAAATCGTAGGTACGCTCGGTGCCCCAATGTGCGTCCAGGATGGAATTGGCCGTCAAGCTTCCCAGGTCCCAATCGTTCACGGGGTTCGAGGGCACGATCGCCACGCTGTAGTCGGCGGTATTCAAGCAATCGTACGTGATGATGCCGCCGCCGCGCGAATGGTCCTCCAACTGATAGGGACCGCTGGCGGAAGGGCGATAGGTGATGATGGGACGGGTGCCGCTGTAGGCGGTCTGGGCCGTACCCGGTTCATCGATGCTGTGCATCCGTTCAAAGGACGCGAACACTTCCCCGGTCCGCGCATCCACCAGCACCTCCTGCCGGGACCGTGGTGACAACGCGTATACGTCCAGCTTGTACACCAGCCGCAGTTCACCCGTTAGCTTCGGGAAGGCAAGCGGGTAGTAGACCAGTTCCGCTTTCGGCTTGAAACTGGCTTCCGGGTCATGCTGCTCGCGTTTGATGAAGGCTTCCATCTCTGGCGATCCCCACATGTAGGACGTTGCGCCCACGTATCGTTCTGCGCTCTCGATCGCGGCCTGTGGATCCAACGATGGTGTTCGATCCCCGGTGGTCACCTTGGCCGACAGCAGTTCCCCGTTCATGGAACGGAGCTGGCCATTTTGGCTATGGACCGCAACGGTGGCACCGAAGACGGGAATGCCCCCGACGAACTGTTGATAGCGCTGATGACTGTAGCCGAGCTTGTCCACCACGGGGCGTCCTTGAGGCGTCAGGCCATATCCGGTCGGCCAGCCCAGTTCGGCCTCCAGCGCGGGCACCAGTGCGGCTTCGGACATCCCTTCATGGAAGGTGATCCGATCCGGGAATGCCTTGTTCCGCTCGTTCGAACGCGTGGCGATCTGTTGCGCTGATGCGCTGAAGGAGAAGGCCATGCCAATGGCAAAAGCAAGGAGGAGAATGGTACTGGTGCGAGTTTGCTTCATCGAGGGGGTACAGGGTAGGTGAACCTGAAAGGCCTTGGGATAAGGTTGGATCCGTACGGAAATGGGAAGCTCACCGCATCACGACAGTTCACCGTTCCGGCCGGAAAAGACGGTCAAAATAGAAGATCTGACGGTTCTGGACCGGTTCTGCCTCAAGATCCGCCGCTATCGCCCTTCCTTGGGCGGAGCATTGTACGGCTTGCTTTTGCCGGTCTGGCGCAAGTCGACATCCCGGTCCAGCCGCCAATGGTCCTTGTCCCACGTATAGCTGTCGAAGCTGAGGTCCGGCGCCGTGAAGGCGGGCTGCCCAGCGAACTCCGGACTGGTGGGAGAGAGATGATCCAGCACGATGGCCTTGCGTTCGGGCATCCATTTCAGCTGCATGCTGGCCTGTGCGGTGTAGGCGAAGACCTCCCGCTGGTGTCGCTGGCGGTCCGCTGGGAACAAGGGCGCACCGAACTTCGGCATGGAACCGCCGAGGCTGAGCACCTCGATCACCTTCCGTGTCTCCACCGGACTGAAGCCCTTCCAGCCGAGCAATGTGTAATAGGTCTTGCCTCCGCGCTCCACCGGGATCACCGCGTAGTACAGCGCACCGTACCAGTTCTCCGGGGTGAGCTGTACCGCGCTCGCCTTGGTGATGTGATCTGTCATGTCGCGCAGTTCATACAGCGCATGCTTCTTGCGTCCCGGCACCAGCAAATAGCCTTCGTACAGGAATGAACCATTGCCGCGGCGCACGTTCCAGGTGAACAGCCGGAAGGCCCCGTCCGGAGCGGACACATGGCTGATGGGCACGCCGGCAAAGGAGGCGGTAAGCCCGCTGTCCGAGTTGAGGATCGCGCCGAGTTCCTTCTTCACCAAGGCGCTGGCACTGTCGCTTGCGGAGACCGAATCCGCATCCCCGATCGCTTTCAGGTGGGCGGTCAACGGCCCATACCCACCGGTGCTCCCGGCTTGGCCAAAGAGCAACAACGGAGCGATCCCAAGAAGAAGGAGCAAGTAGCGGGTCACTGTGCGTGAACGTTTGATCGACCGCGAAAGTACCCAGCGCGGCCTGTGCGCACTGCGTCCAACAACCATGCTATACCGTCCGTTCTGTTGACAAGTGGCACGGCTCTTGGCCCAAGTGCCCAAAGGGTGCCGATAGTTTTGACGGCTATTCATGAAACGGACGATCATCATATCCATCGGGGCCTTGTTGGGGGTCATCACCCTTGGGGGGGGCACGCCCACCACCGTGCGGAAAACGCTGCCCCCATTCCTTGAGCGCCCTTCGCCTTGGGCGGATTCCGTGCTGGCCTCTTTGAGCCTCGAACAACGCATCGCGCAGTTGATGATGGTGGCCGCCTACAGCAACCAGGACGCCAAGCACATCGCAGATATCGATCAATTGGTGAAGCAGTACGGCATCGGCGGCCTGATCTTCTTTCAAGGCGGGCCGCTGCGGCAAGCGGACCTCGTGAACCGTTACCAGGCCGAGGCGAAGACGCCCATCCTCATCGGCATGGACCTCGAATGGGGCCTTGCCATGCGTTTGGACAGCACCATCAAATTCCCGCGCCAAATGACCTTGGGCGCCACTTCCGACGAGGAGGGCATCGAGCTGATGGGCGAGGAGATCGCCCGCCAGATGAAGCGGCTCGGCGTGCAGGTGAGCTTCAGCCCCGATGTGGACGTGAACGTGAACGCCGCCAATCCGGTGATCAACGACCGCAGCTTCGGAGAGGACCCGGAAATGGTGGCCCGCAAAGGCATCGCCTACATGAAAGGCCTGCAACGCGGCGGCGTCCTCGCCACGGCCAAGCACTTCCCCGGCCACGGCGATACGGACCAGGACAGCCACAAGACCTTGCCGGTGGTGGCCGCTTCCCGCGAGCGTTTGGATTCCGTGGAACTGCATCCCTTCAAGCGCTTGATCGACAATGGCGTGGGCGGGGTGATGGTGGCCCACCTCGAAGTGCCCGCACTGGACAGCACGCCGGGCCTGCCGAGCACCATGAGCAAGCCCATCGTCACCGATCTGCTGAAGGAGGAGATGGCCTTCAAAGGATTGGTCATCACTGATGCCTTGAACATGAGGGGCATCGCGAACGCGGAGAAGCCCGGGGAGATCGAGCTGCGCGCGCTGAAGGCCGGCAACGACATCCTGCTCTTTCCGCAAGATCCCGTGAAAGCGATCCAGCGCATCAAGCAGGCCGTGGACAGCGGGGAGGTCGCACCGGAAGTGATCGACGAAGCCTGCCTGAAAGTGCTCCGCGCCAAGGACTGGACCGGGCTGGACCACGTTAAGCCTGTGCAGCGCGAGCATCTGTACGAAGACCTCAACACGCCCGATGCCTTGGCCCTGCGCCGCAGGCTCTATGGTGAAGCACTCACCGTGGTCCGCAACGACGGCACCCTGCCGGTCCAAGGGCTCGACACCCTGCGCATCGCATCATTGGTGATCGGCGACACACTGCACAACAGCTTCCAGCAGGCCTTGGGGCGCTATGCGAACATCACTGAGCTGCGCTGCGAGAAGATCCTCAATGCCGGGCAGTCACAAGCATTGTTGGACAGCCTGAAGCAGTTCGACCTTGTGATCGCCTCCGTCCACAACACCTCGTTCCGCGTGAGCAAGGAGTTTGGCGTGCCGCAGCTCACACTGGACTTTCTGCGCCGCTTGGCCGATCAACAACGCATGGCCTTCGTGCTCTTCGCGAATCCTTACCGGCTCGGCTTGGCTTATGGCGCGCAACGCTGGAACGCGCTGGTGGTGGCCTACGAGGAAACCGATGACACGCAGGACCTCGCCGCACAATTGCTCTTCGGCGCCATTCCCGCCAAGGGGAAGCTGCCCGTCACGGCCTCGTCCTTCTTTCCATACGGCCAAGGGGTGAAGGTGCCCGCCATCGGCCGGTTGCGCTACGGGATGCCCGAGGAGGATAGCATGGAGACCGGCGACCTCCTGCGCATCGACACCATCGTGCGCGAAGGCTTGGACGCGAAAGCCTACCCCGGCTGCCAAGTGCTCGTGGCGAAGAACGGGAACGTGATCTGGAACAAGGCCTACGGCTCGCCTACCTACGCCGGCGCGCGTCCTTTGAACACCGATGACATCTATGACATCGCCAGCATTAGCAAGGTCGCCGGGACCACGCTGGCGCTGATGAAACTGGTGGATGAGGGCAAGCTGGATGTGGAGAAGACCTTGGGCGACTACATCCCGCAGATCGTGGCCGGCCATCCCTACCACGCTTCGCTGAAACTGAGCGAGATCCTCGCGCACCAAGCAGGTCTGCGGCCTTTCTCACCGTTCTACCTGCGGCTGTTGGACAAAGGGAAATTGAAAGCGGACATCGTCACCCGCGCCCCGGATGCCGCACATGACATGCGCGTGGCCGATAGCGTCTACATCAGCAGCAGCTACCGCGATTCCTTGGTGCAATGGGTGATGGATACGCCAACCGCCGAGCGCGGCAAATACGTGTACAGCGACATGGGCATGTACCTGCTGATGCGCGTGGTGGAAAAGGTCTCCGGCATGCCCTTCGACCGCTTTCTGAAGACCCAATACTATGCGCCGTTGGGCCTCACCACTCTGGGCTACCGCCCATGGGAACGCTTTCCGCTGGAGCGCATCATGCCCACCGAGGACGATACCAACTTCCGCCACGAGCAGATCCACGGCGATGTGCATGATCCCGGCGCCGCGATGATGGGCGGCATCGCCGGGCACGCGGGCCTCTTCTCCGATGCGAACGACCTGGCCGTGATCATGCAAATGCTCCTGAACGGCGGCACCTACGGAGGCAAGCGCTACCTGAAGGCGAAGACCATCAATGCGTTCACCACCTGCCACTTCTGCACGGGCCACCCAAAGACGGACAACCGCCGGGGCTTAGGTTGGGACCGCCCGCAGGAGCGCGGTACCCCCGGCCCCAGCAGCGATAACGCCAGCAAGGAGAGCTTCGGCCACACCGGCTTCACCGGCACCATGGTCTGGGCCGATCCCGCCAACGGCACCGTCTATGTCTTCCTCAGTAACCGCGTCTACCCCGATGCGAACAACAAAAAGCTGGCCCATATGGACATCCGCACGAAGATCCAAAGCGTGGTGGAGCGGGCCGCAGCGGAGCCGATCAGCTTGGTGGAGCCGGTGCAACACCAGAACTGAACGCGGCCATTGTGTGTTGTCATCGCTTCCGGGGGCAAGTGGCGTTCGCACGCCCCTCCCTGAATCCGTACCTTTGCGGCGCATTCAAGAGATCCTGTACACCATGCCTACTACCCAGCATAACGAGACCCGCAGCCAACGTGCCATCCGCCTTGAGGACCGCTTCGGCGCGCACAACTACCACCCGCTGCCCGTGGTGCTGGAAAGGGGAGAGGGCGTCTTCCTCTGGGACGTGGAAGGCAAGCGCTACTACGACTTCCTCAGCGCCTACAGCGCGGTGAACCAAGGGCACTGCCATCCGAAGATCATCGAGGCACTCACCACGCAGGCGAAGAAGCTCACGCTCACCAGCCGTGCTTTCTACAACGACGTGCTCGGCGAGTTCGAGGAATACATCACCGGCTATTTCAAATACGACAAGGTGCTTCCGATGAACACCGGCGCCGAGGCCGTGGAGACCGCGCTGAAGCTGGCCCGCAAATGGGGCTACGAGCGCAAGGGCATCCCGCGCGACCAGGCCCGCATCATCGTGTGCGAAGGCAATTTCCACGGGCGCACCATCTCCATCGTCAGCGCCAGCACGGACCCGGACAGCCGCAAAGGATTCGGACCGTACACCCCGGGCTTCGATGTGATCCCTTACGACAACATCCCGGCGTTGCAGCGGGCGCTGGAGCATCCGCACGTGGCGGCCTTCATGGTGGAACCGATCCAAGGTGAGGCCGGTGTGATGGTGCCGCATGCGGGCTACCTCAAGGAAGCATTCGAGGCCTGCAAGGCACGCAACGTCCTCTTCATGGCGGACGAGGTGCAGACGGGCATCGCCCGCACGGGCAAGCTGCTGGCCTGCGACCACGAAGGCGTGCGCCCCGATGTGCTGATCCTCGGCAAAGCCCTCAGCGGCGGTGTGCTGCCGGTGAGCGCGGTGCTCGCGGACAACGAGATCATGCTCTGCATCAAGCCGGGCGAACATGGCAGCACCTTCGGCGGCAATCCGCTCGCGGGAAAGGTGGGTATCGCCGCCTTGCAGGTGGTGAAGGACGAGAAGCTCGCCGCCAATTCGGAGCGCCTCGGCCAGCTGTTCCGCGATGCCATGCAGAAGCTCGTGGAGGAATTCGACTTCGTGAAACTGGTGCGCGGCAAGGGCCTGCTCAATGCCGTGATCATCGAGCCGCGCAAGGACGGTCGCACCGCTTGGGACCTCTGCCTACTGCTGGCGGAGAACGGCCTGCTGGCCAAGCCCACGCACGGGGACATCATTCGCTTCGCACCGCCGCTCACCATCACTGAGGAAGAACTGATGGCCTGCTGCGCGATCATCCGGAAGAGCGTGGAGGCGTTCCAATGAGGCCGGGACCACTAAGGACACGAAGGACGCAAAGAAGAGTATGGGAGCGGTGGCCTGCTTGTGGGCCTCCGATACTGGACGTGGCAATGGGAATGAGGCTTAATATCGGTCGCTCCGAGTGATCACTGGTGGCTGATCACGGCTTTGTGGACCTGTCCACCGTGCGGATCAGCTGGCCCCTCTCGAAGTACTTCTCCAAGTAGATCTGCCCATCGGGCGCGTACTCGATCTGCACGCCTTCCTCCAGGCCCTTGTCCCAGTGCTCGGTGTACTTGCGGGTGCCGTCCTCGTAATAGTAGTTCCACTCGCCCTGCTCTTTGCCGTCCTCGAAGCGGCCCACGTAGTCCAGCTTCCCGTTGGGGTGGTACACCTTCTCCATCACTTTCACGGCATCCTCGCCCTTGCCCTTCAGGAAGAGCACCACCTCAGGCTTTCCAGTGGGGTATTTGCTCGCGACAAAGCGGTGCGTGGAACACCCGGTCGCCACCAAACAGCAACAAGCGAGCGGAAGAAGGAAGCGTTTCATGTCGGGCAATTTACGGGAACCTTCACATTCCGTGAAAATCGAACTTGATGTATTGCTTCCTGGGGAACTCTACTTCCGGGGATAACCACAGTAGAGAATGAAAAAAAACCGCAGATGTCGCAGATGGCGCAGATGCGGCCTCAACAGCGGCCGCATTCCCCGCTACGCGGGCCATCTGTGACATCTGTGACATCTGCGACATCTGCGACATCTGCGGAAAAAAGCAGGGCGGTCCCCGGATCCGCCTGATCACCGGTCAGAACCGAGCGATCAACTTCAGGTTGATCCTTCTCGGCGTCAGGAACTCCGGGATGCCGTAGTAGCGCCCCTGCACATCCTGCACCCAGGTGTAGTCCACCGTGTTGTTCAGGTTGATCAGGTTGAAGACCTCCAAGGAGAGCCAGAGGTCTTTGATGTGCCTGAGCACGCTGGTCTTTTCCTGCCCGGGCGCGCCTAAGAACTGCTTGCTGAAGCCGATGTCCACGCGGCGGTAGAGGCTGGTGCGCAGGGTATCGGCGTAGCGCGTCTCGTTCGGCGGGCCGTAGGGCAGGCTGGTGCCGAAGACGAGGTTCAGGTGGACCTTGAAGGTGGGCCAGCGCGGCATTTCATCCTGAAAGAACAGGGCGAAGCTCACGCGCTGGTCGGTGGGGCGGGGGATGTGGCCCGCTTCCACGCGAACGCTGTCCACCGGTGTGCGGTCCTGCGTATCGATGGCATCGGTACGCTCCCCGGCGGCGTTGTACGTGCGGTAGTAGAAGTCGCCGTCGATGTCCTCCTCGGTCTGCATCACGGAGAGCGAGGCCCAGGATTCCACGCCCTTGATGAACTCGCCGTTGAGCTTCATGTCGATGCCGGTGGCGTAGCCCTTGGCATTGTTCTTCGCATAGTAGCGGATGCGGACGTTGTCCAGTTCGTAGGGATTGAGGTCGCTGAGCGCCTTGTAGTAGGCCTCGGTGGAGAATTTGAACGGGCGGTCCCACATCTTGAACTGCCGGTCCATGCCAAGGATGAAGTGGATGCTCTTCTGGGCCCGCACTTCCGGGTTCAGCACGCCGTTAAAATCACGCAGCTCCCGGTAGAAGGGCGGCTGGTAGTACACGCCGGTGGCGAACCAGAAGCTGTAATCACGCGGTACGGTGTCTCCGGCGGCCACCACCTTGCGCCATCCGGGATGGTAGGCCAAGCGCAGCCGCGGGCTGAACACCGTCTGCCCGTTGTAGCTCCAGTTCTGGCCGCGCACGCCGGCCACCAAGGCCCAGGAACGGTCGCGGCCGGTCTTCCACTCCCAGGCGTTCTGCACGTAGGCGGAGGTGCGGACACTTTCCAGATCGATCTTGGTCTTCACGCTCGTGTTCAGCTCCAGCACAGCGCCGCTGCTCTGCGGAATGCTGTAGCCCGCGCTGTCCACCACGTACCATTCGCTCAGGCGGTCATTGATCCGCTCGGTGCGCGCCTCCAGACCCCATTGCAGGTTGTTTCCACGGCCCCAAAAGAAGGATCCCGTGTGCGTGGCGCTCAGCACCGTTGCCTCCAAGCTGTTCCGCGCATGGTCCAAGTACGCGCCGATGCCGAGGTCCCGCACCACTTCGCCGAACTGCTCGCTGGCGAGGTTGCGGTCCAGCTCGCCCAAGCGGTATTCGCCGAGGATGTCCATCCGCTCAGTCTCGTAGGTGTTGAAGGCGCTGCCGGTGAACTTCAGCACGGTACGGGGGGAAGGGCGGGCGGTGAGGCTGAGCGCTCCGGACCACGTTTCGTAGGCCGTGCGTTCCTGGCCTTCGAAGTACACGGTGTAACGCAATGCCTGATTGAAATTCCCGAGTTCCGTCTCGCGGTCCTGCGGGGTCACATCGTAGCGGTTGCGTGAATAGAGGCCGAGGAAGCCGATCTCCACCTTGTCGCTGAGGTCGTAGGTCCAGTAGCTCTGCAGATCGGTGTAGGTGGGGACGTAGTCGCCTTTGGTGTCGAGGCCCTTGAGGATGGTGCTGAGCGTGCGGTAGCGGAAGCCGGTGATCTGGCGCAGCCGCTGGTGGGCCATGGCGCTGCCCACCGTAACGGAGCCGCCCAGCAGGCTCGCGCTCACGATGGCATCGAACTCGCGGGGGCGCTTATAGGTGATGTCCAGCACGCTGCTCAGCTTGTCGCCGTAACGCGGCTCCCAGCCGCCGGCGCTGAAGTGGATCCGCTCGATCATGTCCGGGTTCGGGAAGCTGAGGCCCTCCTGCTGGCCACTGCGCACTAAGAAAGGACGATAGACCTCAATGCCGTTCACATACACCAGGTTCTCGTCGAAGTTGCCACCGCGCACGTTGTAGCCGCTGCTCAGCTCGTTGCGGGTCATCACGCCGAGACTGCCTTGCAATAAGCTGTTCACATCGCCGAGCGAAGGCTGGAAGTGCGAGGTGCGCGCATTGAGCTTGTCGATGCCCGCATCGCGAAGGCGGTCGTCCGTAACGGTAACGGGACCGATGACGGAGGACCGGATCATTACGTCCAGCGACCGCGTTTCCCCGGCCTTCAGCTTCAAGGTGCGCTCCACGGTCTCCGCTCCGGGGTAGGCAAAGCGCAGCACGATCTCCCGTTCAGCAGGAACAATGATCGAATAGCCACCCGTAGCATTCGAGGAGGTGGCGGCTTGCCCCACAACGGCGATGCTCGCATCGGGCAGCGGCCGGTTCTCATCATCGCGCACTGTGCCCGATACCGTGGCCGTTTGAGCCGCAAGCAGGAACGGGAGGAGGAGATGAAGAAAAAGGAGGGAACGCCTCATGCAGGGATAACGGGGGCGGGTGGCTTCTTTGGGGACGGCCAAAGTAACGGGGAAGCGCCGGGTTTAGTGCCGCAGACCCTATTCCGCTGCTGCCAACTCCGCCGCACGCGGCCTCCGCTTCAGCCATTTGTAGACCTCGAACCAAGCCACCGATGCAAAGCCGATCACGGCGGTAAGCGCGAGCTGGCCCACGGTGAGCGGTGCCATATCGAACAAGCGGGCCACCGGTGGAACATACAGCGTGATGCCAAGCGCCAGCAAGGTGATCAGCACCACGATGCGCAGCACCAAATTCCTGTTCCGGGCCGCCGTGATGAAGGAGCGCGTAAAGGAGCGGTCCACGAAGGTGAGGCCGATGTTGGCCATGATCAACGTGCTGAAGACCAAGCTTCTTACAAGCTCTTCATGAAAGCCTTGTTGAACGCCGATCCGGTAGCTGGCCAAGGTGCCGAGCGTGATCACCAGCCCTTGCAAGAGGCTGATCCGGATCTCCTTCCACGAGAGGAAGGTCTTGTCCAACGGCCGCGGCGGGCGCTGCATGCCGCCCACTTCCAGCGGCTCGCTCTCGTAGGCGATGCTGCACGTGGGGCCCATGATCAGCTCCAGGAAGATCACGTGCATCGGCGTGAAGATGTTGGGGAACTTCCAGCCTAGGAACAGCGGCAGTGAAACCGTGAGGATGATGGGGATGTGGATGGAGATGATGTACTGCACCGCCTTCTTCAGGTTGTCATAGATCTTGCGGCCCATGGCCACGCCGTGTACCATGCCGGCCAGGTCGTCGTCGGTGAGCACTAGGGAGGCGGCCTCCTTGGCCAGTTCGCTGCCGCGTTTGCCCATGGCCACGCCGATGTGTGCCGCCTTCAGCGCCGGCCCGTCGTTCACGCCGTCGCCGGTCATGGCCACCACATGGCCGTCCGCCTTCAAGGCGTTGATGATGCGCAGCTTGGCCTCGGGGAACATGCGGGTGAAAATGTCCGTCCGGCGCACTGCTTCGCTGAACGCGGGTTCTTCCAAACGCAGCAGTTCCTCACCGTCCATGGTCCGCCGGTCTCCGTGGAAACCGATCTGCTTGGCGATGGCCGCCGTGGTGACGGCGTTGTCGCCGGTGATGATCTTCACTTGGATGCCCGCCTCCTCGAATTGGCTGAAGACTTCGCGGATGTTGGGTTTCGGGGGATCGATGAAGGCGACCAAGCCGAGGTATTCGATCAGGAATTCCTCCTGGCTCTCCGGATAGGTGTCCGGTGGGTCCTTCACATAGCCCACGCCGAGCACGCGCATGCCCTGCCGGGCGAAAGCCTCCACCTGGGCCATGGCCGCCTGTTTCTCCCCGTCGGTCAGCACGGCTTGCCGCAGGATCCGTTCCGGGGCGCCCTTGCAGGCGATGATGCGATGGCCCGCGCCGTTGGCGAAGACGTGGGTCATCATCGGCGGCTTGCCACTGATCGGATATTCATGCACCATCCGCCGGTCGGGCCGCTCATCGTGCGTGGCGGTGCGGGCATAGGCCGCGTGCAGCCCCTTCTCCATGGGGTCGAAGGGCACGGGCTCGCTGGCCCACATGGCCATTTCCACCAGTGCAAAGGCTTCAGGCGATAGCTGCTCCGCATCGGCCTTCTCCACGGTGTCGGTGGCTTTTACATGCAGTTCCGCCAAGGTCATGCGGTTCTCGGTGATGGTGCCGGTCTTGTCGGTGCAGATCACCGTGGCCGCGCCCAAGGTCTCCACGGTAGTGGCCCGCTTCGCGATGACGCCCTGTCGCGCCAACCGCCATGCGCCCAACGCCAGGAAAGTGGTGAAGGCCACGGGGATCTCCTCCGGAAGGATGGACATGGCCAAGGTGAGGCCGGAGAGCAGGCTGGCCGAGAAGGAACCGGTGCGGAAGAAGGCCACCACCCATACCAGCACGAAGAAGACCACGCCCACGATGGCCATGTCGCGGACGAATCGCCTGATCTGCTGCTGAAGTGGAGTAGGGGGCGGTTCGATCGACGCCAGCGAGCCGCTGATCTGGCCCAAGCGAGTGCCCATGCCCACGGCCTCCACGCGGTAGAGCGCGAGTCCCGATACCACCTGCGTGCCTTTGCTTACCCGTGCGTTCTCCGGATCCTCCGCGCTGCGGGCCACTGCGAAAGCCTCGCCGGTAAGGATGGATTCATTCACGCTGAAATCATTGCTCTGCACGATGATGCCGTCGGCCGCGAGCAGGCTGCCCTCCTCGGCCACGGCATGGTCGCCCACCACCACGTCCTCCACGGGGATCTTCTCCACTTGGCCATTACGCACTACCGTGGCCTGCGGCATGCTCAGGGCCTTCAAGGTGCTCAAGGCCGTCCGGCTCCGCGAATCCTGATAAAGCGAGATGGCCGTGAGCAGCAGGATGGCGCCCACCATGAAGAGGCCCTCGTTCCACTCCCCGAGAATGAAGTAGATCAAGCTGGCCGCCAGCAACAGGAGCACCATCGGCTCGGTGAGGGCGTCCTTCAAGGCAGGCCAGAAGAAGCCTTTGTCGTCCTCTTCCAACACGTTCCGGCCATGTTGCGCACGCGACGTGAGGACCTCGCCCTCGGTCAGGCCGTCAACGTTGAATGGATTTCCTTGCATGTCGCGCGGTGCTGGCCAAAGATGCACATCCTGCGGCATGGGATGGATGACTTTGGTCGTGAACTTGTATTCACTTGGCCAAGAGGCCATGTCGGGCACCCCGTTGTTGACCGGCCTGTTTTCATGTCAGTCGCGGGCCGGGACCGTAGCTCCATTGCCCCGTTTGGTCGAAGAAACTGCTGGTCAGGCATCGTGCGGAACCCTTCTCATCCATGCCCTCCCGTGGAAAACATCGCCGATCGCCGTGTCCATGCATCCCTCCGTGCCGATAAGTTCGTCCCGGTATGGCTTGTCCCTGCGGACGGGCCTTGCCTGAAGGATCGGACCGAAGCTGAGCGAGCCCTGCAATGAAAGAACGCCATTACTTGATCGCGTCCCTTGCCGGGGCGCTGTTATTTACCTCCGGGCTATGGGCACAGGTCCCGACAAAATGCTTGGAGATCGAGAGCATCCTGGCGGACGCCTGCATCTCCGACACGGACTGCCCCGGCAGCACCGAAGGGATGAACGAGATGGTGCGCTTCATCACCGGCCCGGCACCGATCGCCCTTGGCAACCTGCAGTTCGAGTTCTACAGCAGTTCCTTCCAGGGGATCTCACAAAACAGCACCACGGCCGATCTCACCGCACAGTTGGACGCTTCCATCCAAGGCTGCGGCCACCTGCTGGAGCCGCCGGGCGGAGTTATCCCCCCGGGGAGCCAAGTGATCTTCGTGACCTCCACCGCAATGTGCGTGCAGGCCAACTCCTTCACCGCGCTGAGCGACACGCTCTACATCATTTACCAGAACGCGGGCAACAGCCAAGGCCACTTCAAGAACAACAACTTGGTGTTGCAACCGGTTTCCCCGACGCCCGGCCCGCCTTTGTCGCGCTGGTTGCGCATGTTCGTCACCGGCACTGGCTGCGGGGACACCGCCACCTACGATGCCAACCAATTGGTGAACATCTATGGCACCTACGGCGGGCTGAGCGAGGAGAACGACGGTGCCACGGCCGTTTTCGCATGGCCCGGCCAACCCACGGCTACCTATTTGAACTACGGGTGCCAAGCCCCGTTCACCCCCACGCTGGTGTCGGTGGTATCCGGCGGAGGGCCCATTGCGTGCGGTGCCTCCACTGCCCTGGTGGGCAGCGTTTCGGGCGACTATGCTTCCTTGCTTTGGCAGGGCGGAGGAGGCAGCTTCAGCGACCCGAATGCCTTGACCACGAGCTACACCCCGGGAGGTGGCGACAACGGTGATGTGGTGTTGTCCTTTTGTGCCATCACTGCCTGCGGCGATACCCTTTGCGCACAGGTGACGGTGACCACCGGGGAAACGCCACAGGTGACCATCATCGGAGACAGCACGCTGTGTCTGGACACTGATCTCAACACGCTTACCGCCTCCGGCGCGGACGGCTACCTCTGGAGCACCGGTGAAGTCACACCGTCGATACAAGTGGGTCTCACGGAACTGGGACCGGTCTGGGTGCTGGGCACCTCCGCCTGTGGCAGTGATTCGGCCTTTACTACCATTTCCATCTTGACCGATACGCTCTCCCATCAGGACATCACCTGCAACGGGGCCTCCACCGGGGAACTGACATACACGGTGCAAGGGGGCGCCCTGCCATACAGCTTCCTCTGGAACACAGGGGCCACCTCCGAACAGCTTACGGGGCTGGCAGCGGGGACCTACAATGTTTCCGTGACCGATGCAGATGGCTGCACGCGCCAAGCATCCTACACCTTGATCGAGCCTTCCGCACTTACCGCCACCGTAGGAGCCGACACCACCATCTGCCCCGGAGGCCAGGCCGTTCTCACCGCCCAAGGCGCTGGAGGCACGCCGGACTATACCTATGCGTGGTCGCCGGAAGGGCCGGTGGTCTCCCCGGCACAGACCACTGCTTATACCGTGGTGGTGAGCGATGCCAACGGTTGTGAGGCCGCGCCCCTGCAGGTCACCGTGACGGTCCCCGAGGGTCAAGCGGTGAACGTTACCAGCACTGCATTGGACGGTTGCGCTACGCATTGCATCACTTTCACGGCGTCCTCTTCCGCACAGAACAGCTACACCTGGAATCTCGGCGATGGCGCCACGGCCGCGGACAGCGTGGTGGAACATTGCTATGCCACGCCGGGGCAGTACACCGTAGATCTGGTGGTGGTGCAAGGCAGTGGTTGCCCGGATATCACTTCCTCGGTAGGGCCGTTCACCATCGCAGCTGCTCCAGCGGCCGACTTCTCGTGGACTCCGACCACGCCAACAGGCAGCAATCCCCAAGTGCAGTTCGCCGACCTCTCCTCCGGAGCCTCGTCCTGGGCATGGCAATTCGGCGATCCTGCCGGCTCAAGCTCTACGGATCCTTCGCCCGCGTTCATCTATCCCGGCGCGGGCTGTTACCCGGTCTCGTTGGTGGTGACGAACGATGCAGGCTGCACGGATAACGCGGCGCAGCAGCTTTGCATCTCAGGCCAGGATTCCTTGATCGTGCCGAATGTTTTCTCCCCGAACCACGATGGCCGGAACGACTTCTTCCAGATCACGGGCGGGGGCCTCACAGCTCTGGATGTGCAGGTCTTCAACCGTTGGGGGCAGGAGATGGTGCGGCTGAAGCGGGTAGGGCAGACCTGGGACGGTCGCTCACCGACCGGCGATGTGCTGCCCGAAGGCACCTATTTCTATGTGCTTCATGCAGTGGAGCATTCCGGGGAAACCTACGACCTGCACGGCACGGTGACCTTGCTGCGCTGATCGGCAGTGCGTACTTGCCACCACCGAAAATCAACCCGAGCGTGGCGTACCACGTGAAGTACCTCGCATCGGAAAGCAGCTCGCCTTCATCATTGAAACCCTTGCTCAATCAGGCCTCCAAGGTGACCACGGCGATGTCCACGCCCAAGCCTCAGGGCATGTTTATCATACTTTCCCAAGCCGGGTGCGCCCTTGAGCCCGAACTTTACGTCCTATTCCCAATGCTGCGCACCCCAGGTGTCCTGAACACCATTTTTCATCTCACCGCTCCGGTGTGCGTTCTGGGCATGCTATCGCCTTTGAACTCGGCGGCACAGTGCGGTCCGGTGATCGGCACGTTCCCTTACAGCGAAGGCTTCGAGACGTCCGCCTCATGGGTCAGCGGCGGCACGGGCAATGATTGGGCTTGGGGAACACCTGCACATCCGCTGATCAACGCTGCCGGTGGCGGCACAAAGAGCTGGTGCGTGGGCGGGCTCACGGGCACTTTTTACAACAACAACGAGAGGTCCTATCTCGAAAGCCCCTGCTTCGACTTCACTTCGCTGAACACCCCGCGGATCTCCTTCAAGATCTTCTGGGAAGTGGAACGTCAATATGACGGCATGACCTTCCAATACTCCACCGATGGCGGCCTCACGTACAGCAACGTTGGGGCGTTCAACGAACCGGCGAACTGCAACACCGCGTATTGGTTCAACTCCAGCAACCTCACCAACCTCCCTTCATCGATCAGCCCCAAGCATGGTTGGAGCGGGCGGCAGGGTTCCACCCAGGGAAGCTGCTTGGGGGGCAGCGGCAGCCAAGGCTGGGTAACGGCAAAGCACTGCTTGGGCTGGTTAGCCAACGCACCCAGCGTCAGGTTCCGCTTCTTCTTCGGTGCAGGCAGCTTCTGCAACAACTACGACGGCATCGCCATCGACGACATCCTCATCGATGAGTCCGATCCGGTGGTGGCTTCTTTCAGCGGGGATTGTGATGGCACCACTGTGGATTTCGCCAACACCTCCACACCTTGCCCGGACATCTTCTCTTGGAATTTCGGCGACCCCGGTTCCTCACAGAACACCTCCGTGCAGGAGAACCCCTCGCACAACTATGCCAACCCGGGCAGCTATACCGTCACGCTCACGGCCACTGATGCCTGCGGGGCCTCGAACACCACCACACAGACCATCCATGTTCTTGGTGTGACCATCACCGCAACGGACCCGACCTGTGGACAGGACAACGGCTCGTTGGAGGCAACGGTCACTGGTGCGGGCGGAGCGGTGAACTATTACTGGTCTCCCGGCGGAGCCACTACACAGACACTTTCCAATGTGGGACCCGGGGATCACACCGTCACGGTCTCCGCAGTGAGCAGTTGTTCCGCCAGTGCCACCGCCACGCTTGCGCCTTCGGTAGGCAACTTGGCCGTGGACCTCACACATACAGATGTGACCTGCAATGGCCTGAATGACGGCACCGCCACCGCAGTACCTTCAGGCGGTGTGGCGCCGTTGACGTATTCCTGGGCACCTGGCGGGGCTGCAACCGCCACGGTCACCGGGCTTGCTCCGGGGGACTATTCCTGCACGGTCTCCGATGCTTCGGGTTGTTCCGCACAAGAGGAGGTGACCATCGCAGTGCCGACACCGATCGCACTGACCGCAGGACCGGACACGGCCGTGTGTGCAGGAAGTACGGTCACGTTGGTAGCGGAGGCCAGCGGAGGAACGCCGGGGTTCACCTATGCGTGGACACCTGACGGACCCACGGTATCCCCAATGGTCACAACGAGCTACTCGGTGACCGCAACGGATGCACAAGGCTGCACTTCCGCCCCGGAGAGCGCCACCGTTACTGTTTCCGCCGCCTTCCAACCCGCCTTCACCTACTCGGACACGGTCGGATGCACGCCGCTCTGTGTCACCTTCAATGCGCAACCCGCCGGGGCCAACGTTTATCAATGGAACTTCGGGGATGGATCAACGGAAACGGATGCCTCCGTTGCACACTGCTTTTCGGAAGGCGGCCTCTATTCGGTGGGCCTCACCGTAACGGACGCCACCGGCTGCACGGGCACGGTCTCGATCCCCGACCTTGTGAACGCACATGCCGCTCCCTCTGCCTCCTTCACCGCCTCACCGCCCACCGCCACCAGCGACGATCCGCTGATCCATTTCATCAACACCTCGCAGAACGCCACGGATTTCATCTGGTCCTTCGGGGATGTCGCGAACAGCGGTTCATTGGAGCGTTCGCCCTCCTTCAGCTTCCCCGCCGTGGACTGCTATACCGTGACCTTAGTGGCCGCGAACGACATGGAGTGCTTGGATTCCACCACGGCGCTGATCTGTGTGGAAGACCCCTTCATGCTGTTCATGCCGAACGCCTTCACACCGGACGGCGATGGCATCAACGATGTGCTCCTGCCCATCACCTCGGTACGGTCGCCGGTGGATTTCCGGTTCATGATCTATGACCGATGGGGCACGCCGGTGTTCACCACTGAAGACCCCCACCAAGGCTGGGACGGCACTTCATTCCCGCAGGGCATCTACGTGTGGAAGATCTGGATCACCGATCCGCAGGGGATCGGCCATATCGAGGTGGGGCATGTTGCGCTGCTGCGTTAGATGAAGTCCTGAGTCGCGAGTCTGGAGTCCGGAGCCACAAGCCTAAAGCCGCAAGCTGTGCGCCGCAAGCTTGAAGCTTTAGGCTTGTAGCTATGATCGCAGAACGGCTGACCACTGGATCCCAAGCAATTCTTTGCGCCTCCGCGCCTCTGCGTCCACCTATCAGCCTTCTCCGTTCCCCAGCCGCTTCAGCGCTTCATACAGCTTGTGCATCGGCAGGCCCATCACCGTGTAGAAGGATCCCTCGGTGCGTTCCACGGCCGTATAGCCGATCCAATCCTGTACGCCGTAGGCACCCGCTTTGTCCAACGGTGAATGGCGGTCCACGTAGTACTGGATCTCTTCCGGAGAAAGCTCCTTGAAGCGCACCTTGGCCGTGTCGCGAAAGCAGGAAGTGCGCTTTGCGGTCCGCAGGCACACCCCGGTGATCACGCGGTGTTCCTTGCCGGAAAGGATACCGAGCATGCGCATGGCATCTTTCGCGTCCACGGGTTTGTTAAGGAGAATATCACCGATCAACACTGTAGTATCAGCGGTCACAAGCACTTGGTCATCAGCAAGGGTACCGGTCCAAGCTTCTGCTTTTTTTCGGGCGAGGAATTCGGCCACCTCCTCGGCAGGCAGGTCTTGGGGAGGAGTCTCATCCACGTCCACCTCGGTGATCTCCACCGGCAGGTCCAGCCCATGCAACAAATGCCTTCTGCGCGGTGAAGCGGAGGCGAGGACCAAGCGCCACGGAAAAAGGGGAGGGGCCGGGATCATAAAACCTTGAGGATAAAGAAGGCGAAAGCCACCGCAATGGCCATGGCGAATTTCAGGATGTGGCCTGCCGTGTTGAAGCCATTCCTGTCGTTCGCCCCGTAGGTGAACCCCGCCGAAAGCAACATCGGCAGCACGACCCCGGCACCGATGTACCAGTAGGAGAACTTGTCGGTGAGCACCACGGCCCGCAGCAACAACAGCGCGATGATGGCCACCGCGAGGTAGAACAAGGTCAACGCCTTGGCCCAATTAACGCCCATGACGATCGGCACCGTTCGGCAGCCGTCCGCCTTGTCGCCCTTGATGTCCGCCATGTCCTTCTGTAGCTCACGGACCAAGGTGGTGAGAAAGGCGAAGGCCGTAAAGCCGAGGATCCAAGGCCAAAGTTCATTGAAATGAAAGACCACTTCGAGTTCCTGGCCACCTCCGATGTTCGCCGACGCGGAATTCCCGTAAGCACTGGTCAAAGCGGGGATCTCGTACAGCCCAACGGAAAGGGGCACCAAGGCCACGAGCAAAGCCACAAGCCCGTTGCCCAAGAGGAAAGTGCGCTTCAGTTTGGTGCTGTAGTACCACAAGGCCCCTGCGGCGAAGACGGGAATGACCGCCAAGTGCAATTGGCCGCTCCGCCATGCGACCACGGCGCCGATCAAAATGCCCAACGCTGTGAGCACCAGATGGCCCATCATTGCCACGCGGCGCTTCACGGAGCGCCCTACGATCACCTCATCAGGCTTGTTCACCCGATCGATGCGCGTGTCGAAGTAGTCGTTGATCACATTGCCGCCCGCTGCGATCAATACGGTACTACAAACCAGCAGCCAGAACAACAGTTCATTGAAGGCATGCACGAACGTGTTGTCCGGCACCTGCGCGAAAAGGGTCACATCCGGCGAGGGGGCCATGTGCCGCAGGTCCACGGAACTCACTTCAAGGTATCCGCCGATCACGCCATAGCGTATGGCCACCATCGTGAAGGCGATGATCAGCAGGTTCAGCGGGCGGGTGAGCCGCAGGAAGGCGCCCATGCTACCAGCTATGGGCCTGTTCGGTGAGCCACTTGTCCTGCACCTTCATGGCCTGTTCCAACACGTCGCGGACACATCCACGGCCTCCGGGAAAGCGGGATACATAGCGGCTGATGAACTTGACCTCCTCGGCGGCATCGGACGGGCAGCAGGGAAGGGCCACGCGCTGCATCACCCGCAGGTCCGGGATGTCATCGCCCATGTAGGCCGCGCGCTTCAGGTCCAGGCCGGTATTGGCGACGAGTTCGTCCAGCTTAACGTTCTTGTCCTTCACGGAGTGGTGGAATTCCATAACACCCAAGCGACCGAGGCTTTGGCCAATACCGTCGGAGATCCCGCCGGTGAGGACGATGATCCGCACGCCTTCCTTCAGCGCGTGCTGCACCGCATAAGCGTCGCGGGTGAAGAAGGTGCGGATCGGGTCGATGCCCGGCGCAAGTTGAACGGAGCCGTCTGTGAACACGCCGTCCACATCGAACAGGAAGGTATCGATACCGGCAAGGAGTTCCTTATAGGTCTTGGAGGTCACGGGACTCGGGGTGATAGGTGTGGATGATCAGGTCGCTCAAAGCGGCGTACGCGCGGCGAAGTTCGGGTTCGTCCGCCAAAAGGTCCATTTGCTGGGCGATGGTCTTGATGTCGCCGCGCCGCGCCGGGCCGGTCACCGCGTTGTCCGCGCCTTGCAATGCCTTTTCGGTGGTCGCTTTCCACAGGGGATGAAGCAGATCCGGCGCGATCTTGTGCGCCGTGAGCAAGCGCTCGGCCTCACGCAGCAGAAAAGTCGGGAAGTTCGAGGCGATGACGGCGCTGAGGTGGAGGTGTTGGCGAAGTGGGAAGGGGAGGTGTACCACCGTGGTAGAAAGCCGTTCGGCCAGTTCCCGCAGCAGGCCCAAGGTCGCTTCATCGTCCGCATCCACGATCAGCGGCACTTTCTGAAAAGAAATAGGCATTCCGGGACTGAAGCTCTGGATCGGCCACAGCACGCCGCGATGTTCGTGAGGTTGCAAGAGGTCCACTGGCTTGGAGCCGCTCAGGTGAATGGTCGGCGTGCCGTCCGGAGGAAGCGTTTCTGCGACAGGGTGGATGGCATCATCACTGACGGCAAGTATCCGCAGGTCGGCGTGAGGGAGCGCATCGTTCAACCCGAATTCCGAGCAACCAAGATCTTTTGCAAGTTCAGCGGTCTTCGTCGCATCACGACCGGCCAAGCCGACGATCGTATAGCCCGCACCGCGCAAAGCATGCCCCAAGTGGAACGCCAAGCGGCCGGTGCCGATGAGAAGAACGGAATGCATGAGGCGCGAAGGTCGGGAGGAATGAGGAACCGGGAGGTTTGCCGCAGAGGCACAGAGGAGTCAGGGGGCAGTGACAGTAGTCAGGGGATAGTAGGCAGTGGCAGTAGGCAGTGGCAGTGGCAGTGGCAGTGGCAGTGGCAGTGGCAGTGGCAGTGACAGTGGTAGTAGGCAGTGGTAGTAGGCAGTGGTAGTACGCAGTGGCAGTAGGCAGTGGCAGTAGGCAGTAGGCAGTAGGCAGTCGTCTGATCACCAATCACCATTAACCGATCACCTTCATCAATCGCATTTCTCCGTGCCTCCGTGCCTCTGTGGTGAGAACGCATTTGCTGTTAGCTTTGGAAAGATCTCATCACCATGGACCTCAAGACCCTCAAGCTCGAACTGCTGGAACGCATCGCCCTGTTGGAAGACGAAGCGCGCCTGATGGCCTTGAAGCGTCTGCTGGATTCCCCGCGCGGCTATGGCATTCCGAACGAGCACCTCAGCGTTGTGAAAGAAGGGGAGGAACCTTACATCAAATTGGAGGACCGGAGTTATTCCGCCGATGAGGTGCGGAGATTGATGGAGAGCCTCATTGACCAAATTGAAATAGACCAGAGCGATCCGGAGGGTCAGTTGAGCGAGGAAGAGTGGGATGCGCTGGAGAAGGACCGGGAAGCCTACCTACGTGGCGAAGGAAAATTCACTACTTGGGAAGAGATCAAGGAGCGGTGGAGAAAGGAGAAGCTTTAATGTCGCGCAGGATCATTTTTCGGTCGGAGGCTGATGCTGACCTGGCAATGGTGCGCTTGTGGTATTCATCGGGTGATGGCCACGCCGCTCAGCGTTTCGAGGAGGAAGTGGATCGGACCATCGGATACATCTCCCAATTCCCGAATGGCTTCCTATTGCGACGACCGCCTTTCCGTTTTGCGCCACTGGCGAAATTCCGCTATTTCGTCATCTACACCATAGAAGATGATGCCATCGTAGTATATCGGATCCGGCACATGCACCAAAGGCCGATGAAACGCTACTTCGGAGGTTTGGGCTGATGGTCCTTGGTTAACAGAAACGCTGCGCCCTCGTTGCGCCACCGCGGTTCAAGCTTTCGCCTTCCCCCCAGTCCCCCGCACCCGCTGCCGCACCGCCACCAAGGTCCCCAACGCCATCAGAATACATCCGATCCACAGGATGTTGATGCCGGGGAACATAATGGCCTGCATGATCACGAACTCCCGCTCGCTCACGTTCAGGCCCACTTGGTCGCCCTTCACGGTGGCGAGGTCGAACTTCACGTTCAGCTCCGGTATGGCGAAGCCCTTGCTGCCCACGTTCTGTCCGTCGTGGTAGATCACCACGGGCTTGGCCTCGAACCAGCGGTTCTGATCGTAGAGGTCACGTACACGCATGTTCAGGATGTACACGGTGAAGTCCGGGCCCAAGCGCGCCAATGTGACGCTGTCCCGAACGGTGCGGATGCTGTCGATCAGGATCACACAGGTGGGCGTTACGATGGTGTCACCAACGCTCTTTTCGTAGGTCCGCGCAGGCATATGGCCGTCCGCGGCGGTGTCCAATTTCGCGTACCGGATGTGCGTGTAGAGGTCGTGGTCCACCCAATGTTTGGTGCTGGGTTCGGCCACGTTGCCAAAGCGCGGGTTTAGCTGCACCATGGGTTTCAGCGCGAATTCCTTCGGTCCGGCGCGGTGGCTGCTCCAGTCAGATGCGCGCCACATCTCGCTGCGCGTGAAGGTCTCCAAGGGTGCCCAATGCTCAGGTTGGTCGCTGAGAAAGTTGTCGCTAGCCACGTGGTCGTCCTTGGCGATGAAGAGCATGCTCCGCACGCGCACCGTGTCGCCCACGTGGAAATTGCGGGGTACGGACTTCATCCAGTCCATGTCGTAATACAGGTTCACGCCTTCCTGGCGCTTGCCCTTGAAGGTGACGAAGTGCTCGCCCACCGGTAGGGTGTCGCCGAGGTAGAGCAGCATGTCCTTGCTGTCGTTGAAGTCCTTGTTGAGGAAATTCAGCACGGGCCCCGTCTGGTTGCGGGTGACGATCTTCTCACGGGAGGTGCTGATCAGCGCGCCGAGCAGCACCAGCGCGAAGCCCACGTGCGCGATGGAAGGACCGGCCTTGCTGAGCTTGCCCTTCAAGACCATCGGGATGTAGAAGGCATTGGACAGTACGGCGAAGCAGGTGGCGAACAGGAGCGCCACGAGATTGCCCTCCACCAAGCGGTATTCCAGCCACCATGTGGCCAGTATGGTGAGCACCAAGGCCCCGATCAGCGACCAGCGCAGCTCGCGGAAGAACTTTTTCTTGTCGGTCTTCTTGTAGCGGAGGTATTGTCCGAAGGCCACCAGCATCGCCACGATGAAGGCGAAGGGGATCTGCCACTTGTTGAAATGTGCCTTGGCTTCCACCGGCGGGGCCAGTTTGTCCGTTGCAAGGGTGTGCGCCCAGCCCCAGCCCGTCGCGTCGTGCAGGCTTTGGAAGGCGCTTTGGAACGGGGCCAACAACAGGTTGAACACCGGAATGGACGTGCTGAAGATGATCTGCATCGCGCTCAGCAACAGCACCAACGAGGCGATGAACAGCCAGAACTCACGGGTCAGCAATTGCTCTTCCTCGTGCCCGTGGAAGGGCCCTTTCCGGTAGGCCACCACGGTCATCACCAAGCTGACGGCGACAAAGAGGATGATCGCGGGCACCTGCACCTGTAACGTCACGCCCAGCACGAAGATCAGCACCGAAAGCCCGAAGTAGAAGAGGCGGTCCGTGCGGTGCGTGTTCAGCGCGGTGACGGCCACCACCACGAAGGTGAGCATGAAGATGAGCAGGCCCGGCAACATGCCCTCGCCGGTGAAGCTGTGTACGCTGGTATCGCCAAGCACGCCGCTGCGGGTGAGGAAGGTGCTGTAGAGCACCAGCAGGAAGGTGAGCAGCGCGAGGAAGAGCGTGGTGAAGAGCGAGGTGTCCTTGCGCTTGTTGATCAGCATCAGGTGCCCGGTGCCGACCAGCGTGAGCCAAGGCACGAGCGAGGCATTCTCCACCGGGTCCCAGGCCCAGAAGCCGCCGAAGCTGAGCGCCTCGTAAGCCCAAGCACCGCCCATCAGGATGCCGGTGCCCAGTACGCCAATACCGAAGAAGGTCCACGGCAGCGCAGGTTCCATCCACTCCTTTACCCGCCTCGTCCACAAGCCGGCTATGGCGAAGGCGAAGGGTATCAATGTGGAAGCAAAGCCGAAGAAGAGAGTGGGAGGGTGGATCACCATCCAATAGTTCTGCAGCAACGGGTTCAATCCGCGGCCGTCCTTGAACTGCGGGATCATGGCGAGGTAGGTCGGCAGTTTCGTCCACGGCAGACCGATGTTCTCCGGAAGTTCACGGATCAAGAGGAAAGGGCTGCTGCCCACGCGCACATCGAACACATAGATGCCCAGCAACATCGTGGCGAGGAACACTTGCACCAGTGCGAACACCGCCAGCACGGGGCCTTCCCACGTCTTGGCTTTCCAGATCAGGAGGTTGCCCAGCACCATCGTCCAGAAGGTCCAGAGCAGGAACGAGCCTTCCTGACCTTCCCAGAAACAGCTCGCGATGTAGCGCAACGGCATCTCCGTATTGCTGTGCCTCCACACGTAGTCGTAGGCGAACCAGTGGTTGAAGAGCATGGTGAACAATGTCACCACAATGCCAAGTATCGCGATCGAATGCACCCGGAACGCGGCCCGTGCCAAGGTGCGCCAGCCCAAGTCCTTGGTCTGCGTGAAGAGCGTGTAGGCGACCAGCGCCAAGAGCGCGCCCGAAAAAGACAGGATGGTCAAAATGTGCCCAAGCACTCCGGCCCAAGCGTGTTCGCCGATGTAAGAGACTTGTTCCAACGGATTAGCTGATTAGCGGATGGGCTGCCCCGATATGTATCGGGGAGCTGATGGCTCCATGCAGGAACCACCTGGCGCCATCGGCTTCATATGAAATTCTTCTTTGCGCCTCTGCGCCTCCGCGGCCCTCATTTGTTCACAGCCCTGCGGTCACTTTGTTCTCCTCGTTGTACTTGCTGGGGCACTTCAGGAGCATGTCCTTGGCGTGGAAGTTCCCGTCCGCGTCGGCCTCGCCGATCAATACCAAGCGTTCGGAACGCTCCAAGTCGTTGGGCTTCGCCATGGCGAGGTGTACGTTGCACTTTTTGCCGTTGAGGTCCACCATGGAGAACTTGGTGAGGCTCGCGTTCACGCTAGGTTCGTAGACGATGGGCTGCGAGCGGTCCAAGGTGCCCACCACGTGGAATTCCCGGCCGGGCTGCTCGAAGGCTTCGCTCAAGCTGGCATAACTGCTGCTGTCGCTCAGTGATCCGATCAATGCCGCTATCGCGACGGCAATGATGACGAGTGCGATGATGTGACTGCGTTTCATTTGGATTAGCTGATTAGCTGGTGGCGATCATCTGATCTTCTGATCGCCTGATCTTCTGATCCCCTTCTCCAGCTTGCTGATCTTCCGGTCCATGTTGAACATCCAGATGGCAAGTCCGATGAGCACTACGCTCACCACCATTACCACCGTATTGATCTTGCCCGAGGCGAACATCGTCTCCTCCAACCATCCCGGTGCCTCGGATGCCGCAAAGGTACTCACGGGCAGAAGGAGCAGGGCCATGACGGCCATCAGTTGGGCCAACCTTTGTAAAGTTCGCTTGCCTAACGACCGGTCGCGCTGGTCCTTCCACGGAAAACTATTCAGAAGCTTCATCGAAATGTGCTTTGATGCGTGAAACGCGCAGGTGCAGGGTATAGGCCCAGACGCCGAGCAGCACCCAGCCGGTCACCGCCGGATAGAACACCGCGCGCAGGCTGCTGTCGAGGTCGTAAGAGCTGAAGGCCGGATTGCCACCGTTGCCAGGGTGAAGTGAATCGGTGAGGCGCGGCAGCACCATGATGAAGACGAACATCAGCACGTAGGCGAAGATGTTGTAGATCGCCGCCAGCCGCGCGCGTTTGTGGCCATCTGGGATGGAGCCGCGCAGGATCAGGTAGGCGGCGTAGATCAACACGGTAACGGCCGCGCCGTTCAGTTTCGGGTCGGTGGTCCACCAATCGCCCCAGGTGGCGCGGGCCCAGATGCTGCCGGTGATCAGGCCCATGGCGGCAAAGAGCAGGCTGACGTCCACGGCGGAAAGGGCCATGCGGTCCGCGCCGAGATCGCCGGTACGCAATACGCGCAGGCTTTGCCAGAAGGAGATCGTCATCAGCACCATCATGGTGAACCACATCGGCACATGGAAGAAGAGGTTGCGGATGGTCTCGTTCAGGATGGCACGGTCGGGGAAGTGCCGTGCGGAAGCGATCGGCGAAACGTCCATTCCTGCACATGGCGTGCTTATCGCACCTGTGCCCAAGCCTTCCGTAAAAAAGGCTTCGTGAAGTACGAGGTCGCCGTCCATGCCGGAGGCTACTCTCAGGTCAGAAAGTTGTTCGCTGAGGCCTGAAGGGATTGTCCCTGACAGTTGAAGCTTTTCCGGAGAAATAACCTTCACTGTCAGGCAGGTACTGACGTCGCCGTTCTCGATCCAGGCCCATACCTCATCCTTGAATTTGGTATTGTAGCCAGTGACCTCGAAGCTGACCTCGCCGGGAGCTATCCTATCTGCAGAAACATGGACCAGCGCCGGACCCAAGGGCGTATGCAGGCCCACGATCACCACGTAAAGTAGGAGCACCACGCTAAGCCCCTTCCACCACCAGCCCTTCATTTTTCAGTCGCGCCAAAGGTAGGGGAAGAGCAACCACGCCAATACCACGGTGATCACGTCTATCAACAGCAGCCAGATCACATATTTCCCGGTGACGTCCCAGCCCATGCCGTCGAGCGCCAGCTTGCTCGCTTTCATCACGCTCAGCAACATCGGCAGCACGATCGGGAAGCCCAGGATGGCCATCAGCCCGATGCCGTTACCGGCCCGCGCGGCCAAGGCCGAGATCAACGTGAGCACCAGCGCAAAACCAACGCCGCCGGCCATCACCACCAGCACGAACGTGCCCAGTTGTGCACCCTCAAGAGGAGCGCTGCCGATGAAAAGCGCATAAGCTGCAAGGCTCAGCAAGCTCAGCACTGCCATGGTGACCGCATTGTAGATGGTGCGCGCCAACACCACGCTGCGCGGCGAGGCCAACGTATAGAGGTAGAGTTGCCGTCCGGCGTTCTCCCGCTGGAAAGACCGGCCCAGCGCATTGAATGCCGCGAACAGCAGGATGATCCAGAACAAAGCGTTCCAGATCGGCGCCTCCGCCAAGTGCCGTACGCCTTGGTAGCACACGTAAACCGTGCTCACCACATACAGCGCCATACTGCCCCACGCGTGCTTCTGGCGGCGGTCCAGCTGCCATTCGAGCTTGAGTAGGTGGGCTATCTCGGCGGAGCGCATCGGGGGTGAGGGACCGCAAAGAACGCTAAGAACGCGAAGAAGAGGTTAACCGCAACGGTCGCAACGAGCGCAACGCAATACAGGACTGCGGGGCGGCTTGAAGCGCCAAAGCCGTTGCGTCCGTTGCGAACGTTGCGGTAGAAATCCATCAGATCTTCGATCGCGAAGCGAACACTTTGCGCTCTCTGCGCCCTCCGCGGTTAAAAATCAGGTAGGTCCCTTCGTGTTCTTAGCGTCCTTTGCGGTAGAAAACCTTCACGTGCGGATCTCCTACGCCCCATACCGCCTGCTCTTCAAGCACCCCTTCGAAACTGCGCACGGCGTTCGGGAGGGAACGGACAGCATCTTCATCCGGCTGGAAGAAAATGGCATCACGGGTTATGGGGAGGTCACCTTGCCGCCGTACCTGAAAGAGAAACCTCGGGATGTTCTGGACCGGCTCAATGGACCGGTAATGGCCGGGGTGAATAACACAGCTGAATTAGAGACCTATCTGAATGATCCGGAAGCTTGGAATAACCATCAACAGGGTTGCCGAGCGGGACTACAATTGGCTTTGATCGACTTGGCAGGAAAGACACAACAAAAAACTGTTGCTCAGTTGATTAACATTCTTCAAGCAAAGTCCTGTAAAAGCTTAATGACCATCGGCATAACGCCCGTGGAGAAGGTGGCCGAACGGCTTCATCAACTCCCCAAAAGCGACTACCTTAAGGTCAAAATGAACGGACCGGGATCCATTCCGATGCTGCTTGAAGTGCTGAATCACGACCGGCGCCCGGTGTTTATCGATGGCAACCAAGGCATGCAAAGCGTCCGGGAAATACTGGAAGTTTGCCAAGTGGCGGGGGACCGGCTGGTCGGATTGGAGCAGCCGTTTGCGGTGAAGGATGCCGGACTTCAGCAGGAATTACAACTGAAACTGCCGGTCTGCGTGTATGGCGATGAATCGATCTGGGGCATGGACGATCTGGAAGCGGCGCCAGGGGTATTCGACGGCGTTAACATCAAATTGATGAAATGCGGCGGCTTGGACAAGGCCAAGGCCATGACGGACCGGGCGACGGAATTAGTACTGAAGGTGATGTTGGGCTGTATGAGTGAAAGCTCGCTCGGCTGCACGGCAATGGCGCACTTGGCCGGAGCCGCCGACCTGATGGATCTGGACGGTCCGGTGCTGATCAAGAACGATCCGTTCGAGGGGATGGTGCTGGAGAACGGAAAGCCGGTGATGCCAAACCGGCCGGGTATCGGTGCCATCCTCAAAGCTGAGCTTGAGTTCAAATATATCGGCGCATAATTTATATTATGTTAACTTTGATTTGGATGGATACTCCCCTGTAGCTCATTAGGTTCCTCCTCAGAGGAAACGAGGCATGGAGAATTTGTATTGGTTGTTGGCGGTTCACCCTACTTGAACAATTGGCCGCTTCGGTGGCGGTTTTCCTTCTCGGTAATGGACAGCCATGGACCACGCTGGACGGCGCCCACCGCACCGGTTCATCTCTACTGCGGATCCGCATTCATTCTAACGATCTGCGGCGTCAGCATCCCAAGTCGCGGCAACGGCGTTTCCATTGTCTGATCATCTGATTTTCTGATCGTCCGATCCGGTTCCCTACATTTGCGCCGCCCAAGCGCCAAACTTTCATCCGTTCTTCGGATCCATCGTCCAGGCGCCATCCCCAGCGGATCATTGCACGCCGGACCGATCGAGGGCTTTTCCTAAACACACATTCCGCGTGTCCATGGCTCAATGACCGGGACCGTTCGTACTGAAGCATTTACATGCACCAAACCACTTTTGACCAGCTCGGTCTGATCGAGCCCATTCTCAAAGCCCTTCAACACGAAGGCTACACCCACCCCACGCCGATCCAGGCGCAAAGCATTCCTTATCTCTTGGAAGGTCGTGACCTGCTGGGTTGCGCACAGACCGGTACCGGAAAGACCGCCGCGTTCGCCATCCCGATGATCCAGCGGATGGTCAACGCACAAAGCGGTGGTCCACGCGGCGGCCGCAAGCCCATACGTGCGCTCATCCTAACGCCCACCCGGGAACTGGCCATCCAGATCGACGAGAGCTACAAAGCCTATGGTCGCCATACGGACCTGCGCACCACCGTCATCTTCGGTGGCGTGGGCCAAAAGCCGCAGACCGATGCGCTGCGCCGCGGCGTGGACATCCTCGTGGCCACTCCCGGCCGCCTGTTGGACCTGATGAACCAAGGCTTCGTCAACCTGAAAGAGCTGGAATACTTCGTGCTTGACGAGGCCGACCGCATGCTCGACATGGGCTTCATCCACGACGTGAAGAAGGTGATCGCGGCCATTCCACGCCAACGCCAAACGCTCTTCTTCAGTGCCACCATGCCGCCTGAGGTCCAACGCCTTTCAGCCTCGCTGCTCCACAACCCCGTGAAGGTAGAGGTGACGCCGGCCTCCTCCACTGCGGAAACCGTGGAACAGGAGGTCTTCTTCGTGGACAAGTCGAACAAGGCCAATTTGCTCGTGCACCTGCTGAATACTCGCGACATTGCCGAAGCGCTCGTATTCAGTCGCACCAAGCACGGTGCTGACAAGCTGGTCCGCATCATCGAGAAGGCCGGCATCCGTGCCGAGGCCATCCACGGTAACAAGGCCCAGAACGCCCGTCAGCGCGCCCTGAAGAACTTCAAGGACCGCAAGACCCGCGTGCTGGTGGCGACCGACATCGCTGCACGTGGCATCGACATCGATTCCCTCTCCCACGTGGTGAACTTCGACATCCCCAACGTGCCGGAGACTTATGTACACCGCATCGGTCGCACCGGCCGCGCAGGTGCCAGCGGCATCGCCATTTCCCTCTGCGACGTGGACGAGCGCGTGTTCCTGCGTGACATCACCAAGCTGATCGCACGGCAGATCCCCGTAGTTGAGGAGCACCCCTTCCCCGCCAGCGGAAATGCCAGCAAGCCCCTTTCCCCGGAACCGCCGAAAGGCCAAGGTCGGCAAGGAGGAGGTCGTAATGGCGGCGGACGCGGCCAAGGTGGCCGTTCCACTGGAAATTCCGGAGGGAACGGGCAGCCGAAGGATTTTGCTACGCTCACTGCGGAGCTGATCAACGACTTGGAAGGCGGCGGTGCCAAGCCGAAGACCCCATCCGGCACCGGAAGTAACAACCGCAGGCGCTGGCGCGGGCCGCGGCCAGGAGGTGGTGGCGGAAAGCGATGAATTGACCTTACTCGAAACGAAGAACGCGAGCTGCTCCCAAGAGTTGCTCGCGTTCCTCGCTTGGTAGCGGTGAGATCCCTACGCGTTCAATTCGACCGGATGAAGATGTGCTCAGGCACTTCCCGACCTTCTGCTCTAGCCTGTTTCAGCTCCCTCTGAAGCTGCCTACTGGTCATGCTGCTGCCGTCGTGGCTCCAGCCGGGGGGGCCGAAGATGTACATGAACTTGTTCTTCAGGCCGGGCGCCTTTTTTACGTCCTTCCAGATCTCCTGAAATTCAAAGAGGTTGTGCGTGATCGGGTTGTCCGTGCCGGGGTTGTGGTTGATCCCGTATTTGGGCGCCACACCTTTGATAGGTGGTTGCCACGTACCATAAAGCCGGTCCCAGATGGTAAGGATACCGCCGTGGTTGAAGTCCAAGTATTCCGTGTTGCTGCTGTGGTGCACGGTGTGGATATACGGCGTGTTGAAGAGCTTCTCATACAGGGGCAGTGAGGGCACCAGTTGGGAGTGCAGGAAGAACTGGTAGAAGGAGTTCATGATCAGGCAGGTGGCGATCATGATCGGCTCAAAGCCGACCAAGGGCAACCACATCCAAAAGATGGGCTTGTACAAGGTGATGAACCAGCCGTTGCGGATGCTCACCGTGAGGTTGAAGGTCTTGGCGGAATGGTGTGGCAGATGGGCCGCCCAGAGCACGCGAATGCTGTGGCTGAGGCGGTGGTGCCAGTAGAAGTTATGGTCATCGGCAAGCATGCAGATGATCCAGACGTACCACGCGAAGCCCAATGTGGTGTATCCGAAAAGGCTTTCACGGAGCGGTGCTGCGAGATAGAACAGGAAGAGGTAGATGGTGATCTCGAAAACGTTGGTGAAGATCCTCATCAACGTGGCCCCCACCAGGATGACGAAGCTGGCGAACGACTCCCGAAGGCTGTACAACTGCTTGGCATTGAAGTACTCGATCAGCAGCAGCACAAGGAAGGCGGGATACACGTACAGGAGGCCTATTCGCTCGATCGGCAGAGGAGGAAGCTGCTCCTTCATGTGAAGCCAAGCTTCAATGGGGTTGAATGTCATGTGTCAGTTATCGAGGGCCGTAAATGTATCCACGTGGCGGATGACGGAGGTCAGGAATTGAAAAACCGGCCATCGGTATGCGGACGCAGTGGTCATCCACCATTCCATCTTGATCGCATCGTTCTTTGTCCGTGCAACCCGAATGACGTCTCGCTTTTCCGCTGGTGCATCGGGGATCCAGACCTACATTCGACCGATGGAATTCTTCAAGCGCCCTATACGCGGGTTGGTACGTTCATTGGTTCATGCCGTGCCGGTCCGTGGAAGGCACCGCTTGGTAGATACGGTCGGCTCTTGGATCGCCCCGCCGGCCGAGACCCCTTTTCGGATGAACGGGTTCAACATCTTGTTGGACCATCGGGTGCGCCAACATCGGATGATGTACTACGGTATGTATGAGGAGAATATCATGAACTTCCTCAAGGAACGTATCCGCCCGGGCGACGTGGTGCTCGACCCCGGTGCCAACATCGGCTATGTCACCGCCCACTGCCTCGGTCTGGTCGGACCTTCAGGCCATGTGCATTCATTCGAGCCTTCCCCGTCCGCGAATGCCCATATCCGGAGTTGCAACTCGGTGGCGGACCATCCCAATTGGTCCCTTTGGGACATGGCGCTCACCGATCACGAGGGCAGCGAGACCTTCAATGACACGCCTCGTGTAATGGTCTTCGGATATGCCTGCTTGTCAGGGGCCGCTGACCCCGAGGACAAGGTGCCCCATGAAGTGCAGGTGACAACGGTCGACGCATTCTGCGCGCAACAGGACATCGAGCGGGTCCGCTTTCTCAAATTGGACATCGAAGGCTCCGAATGGCCCGCCTTGAAAGGAGCTTCCCGCATGATCGCAAAAAAAGCCATTGATATCATCATGGTGGAGACCTCCATGCCGGGTAACGGAAGGAAGATCGCCCAACGGATCGACACCATGCTGCGCGACGCAGGCTATCACTCCTTCCACGTTCATCGCAATGGCGAAGTGCATCCCATGGAAGTGATGACCGATGTCACCTTCCGGGAGGATGTGATCTGGATGCTGTAGGGTACCCTTCCCTCTTGCAGGGAACAGTTCAAGTCGTTGATCCGACGGAGGCTGGAGCTAATTTCCTATTCCCCCAATTCCTTCTTGATCTCGTTGTACTTGGCCGTGTCGCCCGTCTTGGCATACAGCTTTTTCAGCTGTTGCATGGTGGCCTGATCGTCCGGCTTCAGTTCGTGGGCTTTCTCGAAGTACGGGATGGTTTTCAAGTAGATATCGTCGGCCACTTTCTTGCAGGCCGCGTACTTGGTGTCGTCCTTGATCTCGGCGCACTTCTCATACTCATACGCCGCGCGGTTGTTGTAAAGCACCCCGATGTTGTAGTAGCTGTCGAAGAAGGAGGAGTCCGCCTCGATGCTCTTCTTATAGGCCTGCTCCGCCAGGTCGTACCATTTGACCATGTCGGCCTCGCTCACCTTGCCTTCCTTCGGATTGGCCTTGCCGTCGTACAGGCTGCCCAGCACGGAATAGAGCACCGGATTCTTGGGGTCCTTCCCGATGGCGGCATTCACGCTGGTCTCGGCCTCGTCCATGCGGTTTGCTTCCAGCAGGAAGGCCACTTGGTCCAGCATCATTTCCTTGTTCTCCGGGTATTTGGCCAAGCCCGATCTCGTGGTCTTGATGGCTCCGTCCAGATCACCGGTCCTCTTCTTCATGCTCGCTAAGTAGCGGAACACTTCCGGCTTGTCGTAACCGATCTTGATGCACTCGGCGTAGCGGTCCATGGCCATGGCGGTGTCGCCCTTGGCCTCGTACGCCAAGGCGCTGTTGAATACGGCGTTGCTGTCCACCCGGCCGAAGGCCTTGGCGATCCGCTCGCTCATCATATACCCTTGGATGGCCTTGTCGTAGTCCTTCTTGTTGAAGGCGTCGTTGCCACCGTTGAGCGCCGTGATCTGCAGGTTTTGCAGGGCGCGGTCGTTCTCTTCCTTGTAATCGCCCTTCGTATCCAGCTCGTTCGCCTTGATGTAGCTGTCCACTGCTTTCGTGGCAGCATCGGGGAACTGGGCCTTCAAGGCCTCGTCCGTGCCCATGGAGATGTGGGCGTAGATGGCCCCGCGGTAGCGCCAGGTCTTTTCCTTGCCGGAAGTGGTTTCATTGGTGGTGGCCGGTTCGATGTACTCGGCGGCTTTGGCATAATCGCCGTCGCCCATGTAATTGTAGGCGCTCACCACCTTGCTGTTCTGCGCGTGCAGCGCGAAGGGTGCGGCCAATGCCGCCATAATGAAAAGATGCTTCATGCTATGGGTTCCTTGGGTCATGCTTCCGCTGCTCATTCAATTTCGGTGCCATTCTCCTCAGAGCCGTTCTCGTCCGCTCCATTCCCTTCCTCACCACCTTCACTGGCCTCTCCACCTTCTTCCCCTTCAGCAGCCTCCGGTTCCTCTGCAAGTGAACTGTCCACTTTCGCCACTGCGGCGATGGAGTCGCCCTTTCGCAGGTCGATCAGGCGCACCCCTTGGGTAGCCCTGCCCAACACGCGCATTTCGGTGAGGTCCATGCGGATGGTGATGCCACTCCGATTGATGATCATCAACTGGTCATCCTCCTTCACGGATTTGATGGCGATCAGCGGACCGGTCTTGTCGGTGATCTGGATCGTCTTCACGCCTTTGCCACCGCGGTTGGTGATGCGGTAATCGTCCACGGGGCTGCGCTTTCCGTATCCCTTTTCGCTCACCACGAGCACCTGCGTGTTGGCGGTCTCCTCCCCTTCCAGGGTCACCATGCCCACTACCTCGTCCTTGTCATCGGCGAGCTTCATACCGCGCACGCCGCTGGCCCCACGGCCCATGGCCCGCACACGGTCCTCTTCGAAGTGGACGGCCTTGCCTGCCTTGCTGGCGATCACGATGTGGCTGTTGCCGCTGGTGAGCTTGGCCTCCAGGAGTTCGTCGCCCTCTCGGATGTTCACGGCAATGATACCGTTGGTGCGCGGGCGGCTGTACGCCTCCAGCGTGGTCTTTTTGATCACCCCTTTCTTGGTGACCAGCACCACAAAGTGGTTGTTGAGGTATTCCTCCGACTTGAGGTCGGTAACATTGATGTAGGCAAGCACCTTGTCGTCACCGTCGATCTGCACCATGTTCTGGATGGCGCGGCCCTTGCTTTGGCGGCTTCCTTCCGGGATGTCGAACACACGCATCCAGTAGCAGCGGCCTTTCTGGGTGAAGATGAGCAGGTAGTTGTGGTTGGTGGCCACGAAGAGGTGCTCGAGGAAATCCTCGTCACGCGTGGTGCTGCCACGGCTGCCTTTGCCGCCACGCCCTTGGGTGCGGAACTCGTTGAGGCTGGTGCGCTTGATGTAGCCCAGGTGGCTGATGGTGACCACCACGGCCTCGTCGGCGATGAGGTCCTCCATGCTCATGTCACCGCTGGCGTGGACGATCTGCGTGCGGCGCTCATCACCGTATTTGTCGCGGACCTCCAAGGTCTCGGCCTTGATGATGTCGTAGCGCATGCCCTCGTTGGCGAGGATCGCCTTGAGGTGGTCGATCAGCTTCATTAGCTCGGCGTGCTCCTCGCGGATCTTGTCACGCTCCAGACCGGTGAGACGCTGCAGGCGCATGTCGAGGATAGCGCGGGCCTGGATCTCGCTCAGCGCGAAGCTGGTCATCAGTCCTTCGCGGGCGATGTCCGGCGTCTGGCTGGCGCGGATCAGTTTGATCACCTCGTCCAAGTGGTCGAGCGCGATCAACAGGCCTTCCAGAATGTGTGCCCGTTCCTCGGCCTTGCGCAGGTCGAACTTCGTGCGGCGCACCACCACGTCGTGCCGGTGTTCCACGAAGTGTTGGATCATGGGCTTGAGACCCAGCAACATGGGACGGCCCTTGACCAGTGCGATGTTGTTCACGCTGAAGCTGGTCTGCAACGAGCTGTATTTGTATAACTGATTGAGCACCACGGTGCCCATGGCCTCGCGCTTCACGTCGTACGCCAAGCGGATCCCTTTACGATCACTGTAGTCATTCACGTCGCTGATGCCCTCGATCCGCTTGTCGTTAACAAGGTCCGCAACACCCTTATAGAGCTGCACGGCCTTGTTGACCTGGAACGGGATCTCGGTGACGATGATGGTCTCACGACCGCTCTTCGGATCTTCCTCGATATGGCATTTCGCGCGTAGCACTACCCGGCCTCGGCCGGTCTCATAGGCCTGGAGGATCCCTTCGGTGCCGTAGATGATACCGCCCGTGGGGAAGTCGGGGCCTTTGATGTGCTCCATCAGCCCCGCCACGTCGATGTCGCGGTTCTCGATGTAGGCCATGATGCCGTTGCAGACCTCGGTGAGGTTGTGCGGCGGCATGTTGGTGGCCATGCCCACGGCGATGCCGGAGCCGCCGTTCACCAGCAGGTTCGGGATGCGTGTGGGCATCACGGTCGGTTCCTCCAGCGTATCGTCGAAGTTGGGGCGCATGTCCACCGTCTCCTTGTCCAGGTCGGCCATCACCTCCTCGGCGATCTTCCGCATGCGCACCTCGGTGTAACGCATGGCCGCCGGACTGTCACCGTCGATGCTGCCGAAGTTCCCCTGGCCGTCCACGAGCTGGTAGCGCATGCTCCACTCCTGGGCCATGCGCACCATGGCGTCGTACACGCTCTGGTCGCCGTGCGGGTGGTACTTACCGAGCACCTCGCCCACGAGCCTCGCGCTCTTCTTGTAGGGACGGCTGCTGCTCATGCCCAGCCCTTCCATGCCGAAGAGCACGCGGCGGTGGACGGGTTTCAGGCCGTCGCGCACGTCGGGCAACGCACGGCTCACGATCACCGACATCGAATAATCGATGTAGGCGGTCTTCATTTCAGTCTCGATGTTGATCGGAATGATCTTCTCTCCTCCTTCTGCCATTATGTTCTGTTGTCAGGTCTTGCACGGTTATTGGACAGCCCTGCAAAAACGGTCCCGAAGGTACCCTTATCAGGCGGAACAGGACCATGGAATTTTCCACAACCGCACACTCCGGTGTGAATAAAAGAAAACCAAGCCGAAAGGTCCGTTCCACAACGCTTCAATAGCTTGCCGCCGAACCGATGCACGTAACTTGCACGTAAGCAAGGAAGCAAGTGACTGCGGAACGGTCCGATACAACGCCCGACGAACAAGATGGACGCTAAATTTTCTCCCCGTGTAAGAGAGGTCATCGGCTTCAGCCGGGAAGAGGCGCTACGCCTCGGCCACGACCATATCGGCATTGAGCACATCCTGCTCGGCCTTATCCGCGAAGGCGACGGCAACGCCGTGAAGATCCTCCGCCACATGGACGTGGACCTGGAGGACCTGCGTAAAATGGTAGAGGCCGGGATGGAGCCTGCCAGCGCTGTCCGCCCACCGGAAAAGGACAAGATCACCTTGGTGAAGCAGGCCGAGAAGATGTTGAAGATCACCTTCCTCGAGGCCAAGCTCTTCAAAAGCCCGCAGATCGACACGGAACATGTGCTGTTGAGCATGCTGAAGGACCAGGACAACCTGGCCACACGCGCCCTGCACAAGTTCAATGTGGACTATGAGCACGTGAAGCACGAGGTGGACACGATCCTCGCCGGCGACGGCCCCACCCCCGCTTCCGAGCGCCCAAGCCCCAAGGCCCAAGGCCCCCAGAGCGCCGACGACGATGATGACGACAGCGGAAGTGCGAGCTATGGCGCCGGGGCTAAGAAGCCCGGCGACAGCAAGAGCAAGACGCCGGTGCTGGACAACTTCGGCCGCGACCTCACCAAAATGGCCGAGGACGGCAAGCTGGACCCCATCGTGGGCCGGGAGAAGGAGATCGAGCGCGTGAGCCAGATCCTCAGCCGCCGCAAGAAGAACAACCCCGTGTTGATCGGCGAGCCCGGCGTGGGCAAATCGGCCATCGCGGAAGGTCTGGCATTGCGCATCATCCAGCGCAAGGTGAGCCGCGTGCTCTTCGGCAAGCGCATCGTGGCGCTTGACATTGCCAGCTTGGTCGCGGGCACCAAGTACCGAGGCCAGTTCGAGGAACGCATGAAGGCCGTGATGCACGAGCTGGAGAACAGCCCGGACGTGATCCTCTTTATCGACGAGATCCACACCATCGTGGGCGCGGGCGGCGCCTCCGGCTCGCTGGACGCCAGCAACATGTTCAAGCCCGCCTTGGCACGCGGCGAGATCCAGTGCATCGGCGCCACCACGCTGGACGAATACCGCCAATACATTGAGAAGGACGGTGCCTTGGAGCGCCGCTTCCAAAAGGTGATCGTCGAGCCCACCAGCGTGGACGAGACGATCCAGATCCTCAACAACATCAAGGAAAAGTACGAGGACCACCACAACGTGGACTACACGCCGGAAGCCATTTCCGCCTGTGTGAAGCTCACCAACCGCTACATCACCGACCGGCACCTGCCGGACAAGGCGATCGACGCGCTGGACGAGGCGGGAAGCCGCGTCCACATCAGGAACATCGTGGTGCCGCAGTCGATCTTGGACGTGGAGAAGAAGATCGAGGAGGTGAAGGATGAGAAGAACAAGGTGGTGCGCAGCCAGCGCTACGAGGAAGCGGCCAAGCTCCGCGACCGCGAACGCACCCTGTTGGAGGAACTGGAAGTCGCCAAGAAGAAGTGGGAAGAGGAAAGCCGCTCCAACCGCACCGTGGTCTCGGAGGACAATGTGGCCGAAGTGGTCGCCATGATGAGCGGCATCCCCGTGCAGCGCATCGCCGAAAAGGAAAGCGGCAAGCTGCAGCGGATGAAGGAGGAGATGGAGGGCAAGGTGATCGGTCAGGAAGAGGCCGTGACCAAGGTGGTGAAGGCCATCCGCCGCAACCGTGCCGGCCTGAAGGACCCCAACCGCCCCATCGGCAGCTTCATCTTCCTCGGCCCCACCGGCGTGGGCAAAACGCAGCTGGCCAAGGAACTGGCGCGTTACATGTTCGACACCGATGACGCCCTGATCCGCATCGACATGAGCGAGTACATGGAGAAATTCTCCGTGAGCCGCCTCATCGGTGCGCCTCCCGGCTACGTGGGCTACGAGGAAGGCGGCCAGCTCACCGAGAAGGTGCGCCGCAGGCCCTACGCGATCATCCTGCTGGACGAGATCGAGAAGGCCCACCCGGACGTCTTCAACCTGCTGTTGCAAGCGCTGGACGACGGACAGATGACCGACAGCCTCGGTCGCCGGATCGATTTTCGGAACAGCATCATCATCATGACCTCCAACATCGGCGCGCGCGACCTGCAGGAATACGGAAGCGGCGTGGGCTTCGGCACCAAGGCCAAGGTGGATGGAACAACCGATGCCAACCGGGGCATCGTGGAGAAGGCGTTGAAGAAGGCCTTCGCCCCCGAGTTCCTCAACCGCATCGATGACATCATCATGTTCAATTCGCTGAAGCGGGAGGACATCCACAAGATCATCGACATCGAGCTGGGCTACGTGTACATGCGCATTAGCGAGCTGGGCTACGACCTGAAGCTCACCGACGACGCCAAGGACTTCCTCGCGGAAAAAGGCTACGACGAGAAATTCGGTGCCCGTCCCCTCAAGCGCGCGATCCAGAAGTACATCGAAGACCCCATGGCCGAGGAGATCATCAACCAAAAGGTGGAGGAAGGCGACAAGATCACCGTGGGCCTCAACAAGGACAAGAGCGACGTCACCATCAAGGTAACCAAGAGCAAGAAGAAGGTGAGCAAGGGTGAAGAGGATACGGCGGAGCCGGAGGCGTAGCCCCGTTGGGGAATGAAAAATGTAGAATGGCTCCGTCGCAACTGACGGGGCCATTCGCATTTATGGACGTTAGCAGGCCTCACGACCCTTGAGCCCAACCGCGCAGATCCACTCTTTCTGCGTTGTCTGCGTTCCATCTCACCACACCTCATCCTTCAACTTCCGGAAGCTCGTGCTGAAGCCCAAGCCCACGGTGAGGAAGTGATACGGTGCCCCGGTATCCGTGCGGCCGGGAAAGCGATCGAGGCCGATGACCCCGGGACTGAAACGCGTGGCGTCCTGCTCGTATCCCAAGGAAAGCCCGAAGGCGAGATTGTCCGTGGCATGGACGGACCAAGCCGCGTTCAGCCCCCAGTGAAAGCCGGACTGGCGCTCATTTTCGGTGCAGCTGCGGCAATTCCAAGCCCATGTGCTTTGTCCCAGCTTCGTGGAAAATTCAAGAAAAGTGCTGTTGCCGGTGTAGCGGGTCCAGTTCAGTTTGGCGAAGTAGAGCATCCTGCGGACATCGCCATCGGTGGGCACCTGTGAGGACAGCCCGAACTCGTTCAGCTCATACCACGTGGCGTTCACCCCCACCCCTGCGCCGAACCCCTTGTACACCGGTAATTGGAAAGACCCTTCCACCTGACCCAGCACGGCGGTGAGGTTGTCGAAGATCGGGTTTCCCAAGGCCACCGGCAGAAAGAGAATGCCTTGCACGGTGGGCTTCACATCGGGGCGCCGTTGTGCCAAGGCGGACACGGAGAGCACCGCCATCAACACACACAAAGCCCATTGCCTCCTCATGCCTTTCTGACGATAAACCGCCGCTCCGTGCGCTGCGTCTGCGAGGCAAGTTCAAAGAAGTAAGTGCCGTCAGCGTCTTCGCTCAATGGCAGTTCCAACACATGGTCCCCCTTCGCCAACCGCACGGAAGGCCACGAGGAATGCGGCGCATGCACGTCCGAGAGCATCGCCAGCAGGAATTCCTCCTCCCGGGGCACGCTCACCTGAACGCGCAGGACCAGCGGATGATAGGTCACCTCGATGGCCAGAAGCTCCATCTGCTGCGGCACGGGCGTATGATGGCGCTTCACATACTGGCGGTAACGGCGCACCGCCAGCACCACCACCAGGATGGACAAGGTGATGATCAACGTGGTACGGATGTTCTCTATCATGCGGACCTTATAGCACGATCACCCCTTCGATCAGCGCGGCCTTGTCATAGCGGGCCACCACCTCGTCGGCGCTCAGCATCACCTCACGGGCGGTGAGGCTGAGGTATTTGCCGGCCTTGCTGTACTTGCGGAGTATCTCCGCCTCGGGCGGGAACAGGGCCAGCACGGCGTTCAGGCGTTCTTCCTCCGGCTCGAAGATGAACTTGAACATGTAGACCGCCGGCCATTTATGGACCAGGTCCAAGGCCTTGCGCATACGGTCGCGGGCATCGTCGTGCTCCATGGTGGCAAAGGTAGGGCTGGGTAGTTGTCCGTTGTCCGTTGTCAGGCGTAGCCGCGACCGGGACGCGATGCTACTGGGTTCCCCATTGCAGCCTGACAACTGACAACCAAAGACATCCACTGGCACTCTCTTATCTTGCCCGGCGATCATGCGAACATCCGATCTTCTGATCTTCTGATCCACTTCCACCATGGCCCTCTTCCGATCCGCAATACTCAACAAATATCTCAAGGAACCACCGTACGAAGAAGGAGATCGATGCTCTGGTGTACCAGCTTTATGGGTTGACGGAGGAGGAGGAGGGGGTTGTGGAAGGGAAGAATTGATCAGAAGATTAGACAATTAGATGATCACAAGATCGAATTGCGCACACCACTTTGAAGCAAACAAGCAACGACATGAGCAAGCAAGACGCGTATCAAAGCCTGGTCAAACAACGCAGAACATGTAGTGTTTGTGCCTCCGCTGGATACAAGAACCAAACGGACTTAGGGGACGATACCAATGAGATCGGGAACCTCAGTACGTGGGCCAATGACCTCGATGCTGATATCCTTATCGTTGCGCAGGACTTCAGCAACCAAGAGATCTATCTGCGCGACAAAGGTCGAATAGAACCGAAGCCAATTACCGAGACTTCAAAGGCCAGCGAGTACTCCACTGCGACCAACTATTACCTACGCGAACTCACCAAGCTCATCGGCCGGGACATAGGGCTGCCTACTGGAAATTCAGGCAAGGGCATTTTCATTACGAATGCCGTTCTCTGCATGAAGCCCGGTGCCATGAATGCGGCTAATCCGAGCAGTGTAATCTCCCATTGTGGCACCCATTTCCTAAGGCCGTTGATCGAGATTGTAAAGCCGAAAGCCATCGTTTCATTGGGTGCAGTTCCAGCGCAGTCTGTTCTGAAAGTCTATGCAACAGAGAATCCTGAATTGGCTGCATTACAGCGTTCCGCATTCGGCCCAGTATTCCGGAAATGGCCGATAACACTTGGGAAGAGCGGGACTCGCTTGTACCCTATGTTCCATCCCGGTCTTCTTGGTCAATCGCAAAGGCAACGTGCTGAACCAAGTGGTGGGAACGGTTGGGAATTGATGAAGACAGATTGGCTGCGGATGAATAGTGAGTTGGGTTGACGGAGGCGGAAGTGAACGTGGTGGAGGGGAAGTAACACAAAGGAGATGAAGAAGACCATCAAGAAGAAGACCCTCTCAGTGCCGGAGCGCATCCATGGCTTCCGATCTCGCTGGTCATTAAATCTGACCGATGAAGCTCGTTGGATTGAATTCAAGGATCGGTTCATGAATACGTATGCAGACGTGGTACGCCTGCATTTCATGTCGAATGACGGGAATGAAGATGAGTTCTACCGTTTTATTGGCAAACACAAACGCGCGAAGGAATCACACGATACGACGGGTAGCTGGGGCATTACCGAAATGCTGGGAAGTTGTCCTGTATACCAATTGATGTTGTCGACTGCGAACATGATGGAGTTCACCTTGCAGGTTCAAGCTCTATTCTGGGTCAGTTCGTTGACGGCAGTCAAGAAAGAGGAATTACGTCGGCGTCTACTAGAAGACATTCGGTCCAGTGGTGTGGCAATGGAAGTGACCGGAACAGGAGCAGCTGTTCTCGTGTATCCCGCAGGTGCCAAGTTCCTTGACGAAGGCGTGGTGAACGAATCATTGACTTGGCTTGAGCCATGCGGAGATGCCTACGATCGATTCGCTATGGCTTTAACGTTGTTAGGCAAGCCCAATTCGGCAAGAGAGGTTGTTGACAATCTGCGTTTGTCCTTGGAGTTGACAATGCGTCACGTCCTTGGGAATTCAAAAAGCCTAGAGAATCAACAGGCTGTTCTAAAGACCTTCCTGAAGGAGAAGAATATTGGAACTGAAGTGTCAACTATGTACTGGACAGTCGTCGACTTGTACTCGAAATTCCAGAATGACCGAGCGAAGCACGGGAACAAGGTGCAAGAGCAAGAGGTCGAACTGATCCTCTACCTGACCGGTACATTCATCCGATTCTTGATGACACTGAGATGAGCTACTTCACCGAGCAGCAGGCCAAGGCCCACGCGCTGCAAGCGGAGATCGATAAGACGGACCGGGAGATCGATGTGCTGGTGTACCAGCTGTATGGGTTGACGGAGGAGGAGGTGCGGGTTGTGGAGGGGAAATAGAAGAAGGCATGGCCAGCACCGATCGTCGCACGCTGCTTTGGGTATTCGCTATAAACGCGGGCTTCTTCGTAGTGGAGAGCGTGGTGGGCTGGTTGGCGCACAGCATGGGCCTGGTGGCAGACGGGCTGGACATGGGTGCCGATGCCGTGGTGTACGGCCTTAGCCTGTGGGCCATTGGCAAGGCCGCATCCGTTAAGCAACGTGTGGCGCATGGCAGCGGCTATTTGCAATTCGCCTTGGCCTCGCTCGGTTTCGCCGAGGTGCTGCGCCGCACCATCGTTGCTGTGGATCCACCGGAACCGATCGCCATGGCCGTGGTATCGGTATTCGCCTTGGCGGGCAACCTGGCCTGCCTCTACCTCCTGCGCAAAGCGAAGGATGGCGAAGTACACATGCAAGCCTCTTGGATCTTCACCAGCAACGATGCGAAAGTGAATGTGGGCGTGCTGGCGGCCGCCGGCATGGTTGCCCTTACCGGCGCACGTTGGCCGGACCTGCTCATTGGTACCTTTGTCTTCGTGCTGGTGCTGCGTGGCGCATGGCGGATCATTCACTTGTAGCGGGCCGGTCGGTCATGTGACACGGACAGGAACACGGCAAGCGAAGATGGACAAAACGGGTCAGTGGATCGCAGTTGTAAAAGGGAAAGCATGAGGATACGCCTGCACATAGCACCCCTGCTCCTCTGCACCCTCGCGTTGCCCGCACTGGCACAGGATGCGGGTGTGCGCGTATTCGCACAAGCAAGCGGTGCCGTGGCCTGGGTGGAGACCCTGAGCGCGGACAGCCTGCACCACCTGCGCAGCAGCGGCGTGGTGCTGAAGGAACAAGGCTGGCTGCTCACCTGCTTCCACGGCTTCAAGAACGGCGGCAGCATCGCAGCGCGTTTGGGCGACGTGCCCTTGCAATTGGGTGCGGTGATCACGGCCGATGAAGCCCGCGATCTGGTGGTGGTGCAAGTGCTGGGCACCGAGCCAGCTTCGGCGTGGAAGTCGGTGCCGACGCTGGCCACGGTGACCAGCGATGCCATACCCACGGGAGCGGATGCCTATGCGATCGGCAATCCGAACGGCGCGGAGCTGGTGATCAGTTACGGGCTTGTGAGCGGGCTACGGCCTTTCGGAAGAACGGCGCGCAAGCTGTTGCAGTTTTCCGCGCCCATCAGCGAAGGCAACAGCGGCGGCGCCTTGGTGGACAGCAAAGCACGGCTGCTCGGCCTGCCCATGGCGTGGCATGCTGACGGCGGCGGACAGGCGCTCAACTTCGCCCTGCCGATGGAGGAGGTCTTCGCCGCCGTGGCCAGCCCGCGCAATGACCTGCCGGTGGCCGATACGGCATGGCTGAACGCCACGCAGGTCTACCGGAAAGGCGAATGCTTGCAGGCCGAAAAATTGTTCCTCGGCTTCATCGATAACACCAACCCGCACGCACGCGATGCCGCCTACTTCAGCGCACGGTGCCTGCAACGCACCGGGCTCACGGAACGCGCACGTGCCATCTACGAGCACTTGGTGTTTGTCGACCCCTTTGATGCGAAAAGCATGTTCCGCTTAGGGGAAGTGCTGCTGAAACTCGGCGAAACAAAACGCGCCTTCGAACTGCGCCAGGAGGCCGGCCGCCTAAAACCGGAGCTGCTCACCAACGATCAATGGGATTGATGCACAGGAGAAAAAAATGAGTTAAAGCCACCCGCCTACCTTTGCATAGTGGAAAAGCGAGCGACATTCGAAGTGGTCCTTCAAGGTGCCAAGGGGGGTAAGCCCATGGGTCCGGAGGATTATGACATCAAGGCCCTGCGCGATCTGTTGGCCGAGGTGGAAGTGCTGCTTTTCCCCAACGACCGGCGCGAGCGGCCCGTGATCAGCTATGAAGTTCGGGAAGGCTCCGTGCGCCACCTCTTCCTTACGGGGGTGCAGGCCGTGGCACAGACCGGGGCCGTGCTGGGGCTGGTGGCCTCCACCGGAACGATCGATGTGCTGGAGCCGCGCACGGCCAAGGCCATCGAGGCCATGCAGCGCTGGGCGCAGGAAAGCGACTACACGTTCACCTTGCGGACCTCCCTGCCCGGCACCGCCGAGGTGAAGATCGACAGCAGTACGCACTACTTCCGCACCGAAGCCACTGCGGTGGAGACGGAAGTGTATCTCTATGGACGCGTGGTGGATGCCGGTGGCAAGGAAAAGCCGAACATCCACCTGCACGTCCCGGGCCAAGGCACCTACCTGATCGCCGCCACAGAAGCGCAGTTGACCGGCCGCGAGGATAACTACCTGTACCGTACAATGGGTATCCGGGCCACGGGCAAGCAGGACATTCAGACCGGCGAGATCGAAAAAGGGTCGCTGCAGCTTCTCGAACTGATCGACTACGAAGAGAAGTACGAAGAGGCCTACCTGAAGCGCTTGCAAGGCCGGGCCTACACGTGGCTGAAGGACATAGACCCGGACCAATATCTCAACGATGTCAGGGGCGAATACGGGGCTTGAGGCCGTGCGCGGGGTGTTGGTCGATACGAGCTTCGTTATCCGGCTGATGAAACCGGACGACCCCTTGGGTCCGAACGCATCAGCTTGGTTCCGCGAACTGCTTGGCCGGAAAGTGCCCCTGCACCTGAGCACCATCGTGATCGCGGAATGGTGCGTGAAGGGCGGTTTCGAGGACCTCCCGTTGCGCAATATGCGCGTGTTGCCGTTCAATGTGGAACATGCCCGCCGTGCGGGTCCGTTGATGGAAGTGTTGCTGCGGAGCCGGGAGCAGGGCGGGGCGGAAGAACGGAACGTGGTACTGAACGATGTGAAACTGCTTGCGCAAGCGGAGGCCACCACCGCCATCAGCCATATCCTGACCAAGGACGGTGGATATGCCAAACGCATTGCCCGCCTGCGGTCCGAGGGGCACCAGATCACCACACAGGTATTGGACCTGCATGTTCCAATGGCCGACGCCTTGGGCCGGTTGGATTTCCCGGAGTAACCCATGGCCCATTTTCTCACCACCACCGACAGCAGCGCGGCCATTGAGCGGGTGATCCGCGAGGCGGAGCGGTCGCTCACGCTCATCTCTGCGTTCGTCGCGCCGCGCATCGTCCACCTGCAACGCCTGCGGGATGCGGCCGAGCGCGGGGTGGAGATCACCTTCATCTTCGGCAAGAAGCCCATGCACCTGGGCGTGTTCCGCGACCTGCGCACGCTGCCGAACATGAAGCTGTACTTCCTGCGGGAGCTGCACGCCAAATGCTATTTCAACGAGCACGAGGCCGTGGTGACCAGCTTGAACCTGCTGGGCGGCTCGGAGCGGAGCAACCGCGAAATGGGCGTGCTGCTCAATGCGGCCCATGATCCGGAAGCCTATGGCCAAATGGTGCAGGAGAGCCATAGCATCCTCCGCATCGCCGACCTGGTCCACAGTACGGTGCCGGAGAAGGGTCTGGAGCGGATCAAGGAGGAATGGGGCAAGCGCGTGGCGGTGATCGAGCCGCAGGAGGATAGTTCGGAAGAGGAAATGAGCACCATTGAACGGGTGCGGAAGAAATACCCGCGCGCCTATCTCCGCTGGTCCCCGGAAGAAGACAGCCTCTTCCAGGAAATGATCAAGCGCGGCATGGCGCAGCTGGCCATCAGCGGCCTGCTGGAACGGCAGCCATCCGCCATCGCGTCCCGGATCGAGAAGTTGAAAGGGGACAACGACGCTCCCCCGTTAGCTTCGTCTTGAATTGTGGGAACAGTCCATCAAGCCTCCGGATCCACGCCAGGGCTATCGGGTCTTATTTCTCGCGCCTTTCGGCGCTTCGCACAGCATTCAAGGAACCACGGATACACACGGATCTACACGGATGAGGGTCAGAACAGAACAATAGGGTCATAGCGCATGCACTCATCGATCTTGGGGCTTGGATCCGTGCCGATCCGTGTCCATCCGTGGTAAAGAACACTCGGTCTTGTGCGCCCGCAGGGCGCTCAAGACCCGATAGCCCTAGGATCCACGGAACACCGGTGATGATCCGGTCCTGTGATCCCCATCTTTGAACCTCCCACGGACCGGCGTGTACAGCCCCTCGAAACCCGAACCATGAACAGGCTTATCCTGATCTTTCTGCTCGTGCTACCGCCGTTGCTGGGCGTGGCCCAGGCGCAGGACCGGAAGCAAGATGCCCCGCCTCCCCCGCCGGTGAACGTGCTGCAAGGCGGCTGGGACAACAACGTGGCCAATTCGCAGGCCGCGCAATGGAAGGACGCCAACACCAACGCGCCGAGCAATGCGCTGATGCAGCTGAACTGGTTGCGCAGCGAACAGAACGCCATGATCGGCAACAACAACGGTGTGCTGAAGACGGCGGACAAGGCCCAACTGGACCGCATCGCGAATGACATCAAGACCACCGCGCCGGGCAGCTTCGAGCAGCACTTGGCGGATTACTTCGTGGAATTCCCGAAAGCTGCTGCCTTCACTGAGTTGGAGACAGCATACAAACTGGCCCCTGAACGCACCGAACTGCTGGCGCCGATGCTCTCCAAGGCCATGCTGGACGGCGATGCGGCCGAGCTGAAAAAGTGGAGCGGGGAAATGCAGCGGCGCGGCGGGGTCGTCCCTCAGTTGAAAGCCGCCGCGGAAGATGTGCTGCTGAGCCTGCCCGCGGACGGCATCCTCTTCACCAATGGCGACATGGACACCCAGCCCGCCGTGGTGGAGCAAGTACAGCGGAACGACAAGCCGGGCGTGCTCATCGTCGACCGGCGCCTGTTGGCGGATCCCGGCTACCGGCAGCGCACCTGGCAACAGGCCGACGCCACAGGTTCCGTGCCCACCGCCGGACCGGACTTCGCGAAGGGCTTGTTGCGCTCCGGCACACGTCCGGTGTACTTCGCCCTGAGCTTGGACCGGAACTGGTTGGACGCCTTCAAGGGCCAACTGCATGCGGTGGGCGCGGTATTCCGCGTGGGGCCTGCCAAACTGAACGATGACGCCCTGCTTGCACAGCATTGGGCCGCGATGAAGAAGCCGTTGGACGCGGGGCCGCTCAGCCGGAACTACCTGCTGCCGGGCGCCATCCTGCTCCACCAGTTCCGCAGTAGCGGCAATGAGGCCGGGGCCTCACTGCTGGAGCATGAATTGCGCCAGATGGCCGTGGCCACCGGTGCCACACAGGACCTCTACAAATTGGGCATCCTTCAACATTAAGGTGCATGGGCCTCTTCCGCACCGACCCCGTGGACCTGAGCGATGAGCGGCTCATGGAGCTTACCGTGCGCGGCGATGAGCGCGCCTTCACCGTGCTCTACGACCGCTACCAGCGCAAGCTCCTCTCCTACTTCCACCGCATGCTGTGGAACGACCGGGAGCGCGCGGAGGACTTTCTGCAGGACCTTTTCACCAAGATCGCGCAGAAGCCCGATAGCTACAATCCTGAACGGCCCTTCCGCACCTGGCTCTACAGCGTGGCGAACAACATGTGCAAGAACGAATACCGCAGGATGGCCACACGCACGGCGGCCGTTCCGGAACTGAAAGCCACGAACAACCACACCGTGGAAGCGGTGGGCGGCATCGGCGTGGACCGGGCGCTGTTCTCCGCCAAGTTGGAGGAGGAATTGGACAAGCTGGACCCGGACCACAAAGCCACCTTCGTGATGCGGCACCATGAGGACATGGCGATCAAGGAGATCGCCGAGGTGTTCGGCATCTCCGAAGGCACGGTGAAAAGCCGCCTCTTCTACACGGTGAAAAAGCTGGCCGCCAACATGCCGGAATTCGACCCACGACCTAAACAAGCGGACCCTGTTGTGAGGCCGCGATGAAAAAGATGGAACGCCCTGAACGATACGACCCCGAGGACCTGGAGCACCTGATGCTCGAACGCGGCTTCGACGAGCTGCTGGAGGAGGAACGCGCCTATGCGTTGCGCCATTTGGAGGGCCGCGCCGAATACGAGCGGATGCGCGCCCTGCTGCACCACGTCCGCGAGGACAAGCGCGACCACGCCCCGATGGACGCGGACCCGGCGGTGCGCGAGCGCGTGCTGGCGGCCTTCCGCATGCAACAGCAACCCCAATGGCGGATCTGGCTGAACAGTGTGGGCGGCTTCCTGCTGCCTGCCCGGCCCTCCATGTACTGGCGGCCCGCGCTGGCCTTGGGCACCGTGGCCGTCTTGATCTTCGCCTCGCTGATGATCTGGAATGCGATGGAGCCGAAGGAGAATAAAGTCTTGGCGGAGGTGAGGCAGGAAATGCCGGCCCCGCCCGCCAAATCGGCGGTGCAGGAGGACGAGGTGCGACCGGCCACGACATCGTTGGAGAAGGAGCATGCACCGGAATCCAGCGCCGTCACCTCCACGCTCAGTTTTGATAAGCAAGCTGAGAATACCGACATGCGCGAAGAGCAAACCTCGGCCGGTGCCACTGCGAAACAAGCCCGTGCGGCCGCCCCCATCTCAGCCCCGGTGGCTGATGCTCCCTCAGAAATGGCGGATGAAGCTGCGACCACTGGATATGCGGAGCGTCTGGAAAATATGAACAAGGTCGCGGCCAATGAGGACCGGCTGCGTGTTACGAAGGCCACCGGCACCAGCGCCCGCCCGGACAGCCCGGCCGAAGTTGCTGAAGATGCAGGAGGCACTAGGTCTTATGATGCCCTATCTAGTGAGCATAAAAAGGACGAGGCCAAGCCGGGCTACTCCGAGGATGACCTGCTGGGCCTGCTGCGCGCAGCTTGGTAGGAATTCTGTAGCAGCTCCGTGAACAGATCCCGGAAAGCGGGATCGTCTGCATGAATCTGCGACATTCCGCTATGCCGAACAGGTACTGCGGTTCGTATTCATGTTTGATCTTGCTTGTTTGTTCAGTGGATCCATCCAAGGCCGGTCCGCTTCCCGCCCGTATCATTGCTTCGGAATCCACCCAATGACCGAAAGCCCTTCCTCTTCGGCCCCGTCCGCCCGCATCGCATGGCCTATGGCGGTGCTCACCACGCTCTTCTTCATGTGGGGCTTTATGACGGTGATGAACGATGTGCTGATCCCGCACCTCAAAGCCGTCTTCACGCTGAGCTGGTGGCAGAGCATGCTGGTGCAGTTCTGCTTCTTTGGGGCGTATTTTCTGGGGTCACTGGCATACTACCTGATCTCGCGCGGCGGCGAGGACCCTATCCAGCGCATTGGCTACAAACGCGGGCTGATCGCTGGACTGGTGCTGAGCGCCGTCGGCAGCGCGCTTTTCGTTCCGGCCACTTATGTCAGCGTTTACGGTCTGTATCTGGTCGCGCTGTTCGTGCTGGGACTCGGGTTCACTTTGCTGCAGATCGCGGCCAATCCGTTCGTGGCCATCATCGGTCCGGCGGAGACCGCCAGCAGCCGCTTGAACCTCGCGCAGGCCTTCAATTCCTTGGGCACCACGCTGGCTCCGCTGATCGGCGGCACGTTGATCTTCGACCTTTTCAAAGGTGATGCGGCGGTGCGTTGGCCGTATGCCTTCTTTGCCTTGCTGCTCTTGCTGCAAGCGGTCTGGGTGTATTTCACGGCTTTGCCGGAACCGCCACGCACGGAAGTACACGAACGGCGGAACGCTTTACGGCACCGTCAGCTTCGCAATGGCATGATCGCCATCTTCTGCTACGTGGGCGCGGAAGTCGCTATCGGCAGCCTCATCATTGGCTTCGTTGGGCTGGACGGCGTGCTGGGGCTTTCGCACAACGACGCGAAGAACTACCTGAGCCTCTACTGGGGCGGCGCCATGTGTGGCCGCTTCTTAGGCGCTGTGGCATTGAGCGACCGCTTCAATGGATCTAAACGCGTGGCGGTGCTGGCGTTGATCGGCGTGGCGATGTTCCTGTTGCTTTGGATCGTGAACCGCGTAGGCGGCGGCTTGGACTTGCAGCACCTCTGGCCGCTGGCGGTGCTGATCGCCGCGAACATGGGCGCCTTCCTCATCGCGGGCCGCAAGCCGGGCCGGGCCACGGGGCTGTTCGCCTGCATCGCGGCGGGATTGCTTGTGGCCACGATGGTGAGCAGCGGCGCTGTCGCCATGTGGACGATCCTCGCCATCGGCCTGTTCAACTCGATCCTGTGGAGCAACATCTTCACCCTCTCCATCGATGACCTGAAGGGCGACACCGGCCAAGGCAGTTCCCTATTGGTGATGATGATCCTCGGTGGCGCATTGATCCCGCTGGCACAAGGCGCATTGATCGATGTGCTCCAACAGCACGGAACGCCGGAACGGGCCATGCACCTCAGCTTTTTCCTGCCGTTGCTGTGCTATGCGTACTTGGCGTGGTTCGGGTTCGAGGGAAGCAAGCCGGCTGCCGGAATGGAACGCAGATGACGCTGAAAGAGGGGATCCCCGCAGATCAGAATTTGGAGGCGACCGTCCGGGTCGGTTTGCTTGCAAGAAAGGTGCTACTAGCAAGAAGATCACCTTTGTGTCCTTCGTGTTCTTCGTGGTCCAAACCAAGAAGGACCTCCGGCAAATCATCTGCGTCCATCTGCGAAATCTGCGGACCGATCTTCAAAGCATGATCATCGGCATCGACATCGGCGGCACCACGACCAAGATCGGCCTGGTCGACAACGGACGTGTGACCGCCACTACACGCATCCCCACCACGGGCCATGTGGATGAATTCGCCTTTGCCGATGCACTGGCGGAGGCGGCTCTGCAACTCGGCACCGATCACAGATCACCAGCTACCGATCACCAAATTCAAGCAATTGGAATAGGCGCCCCCAACGCCAACCAGCTCACGGGCATCATCGAAATGGCACCGAACCTGCCGTGGAAGAACGACGTGCCTTTGGCGCGAATGGTGGAGGAGCGCACCGGCATCCGCAGCGTGCTGGGCAACGATGCCAATGCGGCGGCGCTGGGTGAATGGCGCTACGGCGCAGGCCAAGGCTTGAAAGATCTGCTGCTGGTGACGCTCGGCACCGGCGTGGGCAGCGGCTTTATCGTGAACGGTCAACTGGTGCTCGGCAGCCACGGCAATGCGGGCGAATTGGGCCACATGACGATCGTGATCGATGGCCGGGACTGCACTTGCGGCCGCAAAGGCTGCTTAGAAGCCTATGTGAGCATCCGCGGGTTGCGTCAGACATTCTTGGAACTGGACGGCGATGCTGAAGTTTTGAAGGAGGAAGGTGTTTTGTGCATCGCGAAGGCCGCCGAACAAGGCGATGCGGCGGCGTTGCAGACCTTCCGCCATGCGGCGCGCTGGTTAGCGGTTGGCTTGGCGAACGCAGTGGCCATCACTGGTCCGGAGCGCATCGTGCTCTTTGGCGGGATAGCGCGCAGCGGTGATCTGTTGATGGTCCCGTTACAAGAGCGCTTCCAGGAATACCTGCTGAACATCTACCACGGTCGCGTGGACCTGGTGGCCTCGGCGCTGCCGGATGATGATGCGGCGATACTTGGTGCTGCGGCGCTGACGACGTTGTGAGTTTTTACCGCAACGGACGCTACGAGCGCAACGGGAATGCCGGGATAGCTCGGGGTCGACGACATCCAACGGCCTTACGACGACGTTCAGAACGTTGCGCTCGTTGCGTCCGTTGCGGTTCCTATTCTCATTAGACTTTGCGTCGTGGCGGTGAACCTCAGACCCGTATTTTCGGCCAATGCTCAACCGGCTCTTTCTCTCCGCGCTCCTCCTTTCCCCTGCGGTCCTTCCTGCGCAGGACACCACCACGTGGGCCACCAACTACGCCACTGAACTGGTGAACCCCTTTGTAGGTACCGGCGGCCATGGGCATACGTTCCCCGGTCCGTGCGTGCCCTTTGGGATGGTGCAGTTGAGCCCCGATACCCGCATCGACCCCGTGGAATGGGACGGCTGCGGTGGCTACCATTACAGCGACAGCCTGATCTACGGCTTCAGCCATACGCACCTCAGTGGCACCGGCGTCTCGGACCTCTGCGATGTGCTGCTGATGCCGTTGAGCGGCGGCCTTACCACGAAGCCCGAGGAATACCGTTCCCGTTTCTCGCACCAACGGGAAGAAGCGCACGCAGGCTATTACAAAGTGCATCTGGACGATCCGAACGTGGACGTTGAACTCACCGCCACCAAGCGCGTGGGCATGCACCGCTACCACTTCGCGAAGGCCGACGAGCGTTCCATCGTGATCGATCTCCGGCACCGGGACCGTTTGTTGGCCAGTTCGATCAAGCAGACCGGCGTGAGTGAGATCGTCGGGGAGCGCCGCAGCAGCTCCTGGGCACGCGACCAGCGGCTCTTCTTCTGCATCCGTATCGATCGCAAGGTGATACTGGACCCCGTGCTCTCCGACAGTTCCAAGGCCGTGATCGCACTTCCCTCGGACAGCCTGCCGGTGCTGGTGAAAGTGGGCATCAGCGCGGTGAGCGTGGAAGGTGCGCGGAAGAACATGGAGGCCGAGGTGCCCGGCTGGGAATTCGATGCTGTGCGAGAACAGGCCGAAGATGTCTGGGACAAGGAGCTGGGCCGCATCGAGGTGCTGGGCGGCGAGCCGGAGCAGCAACGCATCTTCTACACGGCGCTCTATCACAGCCTGCTCGTCCCCTACCTCTTCAACGATGTGGACGGCCAATACCGCGGCAACGACGGCAAGGTCCACACCGCGAAGCACGACGTGTACACCGTCTTCAGCCTGTGGGACACCTTCAGGGCCGAACATCCGCTGTTCACCATCCTGGAGCCGGAGCGCACGGTGGACTTCACCAAGACCTTCTTGGACATCTACTCGCAAACAGGCCGCCTGCCCGTGTGGGAGCTTTGGGGCAACGAGACCGATTGCATGATCGGCTACCACAGCGTGAGCGTGATCGCCGACGCTTACCTGAAGGGCATCCGTGGCTTCGATGCCGAGCTGGCGCTGAAGGCCATGGTAGCCAGTGCGGACCGCGACGAGGCCGGCCTGAACGCCTTGCGCGCCAAGGGCTACATCAGCAGCGAGGACCAGAGCGAGAGCGTGAGCCGCACGCTGGAATACGCCTACGACGATTGGTGCATCGCGAAGATGGCGAAGGCCATGGGCAAGGACAGCATAGCCTCGGTGTTCTTCGATCGCGCAAGCAACTGGCGGAACCTCTTCGACCCGGGAACAGGCTTCTTCCGTGCCCGCTACAACGGCGGCTTCAAGGGTCCGTTCGATCCCTTCGAGGTGAACTTTGACTTCACCGAGGCGAACGCATGGCAGTACAGCACTTTCGTTCCGCAGGACGTGGAAGGCTTGGACCGAGCGCTGAAAGCCACGGGCCACGGTGGCTTGGAACAGCGGCTCGACGAGCTCTTCGAAGCGCACCCCAAGACCACCGGTCGCGACCAGAGCGATATCACCGGCTTGATCGGCCAGTACGCGCACGGCAACGAACCGAGCCATGCCATGGCCTGGATGTACGACCGCGTGGCCCGGCAGGACAAAGCCAAACGCATGGTGGACCGCCTCCTGACGGAATTCTACCACGACACGCCGGACGGCCTGATCGGCAACGAGGACTGCGGCCAGATGAGCGCGTGGTACGTGATGAGCGCTTTGGGCCTGTACCAGATCGCGCCGGGGGATCCGGTGTTCGAGCTGCATGCGCCGCTGTTCCATGCGTACCGCATCCACCTGCCGAACGGGAAGGAAGTACATGTGCGTTGCAGCGGGGAGTTGATCGGCGATCGCTTGATCCGCTCCACGGTGCTCAATGGCGAGGCCGGCCGCTTGAGCTCCGTCCCCTGCTCCACGCTCATGCAGGGCATGGACCTGCAGATCGATCTCGCCGCAATGTGGCGACCGTTGGAAGGAGCACGTATCACCACCGTGGCACGTGATCCGATCACAAGCTATCCGCCCTCCGCACCGATCATCACGGCGTCCAGCCAGGCTTTCACGCAACCGCTGGAGGTCTCCATCAGCACGTTGCGTTCGGATGATCAGATCCATTATACGGTGGACGGGAGCCGGCCCACACGCAACAGCCCTGTTTATGATGGACCGGTCACCGTAGCGTCCACCACCGTGGTGAAAGCCATCGCCGTGGACAAGGACCGGACCAGCCCTGTGATCAGTGCGCACTTCACGCAGATCGATCCCGACCGCACCATCAAAGTGGAAAGCAAGTGGTCCTCGCAGTATGCCGCCGCCGGTGAGGTCGCCTTGATCGACGGCATCCGTGGCGCACAGGACTGGCGCACCGGCGCTTGGCAAGGCTATCTCGGCACCGACGTGCTGGCCACGGTGGACCTCGGCAGCATGAAGACGCTGAAGCACCTCGGGCTGGGCGTGCTTCAGGACCAGCGTTCGTGGATCTGGTACCCGGAAAGCGTTCAGTTCGCGTGGAGCATGAACGGCCACGATTGGAGCAGCGCCACGGTGGCCAACACGGTGCCGCGCACGGCGGAAGGAACGCAGACCATGGAAATGACCACCGAGCTACTGAACAAGCACGCGCGCTACATCAAGGTGATCGCCAAGTACGCCGGCCCCTGCCCCGACTGGCATCCCGGCAAAGGCGAGGCGTCGCACCTCTTCACGGACGAGCTGTTGATCGACTGCGAGTAAGAGAGGGACAGAGTTATTTGTTTGGTACAGGGTACTGGGTATAGGGTACAGGGTATCTGAAGGGTCGTGTTAGGACTCCGATGCCCTGTACTCGGTACTCAGTACCCGGTACCCTGTACCAAACGACCGATCTCACATAATGTCCACCACATTCCTCACACCTTCCTGCGCATAACTGCTTGAGCGATCGCCTGTGGGCAGCACATGGCCGGATACTTTCACCGCCAGAGTCCATCGCATGTCCGGGAAAACGCACACCACTTCCGCCGTCGTCATCATCGGCGCGTTGTTCTTTCTTTTCGGCTTTGTGACGTGGATCAACGGTCCGCTGATCAGCTATCTGAAGATCGTGTGCGAGCTGAAGGAAGGCGCGGAGCCTTTCTATGTCACGTTCGCGTTCTACATCGCCTATTTCGTCACAGCACTGCCGATGGCCTGGGTGCTGGGCAAGACCGGCATGAAGCGCGGCATGATGTACGGCCTGTTCACCATGGCATTGGGCGCGCTGCTCTTCATCCCCGCCGCGCAAGAGCGCTCTTACGGCCTGTTCTTAGCGGGGCTGTTCGTCATCGGCACGGGACTGTCGTTGCTACAGACGGCGAGCAATCCCTACATCACGGTGGTGGGTCCGATCGAGAGCGCTGCGGCGCGCATCAGCGTGATGGGCATCTGCAACAAGATGGCCGGGGTGCTGGCTCCGTTCGTCCTCGGTGCCTTGCTCCTTTCCGATGCGGACACCCTGCAGGCCGACCTCAGTGCGCTGCAAGGTCCGTTGCTCGCCGCTCGCCTGGATGAGCTGGCCCAGCGCGTGATCCTGCCCTACGGCGTGATGGCCGCCTCCCTCGTCGCATTGGGCCTGATGATCAAATACTCCCCGCTTCCGGAGCTGGACCCCGAGGTGGATGCGCCCGGCGTGGCCACCGATGGCCGCAGCATCTTCTCCTTCCCCAACCTGATGCTCGGCGTGATGGCGCTTTTCCTCTACGTGGGCGTGGAGGTGATGGCAGGCGACACCATCGGCATTTACGGCCAGTCCCTCGGGTTGCCGCTTAGCGAGGCCAAGCACCTCACCAGCTATACGCTGGTCGGCATGGTGGTGGGCTATGTGATCGGCATCGTGGCGATCCCCCGTTTCATTTCGCAGGCCAAGGCTTTGGCAGCCTCAGCGGTGCTGGGCGTGGTGCTCACCATCGCGGCCACGCTGCTCCCGGCACACGCCTCGATACTCTGCATTGCCCTGCTGGGCCTGGCCAACGCGTTGGTGTGGCCCGCGATCTGGCCTTTGGCGATCTCCGGGCTGGGCCGCCACACCAAGATCGGCAGCGCGCTGCTCATCATGGCCATCGCGGGCGGCGCTATCCTGCCGTTGATCTACGGTAAGCTCGCCGAGGAGCCAAGCATCGGCCACCAACACGCATATTGGATGATGGTGCCCTGCTACCTCTTCATTCTGTGGTACGGTGTGAAGGGACACAGCAAGAAAGCGTGGTGATACGGCGGTTCGTGGTGCGATAACCTATTCCCTGTCCTCAGGACCCCCTTCGGGAGATCGCTGAGGGAACTAGTCCCATCAACGTCTTCCGCCGTACGGCGGAAGACGTTGATGTTAGAGGAACCTCAGCGCCTCTTCGCCCGCTCCCAGTAGGCGTCCATCTCGGCAAGGCTCATCTCGCCGAGCTTCTTCCCGTCCTTGCGCGATTCCGTCTCCAAGAACTGGAAACGCTGGATGAACTTGCGGTTGGTGCGTTCCAACGCCTCGTCCGGGTCGATCTTCAGGAAGCGCGCGTAGTTCACGATGCTGAAGAGCAGGTCGCCAAGCTCATCCGCCTGCTTGTCGCTTTGCGTCTCCACCTCGTGCTTCAGCTCCGCCAATTCCTCGTGTACCTTCTCCCATACTTGGTGCGCGTGCTCCCAATCGAAGCCCACGCCACGGGCCTTGTCCTGTATGCGGACCGCCTTCACCATGCTGGGCAGGCCGCGGGGCACGCCTTCCAGCACGCTGCGCGGCCCGTCGTCTTGTCGACCCGATGGGTCGACGCTACGCCGTTCCTTCAGCTTGATCTTTTCCCAATTGGCCTTCACCTCCTCCTCATCCTGCACCTGCACGTCGCCGTAAATGTGCGGGTGCCTGCGGATCAATTTCTCACAAATGCCGTTGAGCACGTCGGTGATGGTGAACGCGCCTTTCTCCTCGCCGATCTTGGCATAGAACACGTTGTGCAGCATCAGGTCGCCCAGCTCGTTCTTCACCTCCTGTAGGTCGTTGTTCAGGATCGCATCGCCGAGCTCGTAGGTCTCCTCAATGGTGAGCGGCCGGAGCGTTTCCAAGGTCTGTTTGCGGTCCCACGGGCATTTGGCGCGCAGGTCGTCCATGATGTTCAGCAGGCGTTCAAAGGCTTCTAAGCGGGGATCCATGGTGCAAGTGTAGGGAGCGGGGCGCGGAGGTGGTTGTTGGGGTTTGGACGCGGAGGCGGAGGAATGCGGCAGGTGACCTTCGTGGCAACCATGGATCAGTAAAGCCGAAGAAGACCAAGTAGTATTCAGGCTGCCGGACGGAACGATCTTCGGTACACGATCCGTGGCGTTATTGTACATTCGATGGTCGGATCTTATCGTGTGAAGTCCGAAGACTTCACGAGGAAGTATGGATGAATGCAGCGTACATCAACCACAAGTCGCTCCGGCCGTCCATGTTGGAGAGCAAAGTCTGGTTGGCCGGGAAGACTTGCGAGGGCGTTGGGCAAAAGACGGGTAAAATCGTTTTACAATGAGATCGATGTTGACATGGATGCTGAGTACGTTGTTGTTCTGCATGACAGCTCATGTATGCCGTGCTCAGGCCTATCCTGACTCCTCCGCGTCATGGTGCTTTTCCGATTTTAATAATTCGGAGTTCACACGCATTCAAATGATCTTGGGACCTGATCCGGACACGGTGATTGCTGGCCAGACCTATAAGCGCATATTGGAATACATCATGAACGGTTCGTTTGATCATTCGGAACTGGTTCAGCGATTTTATGTGCGATCCGATACCACAGGCAAGGGCTACGTTATGCTGCTCGATTCCATGCAGGAGTATCTTGCGGTTGATGTCGCGGCGAATGCGGGAGATACGATCCCTAATGTGCTAACATCCTATACTTGGGGGCCTGATCCAGACTATGAGATCAGGACCGTGGTCGTGGATTCTATTCTATTATTGGAAAACAATGGAATCACTGTCAATCGTCTATTTATACATGCAATTGGCTGGGAGCCACTCGTCCCATATATTGGTTATTATATGTTTTGGCAGTCAGGAATTGGAGGTTCGACCGGCCCTCTATTACAATTGGAAATAATATATGGCAATACAGATCCAGATTGTTTAAGACTACATGATACCTACGTCTATTCCGAACAGTCCGGCAACCCGGGCCTTCCGGGTATTCCTTGTGATTGCTCGCTATTACCTGTTGGTATAGAGGAATTGCATTCGGCCATGACGGCCTTCATCACTCCCAACCCCTCCACCGGCCAGTTTATCCTCGTCCTCGCACAAAAAGCAAAAAGCATCGCTGTGTATTCTGCTACCGGCCAACAGATCTGGCAAGGCAGCGGCAACACCATAGATCTCACCACGCAGCCGCCCGGTGTGTACACGGCGGTGGTGGCCACTGAGCGGGGCAGGCAGGCGGTGCGGTTGGTGGTGGTTAGGTAGATCAGCGGATGAGATCGATTAGCTGAACAGCTGATGGACGCACGAAGAACCCCGCGCTCACAAGTGACCAAGCCATTGGATGGGGAGCACAGCTGCGGAGCGGGCATAGTGCAAAACACTTGCAAGGGAACTGTTCATTCCAAAACAGACAGAGTCTAAGCCTGACAACCGACAACCCATAACTCGGCCCTACCCTTCCCAAGGATAGGTGCTGCTCGTGCGTGAAGGATCATACATGGGGTCGGTCTGTCCGTCTTGGCCGACACGGGGTTCAGGAGGTTGCTCATCACCGGGGTCACTGCCTGGAAGCAGAAGTTCCTCTTCGTCCTCTTCCTCCTCTTCAACCCTTGGCGGCGGCACATGGGCAGGCGGCACGTTGCGGTACCACCAGGCCAGCAACGACCCTACGACCCCGCCGAACAGATGGCTTTCCCAACTGACGCCGGGTTGGATGGGCAGGACGCCCCACCACATGCTGCCGTAGAGGAAGACCACGATCAAGGAGACGGCCATCAGCGCGATGCGCCTGCGGAACAGCCCGCTGAAGAAATGGAAACCCGCCAAGGCATACACGATGCCACTGGCGCCGATGTGATGGCTTTCGCGCCCCATGGCCCACACCCACAGCCCGGTGGTCAGCCAACTGACCAGCACCACGCGCCCGGCGGCCTTCGGATAGAAGTAGACGGTGAACCAGCCCAGCAGTAGCAAGGGTAGACTGTTGTTCACCAGATGCTCCAACCCGCCATGCAGGAAGGGCGCGAACACGATGCCGCGCAAACCCGTGATGGTGCGGGGAAGGATCCCGAAACGCGCCAAGTCCAAGTGGTAGACCAGGTCGAAGCCCAGCACCACCCACATCAGCGCGACCACCATTGCGGGCGGGATCAGCGCGGTGAGCAGCCGCCTGCGGTCGTGATCGATGGGCTGGACGTATATTATTGCCATGTATCACGCGGTCTTCACGATCTTCGGGCCGGAATAGACTTCGGCCACCTTGTCAGGCGAAGATGAACAAACAACGACGATCCATGCATTCGATCCAACATTCCTCTGTACAACGCATTGGTGTTATAGGTGTCGCCACTACGCTTTTCTTTCTCCTCGCATGTTCTTCCAGCCGGAAGTCCGAAGCACCGACCGCCCCGCCCGCGGCGGAGACGGTGCGGATCGTGAAGGGGGATCCGCCTGCCAAAAGCGAACTGGCGCAGCTGATGCGTGAAATGACCGCCTTTGCCGATACCACCGGGAAACGGCTCAGTGAAGGAAGGGACCTTCTGCCATTCCCGGAACAGTTCAAGAAGCTGAAAACAGCGGAAGCCACACCCGGGATGGTGCACCGGGGCACCTTCGATCCGTTCGCCCAGGCCTGGCTGCACCAGTTGGATTCGCTCTACACCACGCCTAAGGCCGATCGCACAAATGTGTTCAACGACCTGATAATGGCCTGCGCCGGCTGCCATGGCCAGATGTGTCCCGGTCCGCTGGTGCGGATCAATAAATTGAGCATTCCGGAGGATGGGGAATGACCTCCGGCGTCGGCGTCCGCATTGAACCATTCCCGGTCCCGCACGTCAAAACCAGCATGCAGTCCTCCACACTGATCCCTTGCTTAGCCCTCTTGGCGCTCCCTTCCTTTGCCTTGGCCCAAACACCCTACTTCCCGGCGCCTGTTGCCGGAAGCACATGGGAAATCACGGACCCCGCGACGCTCGGCTGGTGCCCGGAACGCATCGATTCGCTCTACGCCTATCTCGGCGACCACCACACCAAAGGCTTCATCCTGCTGAAGGACGGCCGGATCGTGCTGGAACACTACTTCGGCACGTTCACGCAGGACAGCTTGTGGTACTGGGCCAGCGCCGGAAAGACCTTGACGAGCACCATCGTCGGGATCGCCCAGGAGGACGGGTCCCTTGATATCAACGAACCCGTGAGCACCTATCTCGGCCCAGGCTGGACGGCGGAAACGCCCATACAGGAGGCCGCCATCACGGTAAGGCATCAGCTCACCATGACCACGGGCCTGGATGATGGCGTGGCCAACAGCGACTGCACCGACCCGGCGTGCTTGGCATACATCGCCGACGCCGGTGATCGCTGGGCCTATCACAATGCGCCTTACACGCTGCTCCAGGAAGTGGTGGCCAATGCCACCGGCCAGAACTACTACACCTACTTCAATGCCCGGCTGCGGGATCCCATCGGCATGGAGGGTTTCTGGCTGCCCATCCTGTACAACCGCGTTTATTTCAGCACGGTCCGCAGCATGGCGCGTTTCGGGCTGCTGGCCTCCAACGGCATGGTGTGGGGCACGGACACCATCCTGCATGACAGCGCGTATTTCCATGCCGCCATCACGCCTTCACAGAACCTGAACCACAGCTACGGCTACCTCTGGTGGCTGAACGGACAGGACAGCTTCATGCTGCCCAGTAGCCAGTTCGTATTCCCGGGGGAACTGGTGCCGCACGCCCCAGCGGACATGTACAGCGCGCTCGGGAAGAACGACCAGATCATCAATGTGGCACCCGGCCAAGGGCTGGTGCTGGTGCGCATGGGCGACCCCGCATATGACGCACAATTAGTCTCCTCGGTCTTTGATGACCACGTATGGCAATACGTGAACGCGTTGGATTGCAACACCGGCATCGATGAAGTCGGGCTGCAGCAGGGACCGGTCCTTGCGCCAAACCCGTGCAAGGACGTGGTCCGGTTCCAATTGCCCAACAAGGTCCGTTCCGCGGAGGTCACCTTGTTCGACACCATGGGCAGGACCGTGCTGACCACGCGCAGCACCGGGACCATCGACGTTTCAATGCTGGCCCCGGGATCCTATGCTGTGCGCATCATTTCCGACGGTAAAACATGGACTTCGGCCCTCAAAAAAGAATAGCGCTTTCCGCTATGCGGGACGCTTCTATATTTGCGGCCCCTTGCCCAGGTGGTGAAATTGGTAGACACGCACGCTTGAGGGGCGTGTGGCCGAAAGGCTGTGCTGGTTCGAGTCCAGTCCTGGGCACTTGGTGATCTAGCCCTGTCGCGAAGCGGCAGGGCTTTTTCGTGACCGACTTGCCAAGCGAAGCTTGAGCAAGGAAGGGCACGAAAAAAGACCGTGAGCGAAGCGAGGGGGCTTGATCCACTCCACGGCTAAACCTGGTCCGACGAAGTCAATCCAGTCCTGGGCACTTTCGTGAAACGATAGTGGTGATAGCTCATGGAATGAGGGCACGCGATCCACTCCACGACCAAACCTGGTCCGACGAAGTCGATCCAGTCCTGGGCACGCGATCCACTCCACGGCCAAACCTGGTCCGACGAAGCCGATCCAGTCCTGGGCACCAAAGGTGCAAAATGGCTCCGCGAAAGCAGTGTCACCTACTGAATTCCTACAGCGGTCGACCGCAGCAGTCGTTCCTGATGTGGTGCCGCTATGACCATTGGGGCCGACATCCATGGCCGTGTTGTTCAAGGGGCACCACGCCACGAGGCCGGAGGTGGGCACGTAGCTCGGCACTTAGACCATGACTGAGAAAGTGAAGGCGCTAGCGAGACAGAGTAAAACTATTCTCATCGTTCAGTGATCTTGGCTTAGGGCATGGCCACGGTCCGTGGTCTTTCACATGACGGAAGTAAAGCGATCGCACCGCGTCGCTGAGCATCTGCGGAAAGCTGATCCTCCGAGTACGGACAACTAAATGGATCTGCTCTCGTCTATGATGAAACTCCACCCGTACATGCGTCGACTTATTACACTTCTCCTCCCGGCACTGCTGCCATTTGCCAGCATGGCCCAATGCAACTTCAACTACCAATTCTACCAGACCGGTAATTGTTACTTGGTCGGGTTTGATATCGGGCTTATCGTTTCCGGTGGGACCGCACCCTATACGATCACCTGGTATGCCCAAGGAATGCCCATCGGCACAGGCGAGATCATTTCGGTTCAAACGACCATGAACAGTCCCCTCGTAACGGTGGAAGTGACCGATGGGTCAGGCTGCACCGAGAACACCGCGGAGTATTGGATCGACCCGGGAAGCTTTGTGACAGCGGATGTCAGTTCGCAACCGGACCCCTTGGACTGCTCGAACAACGTGTTGACCCTGGACAATGTCAATAGCGTCGGTGGTTGCGGAAACGTCATCGTGGCCTTGGGATCCCCCTCAAATGAGATCGGCAGTTATTCCCAATCTCCCATCGTGCTTTCCGGCTTCCCCTCTGGAACTTCCACCCTGTTCCTCATCCCCAACGGTCAGTGCGGACTTTGCCCTACCCTCTTGACCGTGAACGTTCCCAACACCTGTGGTGCCAACACCATCAGCGGGCGGGTCTATGTGGACAGCGACAACTCCTGTACGTTCAACAACGGTGACGGGCCGGCCCCGGGGGTGTTCGTGCGGGCGGATGGTCCCCAGGTCCAATCGGTCGCCACGAACACGGCTGGATCGTACACTGCTCACCTCATTGACGGTCAGTACGCACTGGACCTTCCGGGCTTAGGTCCGATCTGGAACATCAGCTGCATGCCGAGCGGTGCTCAGAATGTGACCGTACCGCCCAATGCCAATGCTATGGACTTCGGCCTCACGCCCGTTGGCACCTTCAACGACCTTGCGGTTTCCATCACCGGCCAAGGCCAACACCGGGGCGGCATTAACACCCAGTTGATGGTGACCTGCCACAACAGCGGGAACACGACCATAGGCGGCACATTGAACCTCACCTTTGACCCTGTGCTTTCATACATCGTCAGCATTCCTGCGGAAACAGGGCTGTCCGGAAGCTCCGTTAGTTGGTCCGTGCCGCCCATTGCACCGTTCGCGTCAATGACCTACCACGTCACCTTGCATGTGCCGAGTTCAGCCACATTGGGGGATACGTTGACCTATACCGCGAACATCTTCACAACACCCGCGGATGACGCCTCCGCAAATAATTCCGACCAGGTGGACCGCATCATCGTAGGAAGCTTCGACCCGAATGACAAGCAGGTACTTCCCGCTGGCGATCTGCCCATCCTGGAGGCCCAGAGCGGGCGCACGCTGGATTACATCGTGCGGTTCCAGAACACCGGCAATGCCGAGGCCTTGAACGTTCGCATCGAGGACGAGATCGACCCCTTGCTGGACCTGAGCACCTTGGAGGTGGTGGATGCCAGTCACGCTTGGAGCGCGGTCGTCACAGAACGATCGGCCGTTTTCCGGTTCGACGGCATCAACCTGCCCGACAGCGGAAGCGACTTCGCTGCGAGCCAAGGCTTCATCCGTTACAGGCTAGCACCGGTCCCGGATGTCGGCGTGAACGATCTGATCACCAATGAGGCCAACATTTTCTTCGACTACAACCTGCCTGTGATCACCAATACGGTGAGCACGACGGTGGTGGACGTGTCGACCGGGATCCGGACCGTAACGGACAACAGCCTTGACCTCCTGTACGATGCCGATGGCCTGACCCTTCGTTCGACCAGCGCGATAGAACGTGTGGATATTTTCGATGCCACGGGTCATCTGGTGAACACTGTCTCAGGCAAGGGCCAGCGGCGGCTCCGCCTCGCCATGAACGGGCTTAGCAACGGGGTGTATCTGCTCAAGGTGCAGCGACCGCAAGACCTGCGGATGGTGCGCGTGGTGCATTGATACGTACCGGTCCGGGTATCTGGCCGCCGAAAAATTGCCTCGACACTGCGCTTTTTCATGACGCACGTGGCCGTATCCATGTGGAGCTGAGCGGGTATTACAAAAGTGGGCAGCATGGAAAAGCTTGACCAAACTGCCGAGGTCCATGTGGTCGTGGTAACCACTACGTTTGCTCAATGCGGCTGCTGCCATCCCTCTCCACCTTCTTCTTGGTCGGTGCGCTGAGCGCCCAGTCCCCAGCACTCATCGGGTACTGGCACAACTGGGACATCGCCGGTGCCCCTTACATATCCTTGGACCAGATCGATCCGCGCTACGATGTGATCGAGGTCTCATTCGCTGAACCGGTTTTCGGCTCAACGTCGCAGATGGTATTCACGCCCAGCGCGACCGATCCGACCACCTTCGCGGCGCAAGTGGCCGCTCTGCGCTCCTCCGGCCACAAAGTGCTCATCAGCATCGGAGGGGCCAATGCCACGGTGCAGTTGAACAGCGATGCCGAACGCGATGAGCTCACGGCCAGCATGCTGGGGATATTGGCCGACTTCGGCTTCGACGGGATCGACATCGACCTGGAGGGAGCTTCCATAAGCATCACCGGCGGCACGATCACCACCCCGATCGATGCGCCGATGCTGCGGCTGATCCAGGCGATCGAGGACATCGGCGATGCCTTCGAACTGAACACCGGCACTCCGATGATGTTGACCATGGCCCCGGAAACGGCCAGCGTGCAAGGTGGACAAAGTGCTTTCGGCAGCATCTGGGGCGCCTATCTCCCCTTGATCCATGCGCTGCGCGACCGCCTCGACATCCTGCAAGTGCAGCTTTACAACAGCGGCAGCATGTACGGCATCGATGGCGCCATCTACGACCAAGGCACCGCGGATTTTATCGTGAGCCAGACGGAGGCGGTGATCCAAGGCTTCACAACTTCGGGCGGACCTTTTAACGGGTTGGCGCCGGAACAGATCGCCGTGGGCCTTCCCGCTTGTGCCGATGCGGCGGGCGGCGGTTATTCGGATACGGCCACCGTTGCTGCGGCATTGCGCTACCTGCACGGCACCGGCCCGCAGCCGGGCTCCTACACGTTGGCCCAGACCGCCGGTTATCCCGCTTTGCGCGGCATGATGACCTGGAGCATCAATTGGGACGCGGCCGGAAGCTGCGACGGCACGTACAGTTTCGCGGAGAACTACGAGCGGATCTTTCAAGGCAACACCACAGCGGTGGCGGCACTTTCCAAGGGCCCGGCATTGCTGCTTTCACCGAACCCGGCCACGGACATTATTACTGTCCGCGGACTTGATCAGGGAACGCATGCGGTGAATATCCTGGACCTAAGCGGCAGGGTGCTTCGGACAATGGCATTGCGGTGGACGACTCCCTCGATCTCCGTAAGTGACCTGCCCGCAGGATCGTACTTCCTCCGGTTTGATGCGGATCAGAAACAACGGCCCATCGCGTTCGTGAAAATCCCGTAGGCGGCATCCGGGGAACACTATTGTGTTGATCGTGTACAGCACGTACTGATCAACTCGCCATCTCCGTTCCTGCCAAGATGCGCATTCGCAAATGGATCGGCCGGGCCATGGCCTCCCCTTGGCTCTCCTTGGTGAATTTGCTGTTGATCATAGCAGCGGTAATTGCCAACAAGCAACACCAGTACTTCTGCCGACCGGTGCCTTGGGCATCGGTCGCGCTGGTGGTCGCGTTCCTGCCCGTGGTACTCTATCCCTTACTGAAGGAACGCCTGCGGACCTTTCGCGCCCCGGTATTCTTCATGCTCGGCATCGCTGCTTGCATTTGCGTGTATTGCATCGTGTTCATCGGCATGATGGATCCGAGAATGATGCTCCTCGTCCCCTTGTTCGCCATCTGGCAGCCGGTGGCCGCACTTGTCTTTCTCCCTCACTTTTTGCTCGCGCAGATCATCTTCCACCTGGTCACTTCAATCGAAAGGCGCAGATGGCGGAAGTTCTTTGCATCCGGTGTTGGCCTTTGCTTGGCGTCCGCGCTCTTGATGGCTGTTTGGTTCAACAGGAGCTATCCGTCCGTTCAAGCGGCTCTTGACGATCCCGTCCGGAACGCAGCAATGGTCAAACCCTCCTACATGACGGAACGCATGCTCGGCATGCACTTCAAGTACCACATGTCACTCTGCCTGTTCGACGGCTGGCGCCCTCCTCTGCACGACCCGCTCCTTGTCGTGGCGACTTGGTTGAACTTCTCATTCATGGACAACCCCTCGGCAAAAACATTTCGAAAAACCCTTTTCCGGGGTTCTCCCGGAAGTCCCTTTGTTACCATGACCCCGCTCTATCTCCAAAATCGGATCACGGCTTACCAGCTCGTTTTCCCCGGAAAGCCGGTCAAAGAGGATTGTTCTTGTGCGAAGAGTTACAGCAACGAGTACCTGACCTCTCCGTGGTTCATGTTGAAAGCCCCGCGTCCTTCACCACCACAAACGCAAGAACACGATCTTCGCGACCGCTAACAACTGCATCCCATGGACGAAGCCTTTGTGAAGACCGCGATCGCCGACGGCATTGCCACCGTCACTTTTTTTCACCCCAAGAGCAACAGCTTGCCCGCCGACATCCTTGCCGCATTGGCGAAGAACATCGAGCAGGCCGGTGCTGAGAAAAGCGTCCGCGTGATCGTACTTCGGAGCCAAGGCGAAAAAGCCTTCTGCGCCGGTGCCAGCTTTGATGAGCTGATGGCGATCGATGATGAGGCGGCCGGCTTGGCCTTCTTCAACGGCTTCGCCTTGGTGATCAATGCGATCCGCACGGTGCCCTGCTTCGTGATCGGCCGCGTGCAGGCGAAGGCCGTGGGTGGTGGCGTGGGCCTTGCCGCCGCAATGGACGTGTGCTACGCGCATGAAAGCGCCGCGGTGAAGCTGAGCGAGCTCGCCATCGGCATCGGACCGTTCGTGGTGGGCCCGGCGGTGGAACGCAAGATCGGCACGGCCGCTTTCGGCTTTATGAGCGCCACCCCTGCGGCTTGGCGCACGGCGGAATGGGCCGAACAAAGGGGCCTGTATGCCGAGATCTTCAACAAGACTGAAGAGCTGGATAAGACCGTGGCGGCCCATGCCCTTGAGCTGAGCGCATACAGCCCGGAGGCCATGGCGGAACTGAAGCGCATCATGTGGCGCGGCACCGAGGACTGGGGCAGCCTGTTGCCGGAGCGTGCGGCCGTCAGCGGCAGGCTGGTACTTTCCGAGTTCACGCGGAACGCCATCGCGGAGTTCAAGCGGAAGACGGCCGCCCGATAGGATCGGTCACAACTCTACCACCCTTTTTTACGTAGGAACGCGGGCCTGTTCATCAAGCGGACGGGCGCCCCGCCGTGAAGAAGTATTTCGCCACCACCTCCCGCAAGGTCCTGTTGATGCTCTACGGAGCTTCGCTGTTGATCGGTGTGACCGTCATCTTCCGTTCGCACCGGGGTGAAAAAGAGGCGATGCAGGAGCAGACCATGGCCCGGCTGGCAGGCGTTACCGGCACCCTCTCCGCGCAATTGGACGGCGGCCGCATCACACGCTTGCTGAAGACCTACGATTCACGCGGCATGCTGGTGAAGAACACCCAGGACGCCTGGTACTACGTGCAGCACGGTGACTTGCAGAAAAGCGCCGATGCCGCGGGCCTCACCTCGCCCTTGGTCATTGTGGCATACGACGCACAGAAGCAGGAATTGCAGACGGTGGTGACCTCGGCAGAGCGGCCGGAACTACGCAATGCGTACACCGGCCCGGCCGCCACGGAGATCCGCAGCTATCTCCAGCGGAACGGGAACAAGCCCTTGCGCATCACCCGGGCCGGTGAGCTGATCGCCATCGATGCGGTGACTGATGCACAAGGCAAGGTCGTTGCCGCGCTCGTGGCCCGATCACCATTGGCCTTGCTCCGCACCGACACCAACGCGCAGCTGGTCCGGGAGATCGGGATCACCGGTTTGCTGTTCGCGGTGATCGGACTCCTGCTCTTCCGCCGTGTGGGCCGCTTGGTGCGTCACGAGGAAGACGAGCGTAGCAACCTGCAGGTGCGGCACGACGGCATCACCGACAGCATCGCCTATGCGGGAAAGATCCAGTCCGCGCTGATCCCTTCACCGGAGCGCTTCCGCGAGCAGTTCGACGATTTCTTCGTGCTGAACCGCCCCCGTGACGTGGTGAGCGGCGACTTCCATTGGTACCATCGGATCAGCGAGCACGAATGCTTGGTCGCGGCCGCGGATTGCACGGGGCACGGACTTCCCGGCGCCATGATGGCCGCGATCGGATGTTCCCTGTTGAACGACCTGGCCCGGGACCTTCAGGGCCACGACCCGGCGGAACTGCTCGGCGAGCTGAACCAGCGGTTGATCAGCACGCTCAACCAGGAAGGGCGGCGTACCGGCGCCGGGGACGGCATGGACATCGCCTTGTGCCGCATCGACCGGAAAGCGAAGGAGATCCTTTTCGCCGGTGCCTTCCGCCCCTTGTACTGGATGCATGAAGGACAGCTCACGGTGATCAACGGGGACCGAAAGCCGGTTGGCGGATCACAACATGGCACCCAACGCAAATTCAGCGTACACCGCATCGCCTACCACGAAGGCGACAACATCTACCTCTTCAGCGACGGCTATGTGGACCAGTTCGGCGGGCCGGACCGGAAGAAATTCATGGCCGCGCGCTTCAACGAGATCCTCCTGGCCAACCACAGCCTGCCCATGGCCATGCAGGCCGAAGCGCTGGACCGCGCCTTCAATGAATGGAAGGGAACGCAGCCCCAGTTGGATGATGTTTGCGTGCTCGGGATCGCCGTTTAGGAAGAGGTATTGCACCACTTCGCGGACCCGGTACGTGCGCAACGTTGATCGATCGCCGCCGAACTGACCTGAGCCTTCTATATTTGGTGGCGCGGCCACGCACAATGAGGGCCGCCATCCGGAATAGCATGGCAACGAAAAGCGAGTTGATCGGCCGTATGGAGGAATTGCTCCAACAGCCGGACGTGGAACGGTCGTCCGAGGCGGTCGAGACGGTGAAGGAAGCATACGAGGACCTGGTAGCAGCGGAGAAAGCCGAGGCGGAGGCCAGAGCTGCGGAAGCCCAAGAAGAGGAGGAAGCGGCCGCACCCGAAGTGGTGGAAGATGCGGAAGAACGGGTGGGTCCACCGCCAGCAGCTGAGCCGATCGTTCCGGTGGCTGCCCACCAGCCCATTGAATCCGCACAGCTCACCAGCGAGGATGACAAGAAGTTCAAGCAACTGCTGGACGCCTTCAACACCAAGGTGAACGACATCCGTCGGAAGCGCCAGAAGGAAGAGAACGACAACTTGGCCGCGAAGCAAGCGCTCATGACCGAGCTCCGGGCGTTGATCGCCAACGAGGAGAACATCGGAAATGCCTTCCAGCGGTTCACCGAGATGGGCGACCAATGGAAACACATCGGCCCGATCCCGCAACAGAGCTATCGCGAACTGCAGCATGAGTACAGCCAGCTCCGCGAGGAATTCTTCTACCACATCAGGATCTACCAGGAGCTCCGCGACCATGATCTGCGAAAGAACACGGCGTTGAAGCAGGCATTGGTGGCGGACATGGAGGCCGTGCAGCGGGTGGACAGCGTGCGGGAGGCGGAGAACCTTGTGAAGGAATACCAGGACAAGTGGCACCAGATCGGCCCGGTGACCAAGGAAGACCGCGAGGCCGTCAGCGAAGCCTTCTGGAACGCCACCCGCGTGGTGTACGACCGCATCAACGACCACTACAAGGCCCGCCGTGCCGAGCACGAGACCAATTTGGCCGCCAAGCAGGCCCTGGTGGAGAAGGTGGCCGAACTGGGGAAGCAGGCCGAAAGCCTCTCGACCAACGAATGGAAAACGTTGACCGATCAGGTCCTGGAACTGCAGAACGCTTGGAAAAACATCGGTTTTGCCACCAAGAAGGACAACGAACGGATCTGGCGGGAGTTCCGCGATGCCTGCAACGTCTTCTTCGACAGGAAGAACGCGCACTATGCGGCCATCAAGGACCAGTACAAGGCCGTGCGGGTGAAGAAGGAAGCGCTCATCACCGAGGCCATCGAACTGAAGGACAGCACCGCGTGGCGGCAGACGGCGGACAAGTTGAAAGCCCTGCAACACCAATGGAAGGAGGCCGGCAGCGCGGGCCAGCGCGACGAGCACAAATTGTGGGGCCGCTTCCGCGAAGCCTGTGACGCCTTCTTCAAGGCCCGCAGCGCCTCCTTCGACCAGCAGGACGCCGAACAGGCGGAGCACGCCAAGGAAAAGGACGCCCTGATCGCCGAGATCGAGAACTTCACCCTCACCGGCGACCGCAACGCGGACATGGAAAGCCTGAAAGCCTTCAGCGGGCGCTGGCTCAATGGCGGCCGTATTTCACCAAAACATTACGACCGGCTGAGCACGCGCTACCGGACCGCCCTGGACAAGCAATACGGGCAATTGAAAATGAACGACGGGGAGCGGCGGAACATGTCGTTCCAGAACCGCGTGCAGGACATGGCCACCGCCCCGGACGGCAAGGAGCGCATAGAAAAAGAGAGCCGCTTCGTGAAGCGCAAGATCGAGGAGTTGGAGATCGAAGTGCGCCAAGGCGAGGAGAACATGGGCAAGTTCAATTTCAAGAGCGCTGCGGGCGCGGCCATGAAAAAAGACATGGAAGGCAAGTTGGACCGCACAAGGCAGGAGATCGACCGCTTGAAGACCCAGCACAAGCAGCTACGCGCCGAGATGCGGGCCGCACAGCCGGAAGAGGCCGCGAGCTCTTCCAACGAAGCCAACGCCTGATACCGACCTACTTTCGCGCCATACACACCTAAACACGGACCAAATGGGAATGCTTAAGGAGTTCAAGGAGTTCGCGATGAAGGGCAACCTCGTCGACATCGCGGTCGGTTTCGTGATGGGTGCCGCCTTCACGCGCTTGGTAACCTCATTCACCGGTGGCATCGTCACCCCGCTGATCAGCATGATCACTGGCGATGTGAAGTTCGATAACCTGAAATTGGTGCTCCGCGATGGTATACCGGAGGTAAAGGATGCCGCAGGTGCCGTTACCACGCCCGGAATTGCAGAGGTGGCTGTGCTGTATGGCGACTTTCTACAAGCCACTGTGGATTTCATCATCGTCGCTTTCGTGATGTTCATGGTGGTGAAAGCCGTGAACCGGATGAAGACTCCCGAGGCAGCAGCCGCTCCTGCAGGCCCTACCGATGACCAGAAATTGTTGATGGAGATCCGCGACCTGCTGAAGAAGTAGGGACAGATCATTTCCGCATTGAAAAGCCCCGGCATTAGTCGGGGCTTTTCTCGTTTTAATGCCGCTTGTGGCCGAGATAGTGCATGCTTAAACTCTTTCGCGATTCCGTCCCGGCTCGTTGGCCGGGATGACAGCCCGGAATTAAGTTCGTTTTTGGATCGTGTGCTCGAATAGCTGCGCTGGGCGCGGCTAATCGAGCACACGATCCTTACATGATTGTCACCCCGGCCCTCGAGCCGGGGTCGCGAAAGGGTGTCCAGTTCATTGTATCCCGGGCTTTGATATCATCAAGGCAGGAAACGGTGCGTTCCGTTGCCCGGATCAAAACGCACCCCGCTGCTGGAGAACGCTCGTTCCAGTTCACCGGAGACCAGGGATTCCCTTGGCGTTCCTTGCCATAACCCCTCCCCGCTCCGCATCAGGATCACCCGGTCGCAGAGGTCCAGGGCCAATTGAATATCATGAGTGCTGAAGAGCACGGCCTTCCCCTCGCCGTGTGCTATGGACCGCAACATGCGCACGATCTCCGCGCGGTTCGGCAGATCGAGGAATGCCGTGGGCTCATCCAGCAGTAGCACGGGCGTGGCCTGTGCCATGGCCCGTGCGATCAGCACCTTCTGGCATTCGCCGTCGCTGCACGCTATCACTTCCCGATGGCGCAACGCGATCGCCCCGGACCGCTCCAGCGCGCTTTCCACCGCTTCCTTGTCGGCGGCCGTGGTGCGTCCCCAGCGATCGGTCCACGGCTGCCGCCCTAAGCCCACCAAGGTCTCCACGTCCAACATGCCCACCTGTGGCCTTCCAGTAAGCACCACCGCAATGCGGCGTGCCCGTTCCATGGCGGACATTGTGTGGACGTTCGTTCCGTCCAAGAGAACCTCGCCCACCATGGGCGGATGCAGCCCGGCCAGCGTACGCAGCAACGTGCTTTTCCCGATGCCGTTGATGCCGATCAACGCAGTGAGGCTGCCGGAGGGCAGGTCCAAGCGGATGCCCTCCAGCAAAGGCGTGCGACCATAACCCACAGTGAGATCTTCGGCGCGAAGGAGGCTCGTGTCCGTCATCCTTGCCGTGCCCATTTTCTGCCACTGAGCAGCACCCACAACACTACCGGTGCGCCCAAAAGGCTCGTCACCGCGTTCAACGGCAGCATCATTTCCGTTCCCGCACCGCGCACGATGAGGTCGCAGCACAAAGCGAGCACCACGCCGAGCACGATCGTCGCGGGCATCAACACGCGGTGGTCGGCGGTGCGCAGAAAGGCGCGGGCCACGTGCGGTACGGCCAAGCCGAGGAAGGCGATGGGGCCACAAAACGCCGTGATGCTTCCGGCCAACAGGCCCGTGGCCCAGATGGCGCGCCGCCTGACACGGGCTACGTCCACCCCCATGCTGCGCGCATGATCATCGCCGATCAGCATCGCGTTCAGCGGCTTGATCAGCATCACCGCCATCACCAAGCCGATCAGCACGGGCGCCGCCAGCCAAGGCAACCGTGCAAGGTCCATACCGGCGAAGGAGCCCATGCCCCAGAGCACGAAGCCTTTCAACACGCGGGCCTCGCTGGAAGCCTGCAGCACGCTCACCAACGCGGAACAGAGGTAGCCCACCATCAGGCCGAGGATCAGCAGCGTGATCCCGTCGCCCACGCGCCGGTCGGCGGCAACGATCAAGAGCAGCACCGCAATGGCACCGGCCAACGCCGCTACCGTGATCATCAGGTCCTGCGGGAGCGGCAGCATCGCCCAGAGCGGCTGGGCCAGCATCACCAAGGCCACGCCCAAGGCCGCACCTCCGGTCATGCCCAGCACTCCGGGGCCCGCTAAGGGATTGTGGAAGGTCGTCTGCATCAGCAGACCAGCCGCGGCCAATCCGGCACCGGCCATTATTGCGGTGAGGATCTCCGGCAAGCGCACCTGCAGCACGATCACATCATAGGGCCCTTGCCCGGTGTAAAAAAGCGCATTCCACACCGCATCCAACGGCACGTGCACGCTCCCGATGGCCAGGCTGAGCAGCGCCAACAGCACGCCAAGCGCCGCGAACACCACCGACCACCAACCTTTGCCCCGCATGCGGCAAACTTAGATGGCATGTGCCAAGGCACGTTCCGGCCAAGCAGGGCTATCACCTCTTCTTCTTTCATTTTGATCACGGAACCAGTACCCTCTTTTGAGAAATTGAGGGGACTGTCATTGGTATTCCCCACGAAACGCGCCTGAGGATCCGTCTCCCCTCCTTCCTATAAGGAGGGGTTGGGGGTGGTCCGGCCACACGAATACACCACCCCTGCCCCTCCTTGAAAAAAGGAGGGGAAACCCCAGTACTCTTGTGGAATTCCTTGACCGGAAAAGGGGATGGGCCTGCCCGCGAACGAATCGTTGCTCTGCCATGACCGGGCATCCTGTACATGGGCGATCTTTGCGGCCCCAATGAAGGAACATCCTCCCACGATCCGCCGCTTCCGCTTAGTGGCCATCCTTGAAGGCATCAGCTTTCTGGTCCTGCTTTTCATCGCCATGCCCCTGAAGTACATGGCCGATATGCCCTTGGCCGTGAAATACGTCGGCTGGGCGCACGGCGTGCTCTTCATCAGCTATATCCTGCTGGCCATTCCCCTGTTCACCCGGCTGAAATGGCCCATGGAACGGATCTATGGCGTGGGCATCGCCTCGCTCCTGCCCTTCGGCACCTTCGTGCTGGAGCGCCGCTGGCTCCGGTGAAGATCCGGTCGGACAGTTCGTTATCGGATCACACTGCGTTGCGTGCGTTGGGTGAAACCGGAACTTATGCCTCGGGCATTCTATCTGCGTCCATCTGCGAGATCTGCGGATAAACCTTCATCCCCGCACCTCCGCAGATCACTTGGCCAGTAAAAGCCCGCCCGGCAAGTACTCCAGCATCACCGCGCTGGAGTTGCTCCATCCGTTCTCAGGCCCCAGCTTCTGCATCCTGAGATCCAAGTAGAGCGGCTTGGCATGCACCTGGGCATAGAACTTCGGAAAATCTTCCCCGAACTGCATTTCCGCCCGGATGAAATACGTCGCCACGTCATAACCGAGGAAGGCATATTCGCCGGGTTCATTGCGGAAGCGGGTGCGGTACGCGGCGACAAAGGCGTTCACCGCCGGGGAAGAGCGATCGATGAAAGCATTGGCCGGCAGATGCACGTTCAACTTCATCAAGGCGTTTACATCCAGCGTGCTCATGTTCGTCCACGTGTCCAGACCGTAGACCGTGATCTTGTACTTGGGCACCAGTGCCATGAACTTGGTCAACACGGTGGTCACGAACTCCACATCCTCGCTCGGGACCACCAGAATATTGGGCCGGACGGGGTCCAACTTCGCCACGGCGGCGGCAACATCGCGACGTCCACAAGGCACCACTAGGAGTGAATCCCGCAGCTTGGCGGGTTGCGCCAGCAGGGCTTGTTGCAGTTCCCGCTCCATGAGCCCCTGCACATCACGTTCGCTGAAAATGTCCGGTTTCAGGAGCATGACATTGCCCGCCGCGTGGTGGAACGCGATATAGCGGGCCATCAGCTTCAGGCGGTCGGTCCTGCCGCCTATGGCCTTGCTCACCGAAGGGTTGCCCAAGATCACCTTGTTGCTCTGCGGCACAGGACAAATGATGGGAGCACCCCCGGAAACACGCGCGAGGCTTTCAATGGCCGCACGATGGAACGGCCCGATGTACATATCCATGCCACGCATCGCGTCGCTCTTTAGCACGGGGTCCCATTGTGCAGGCTTCATCCCGGTGTCGAACACCAGCACGTCCGCGTTCAATCCTTGGGCCTGCAAGCTGTCCAAGGCCATGGCCATTCCGGCGCGGAACTCCACGGCGGCCTCGGTCACGGAGGCCAAGCGCTCGCCATCCTCGCCGGTCGCGGCGGTATCCTGGGCCGTTGCGGTGAAAGGCAATAGCACAGCGATCCGGCGGCGCATCGAGAGCGATGGTCGCGGCAACGCCTCCGTGATGATCGTGCTGTCCGTAACTGCTTTAGTGCCGCGCGGGATGCGCACATAGATGCCCGCTTTCAGCCCTTCGGGCAGGCCTCCGTTCGCGGCCTTGATCGAATCCGCGGACACGCCGAACTGCTTGCTCAAAGCATACAATGTTTCCCCCGGTAGCACTCGATGGAACTCATCGCGGTCCATTACGGCAGGCAGTACGGCCATGGGCGGTGCGGCCGTGCTGCGGGCCACTTGAATGCGGAGCACCATACCGATCCGCAGGCCATAAGAGAGGTCCGGGTTCAGCCGCCTCAGGTCCTCTTGGTCCACTCCGTATTTCCGGGCGATGCCGTAAAGCGTTTCCTTTTTTGTGACCGTATGGAGCAGTTCCCCGTCGTTCAGCTCGGGAGCCGTCTTCAGGTCCTTTTTGGACTGGGCCTTGCGCGGGATCAGCAGCACCTGCCCGATGCTGAGGCCCTGTTCCGCTCCGGGGTTCGCCTCGGTGATCGCATCGAGCTCTACCGCGAAGTGCCTGCTGATGCCGAACAAGGTCTGCCCCGCCTCCACCGTGTGGACGATGTACTTTTCGCCGTCCACGGTGCGGATCTCCTGACCAAGAGAGGCCATGGTGAAGGCACCTGCGAACAGGACAAGAAGGAGCAGTCTGCGGATCATTCCCATTCAATGGTGGCGGGCGGCTTGCTGCTGATGTCATACACCACGCGGTTCACGCCCTTCACTTTGTTGATGATGCTGTTCGAGATCCGTGCCAAAACCTCATAGGGCAGGTGGCACCAGTCAGCGGTCATGCCGTCCGTGCTGGTGACGGCGCGCAGGGCCACGGCGTTCTCGTAGGTGCGCTCATCGCCCATCACGCCCACACTGCGCACGGGCAAGAGGATGGCACCGGCCTGCCACACTTGATCGTACAGCCCTGCATCGCGGAGCTCTTGGATGAAGATGTGGTCCACCTCCTGCAGCAGGGCGATCTTTTCCGCAGTGATATCGCCGAGGATGCGGATCGCCAGGCCCGGCCCGGGGAACGGATGCCTGCCGAGGATGGTGGGATCCAATCCGAGGGTCTTGCCCACGCGGCGCACCTCGTCCTTGAAGAGGGAGCGCAGCGGCTCCACCACCTTCAGTTTCATGTGCGCGGGAAGCCCGCCCACATTGTGGTGGCTCTTTATGGTGACACTGGGGCCATGTACGCTCACGCTCTCGATCACATCCGGATAGATCGTCCCCTGCGCCAGCCACTTGATGTTGCTGATCAGCTTGGCCTCCGCGTCGAACACCTCAATGAAGGTGCGGCCGATGGCCTTGCGCTTTGCCTCCGGGTCGTCCAGCCCTTTCATTGCGGTGAGGAACTTCTCCTTCGCGTCCACGCCCTTGATGTTGAGGCCCATGTGGCGGTAGCTCGTCAGCACCTGCTCGAACTCGCCTTTGCGCAGCAGCGCGTTGTCCACGAAGATGCAATGGAGGCGCTTGCCGATGGCCTTGTCCAACAGCATGGCCGCCACGGAGCTGTCCACGCCGCCGCTCAATGCGAGCACTACATGGTCCTCGCCGAGCTGTTCCCGCAGGGCGTCCACGGTCTCCTCCACAAAAGCTTTGGGCGAATGGTCCGCCGGGCAGTTACAGATGTCAAAAGCGAAATTCCGCAGCAGTTGCAGGCCGTCCGTGGAATGGAATACCTCCGGGTGGAACTGCACGCCGAAAGTGTCCTCCCCTTTCAAGCGGAAAGCGGCCACGGGCACGGTATGGGTGCCGGCCAGGATCTCCATGGCGTCCGACGCAGCGAGGATGCTGTCCCCATGGCTCATCCACACCTGTGTTCCGGCGTGGATGCCCTTGAAGAGCGGCTGTTGCACAAAGATGTTGTCCAAGAAGACGCGCCCGTATTCGCGCACATCGCTGCGCACCACTTGCCCACCGGCGCGCTTGGCTAAAAGCTGCGCGCCGTAACACACCGCCAGCACGGGCACCTTCCCTTGCAGGCCTTTCAGGTCCGTGTCCGGAGCACCCTCGTCAAAAACAGAGGCCGGGCTGCCGCTGAGGATCACGCCCTTCACGGAAGGGTCGTCCGCAAAGCGGCTGGCGGAGCTGAAGGGATGGATCTCGCAATAAACATCCAGCTCACGGACGCGGCGCGCCAACAGCTGGGTGTACTGCGATCCGTGGTCGAGGATGAGGATCTTGGTCTGCAAGGGGAGAAATGGTTGGCCCGATACTTATCGGGCCGCCAAAGGTATTCGCGGGGTTCGGATGGGCGGTGGCAACGGACCGGCAACTCGCGCTGACCGCCAGAGGCGGATCAGGCTATGGCCCCGTTCACTCTTCCTTCTTCCGTCCCATGCGCTTATATCCCGCTTCTGGCCGCGCCTTCATCTTTTCCTTGGCGATCTGTGCCAGAAGCACGCGCTCGGTCTCGCGCTTTTCCATCTGCTTCAAGTAGCGGAAGATCACTTGGATCTTGCCCGCGTGTTCCTTGGAGCTGTTCCTCAGCTTCTCCAATTCCAAGATCAGGTCCTTGTGCGTGAGGAGCATTTCACGCATGCGGGTGAAGAGCCGGATGATCTGGATGTTCACCGCGATGGCCCTTTCGGAGTTCAGGACGCTCGACAGTTGCGCGACACCGTTTTCGGTAAAGGCGTAGGGCGCATAACGCAGACCCTGCTTGATGCTTGGATTGGAGGTGCCAAATTGGCTCCTCCAATTTTCCAGTTCGGCCTTGGAAAGCTCGAACATGAAGTCGTCCGGGAAACGGGCAGCGTTCCGTTTCACTTGGCGCTTCAGTTGCTTCACCTCCACGCCATACAGCTCCGCAAGGTCACGGTCCAGCATCACCTTCTGGCCACGGATGAAGTGGATCCTACGCTCCAGCACCTCATCCGGGATCTGCACATCGGACTTTTGGGACATGTAGCGAAGATAGAAGGTGTCCTTCACTGGGGCGAGCGTTCACGCTCGTGCCTTTTGTGAATGTTGGCTTGGGTGGACAGGCGCAAGAGCGTGGACGGTCACTTGTGTTGAGAATGGGCTAATGTCGCCATGACCCGTTCAGTTTAACTTCCTTGATCGCCTCTTCAATGCGGGCAAGGCTCAACTTGTCCTTTCCGTTCCGCGCTTGGGGATGCCACGTCTGGATGAAGAGCCGATGTCGTCCTCGCCATTCCGTCCAATTCCAATAGGTATTCTTCGGCAAGACCTTCACCAGCGTATCATCCCATTGCAGATCCACACCAGCGATGACAATGACATCCGGGTCCAGCAATTCCAACTGTTTCACCAACTGCTTGGAGAAATGCCTTGCGTGAACAATGACGGTGGCATATCGCTTGAGTCAGATCCGGGCAGCTTCTTCAGGTTCAGCACGGCTATTGACCGTAGTAGCCGCATGCGGTCTTCATTCGTGATCACGTTACACAAACTCTGGCGCGGGAGTTAGGCCGACCAGCACGTCCAGCGAATAGCCGTCCTCCCGTGCCCTGAGGGATCGGGCCGGTCCAGATCCCCTAACTTTACCAAGGTATCTGAGAACACCCCACCATGTCCTCCAACGCGCTATCCGAGATCGTCCTGTTCGAGGAGCCCTTCCTCCGGATCACATCCAACGTCGCCCACCGGTGGATCCGGCTAACGTGGAACGGCCATGCGCGCAGTGACCAGTACCGGCACGGCTTGACGGTAGCGCTGGAGTTCATGGAGGCGCACAAGGAGGTCCGCTACTGGATCGCGGACCTGCGGGAGATGACGGCGATCATGCAGGCGGATGAGAAGTGGGCGAACGAGACCTGGTTCCCGCGCTTGTTCAGTACGGGGCTGGAGCGCATGGCGATCATTGCCTCCAAGGATTACTTCAACCAGACCAGCGTGGAGCGCTCCTTCACAGCGGTGCAAGGGCAGCTCACCTTCGAGGTGGCCTGGTTCCGCACGGCCGAGGAGGCGATGGAGTGGATCGGCGGGAAGGCCTTGGTGATGTGAGCTATTGCTCTGGGCCTTGTTTGCGCGACAAGCGCGGGTGGACCTCGATCTCACAAACGTACCGAGCGGTCCCGGTTCAGTGTTTCGCCCCCCTTTCCACGTAGGCGATGATCTCGCCTGCGATGTCCTTGCCGGTAGCCTTTTCGATGCCCTCTAAGCCCGGGGAGGCGTTCACCTCGATCACCAAGGGGCCTTTCGAGCTTTGCAGCATGTCCACGCCGGCCACCTTGAGGCCCAAGGCCCGTGTGGCATGGATCGCGATGTGCTTTTCCTCCTCGGAAAGATCGATCAGCTCGGCTTTTCCGCCACGGTGCAGGTTGCTGCGGAACTCGCCATCCTTACCTGTGCGCTTCATGGCGCCCACGATCACACCGTCCACCACGAAGGCCCGGATGTCCTCCCCACGGGCCTCGGCAATGAACTCCT